>Ga0180433_10011367_pt1 | contig 10568 bp, 12 predicted proteins | sample SS_ome_8_FD_132980 | JGI IMG/M metagenome (GOLD analysis project Ga0180433, IMG submission 132980) | Hypersaline lake sediment archaeal communities from the Salton Sea, California, USA - SS_1_D_1 metaG | ecosystem: Environmental > Aquatic > Non-marine Saline and Alkaline > Hypersaline >...
AGTGATTCCCATCCCAAAAGTCTTGGTTATTTTGTAATTAAGATTAAAGAAAGGAATAACCACCGGTCTATTCTCCCACCAGGTTTCAGTGTAATATTTTGTATATGGCGAATAGACACCAGCTGCAATAACAGTAGCTTCTATCTTGTTCAACATAATTCCCTTATACATAAAACCACCAACCAGGAGAGTAGAAACCATCGGCTCCTCATACAAATAGCCGAAGCTACCTGCGGCACCGTAAATAGCGGTAAATCTTTTTAAGCTGTTTACCCGAATAAACATATTTGTCGAAGACCAGGCTCCCGGCTGTAGGGAAAGTCCAGAAGAAACTAGATTTATGTGTTTGTTACCACTTTCATCAGCACCAATCCAGGACTTCATGAGGGTAATGTTCCCAATTTTAGCGTTTACCATATAGTCTGCAGAAACCCCGAGGGATGATGTACCATCACCCTTTACTCTGGTGTACGAAAAAGTTGCTCTAGCATCATTAGAATTATCGGAAGTCTGTTGTAAACCAACAAAATCCCCCGTCATTAAGATAGCGGGCTTTTGAGTATTTGTTTTTGCCTTACTTGTGCTTTTAGCTGCCTGTTGAGAACTTGCTTGGGTTTGTTCTTCTTTTACTTCTTTGATTTCTTCCTTAGAAAGGGAACCTCCTTCTTGTGACTCGCCTTCACGAACCCCTTGTCCGTCAGTTCTATTCCCAGTTCCGCTCTCCGTTGAGCCACCGTTAGTTCCTCCACTGGAATTTCCTCCAGATCCTCCAGATCCGGAACCGCTGCCAGATCCTGAGCTACTGGAACCGCTGCCGTTAGAACTCACAGTGTTTGAACCACCAGTATTACCTGAGTTAGAACCAGAATTACCTGACGATCCCGTAGATCCGTTAGATCCATTGCTGTTTCCACTAGAAGAAGAACCAGAACTATTAGCTGAACCACCAGAAGAACCCTGTTGGTTGTCCGACGGTTCGGAACTTGTACCTTGTTCAGAAGATTCTCCATCGCTCTCTGAATTTTCTTCGTCATTTCCATTATTACTTTCGTTATTTTCTTCGCTTATTTGTGATGATCCATTATTCACATTTCCACCTACATCCACATTAATAGAGGCTAGACTAGTTAAAGTGGTAAGGTTCATTACGTTTTGTATTACACTTGTTGTCAAATTGGTAGAAAAGGTTGCAGTTTGTGATGCAAGAACTTGCCCACAAGGGTTTTGCTGATTCTGTGCGAAAACGCTATTCAACCAGTTTTCAAACGTACCGTTTTGGAGTTCTACCGCTGTAAATGCCCGGGTTTGTCCATAATAAGAAACCACGATGGGTGTTGACATATCATAGGACAAAAACTTAAGTTCGTTGGTACAAGGATCCGTGTATGAATACAAGAAAGTCTGTCCATACGAGGACAGACTTACTAAAAGAAATACTAATATGAGTTTAATTCTCAAAAACACCTTCTCTGATAAGTTTTTCTATCACGTTAGCACTTGCAGTTTCAAGGGATTTACGTGTTGCCTTACCAACGGTACTTTGAGAAAATGACATTCCATCAAGGGATCTTAAGAAAGATTCACCAACTTTAGTTGCTTCACCCTCACCAGACCCTATAAAGATCTGTCCGGTTTCAGCATCTACAAACCTAACTTGAAGTCTAATGAAAGTTGTTACGACAACTTTAGCCCTTCCTTTTTGGAATGCCTCGTCCTCATCAACAGCAAAATCAGCTACTGTGACATAAACAAAGTATCTTGCCGCCTTGATTTTTCCTTTACCGTCAATAGGCTCTTCAAATATCCCTTTTTTGGATGCTTTGAATTGTGTAACCATTCTGTCTTTAATCTCGGACTTCTCCTCAGTGAATTGAAATCTCTGGGTTTCGTCTAGATAATCAAGGACAGATTCAGCAAATCCCAGGCCTACGTTTTTATCCTGTAGGTCCGGATACATCCTGAAAACCCTTTCCAGATCAATATTTATAACCTGAACTGTGGTCTTCGGACCAACATAATCAGATACAGTGGATATACTTTTGCTTTCTATTTCATCCCCTTCAGTTACTACAGACATAGATCCACAGCCAGCAAGTAGTAAGAGGATGGCTATTTTACCAAGGATCTTCATCTTCAACTTCTTTTACTGGTGCAGGTGCAGGGGTTGCAGCTGGTTTTTCAATCACCCTCTCAATTACTTGAGTTTGTGGTTGCTGTTGGGGGATAGTCAAGTTGATTGTTGGTCCCTGAACATTTACATTCTGCTCAGACTTTTGATCAACTTGAGCTGGAGCAGCTTCAACTTGTTCTGTTTGTGCCGGAGCCTCTTCTTCAATCCCGAACAATTCATTAATGTGGGTTGTTACGTAAGCTCCTGCTCCAGTGATTGCAGTTGTCAATATACCAATTATTGTTTTCTTGAGGCTTGACATTCCCTCTTTTGTTACTTCTTCTTCTTTCATTTTTTTCATTTTTTTGTAATTATAGGTCTTCCAACCCTTCTAATCCGATATCTTCCACATCGCCTTCTTCTGCACCTTCCTGAACATCTTGCAATTCATCAGTTGCTTTTTGAGCGATTTGGGTTGCATGCTGAGCATCCTTGTTATCGGCGTTAGCTTTCTTGTATTCTTCTTCTGCTTGTTGTTCTTGATTCGTCATAGTTGTTTTATTTTTTAATCTTCTTCCTCCTCTGATTTGCCGCTTTTTGATGTGATGTACTTATCAACAGAAGCAATACCAAAAGAGCCTAGAGTTATGATCATGAAGCCATCGAAGATGAATTCGTTAATTGGCATTTCCTGTCCATGGAAGCCAGTCCAGATGTCCACTGCTAAACAAGCTACCATCATTAAGAAGGAGCCAAATCCAACAATTGATTTTTCGTTAATGTCATTCTCGTCGAGAAACATCCTTACCAAGAAATTGGGTTTTTTCTTTGCCATTTTTTTAAAATGATTATTTTAAGACTACTACCTTTGAGGTAGCCACTCTATCCACAGAAAGGATAGAGGAATAATAAATACCCGCAGACAATACCGATAGATCCACATCATATTGGTACTGGCCTGCTGGCATATTCTCTTCATTTAGAACCTCGATTAACTTCCTTCCAGTTAAATCAAAGATGCATAATTGGATAGGACCATCATGTTCTAAATTAAATTGTAATCTTGTGTAGTTTGTTGCTGGATTCGGGAAAGCCAAAATACTAAACCTGTCTAGCATGTTGGGATTAAAAGAGGTTTTTCTAACTTCCACTCTTCCGTTTGTTGGTCGGATGTTCATATCCGAGGAATTGCCGTCACCAACGTATTTTTCAGCAACCCACAGTGGTGAGACTGTCCAATCTTGCTTTGGCTCTAAAGCAGTGAATTGGAGTGTAAAAGCAATCTCATCGTTTGTAAGGTTATTTTCATTACTAAAATCTGCTCCACCCCAAGCTACTTTACCTTCGGAAGGATCAAAGAAGCTTAACCATCTCATCACCTTAGATGAGTTTTGTATGTTATGAAAAAGAAGCAAATCCTCGTCATACTTTATATTAAGCTGTAGTGCTCCAATCTGATTACCTGGAGAAAGAACCCTTACTGGAACCTCAACCAGATTACCAGCATCAACTTCTAAATCTGCAAATCTTAATTCAATTTCTTCAAGTACGTTCTTGTATTCAACAGTTTGATCGATAATATAATTTGGAGCATTGTTTGGGTTTACTATCTCGATAGGAGTTACACGAGCCATATTAAACCCAGTTGAGTTTGCATCACCTTTAACAGAAACATAATAAGTAACAGAATCTACACCACCATTGATATAGTGGGTGAAGTTAGTAACCCCCGGGTAAGTTGAACTTTGGTCTGTAGAAGATCCGTTAATTGAACTGAACTCTGTGTCAGTGAAGAATAGAAGTTCTGGCACAGAATTAGGCCATGCTGTTAAGCCTCCAGCGATTCTTGAGAATACTCCATAAGCATCAGAGATTGAAATAGAAGAACTTCCATTAACATCCATTGTGTAGAAATCAAATCCAGTTGGGGTGTGCTGACCAAGTACGGTTTGGTTGATCTTTTGAGCATCTGCGGTAGAAAGAATGTTACCGTAGCTTAGTGTATCCCCTTGGACACTTATTCTAGTATCCCAGTAAGTTGTATCAAGAGTTTCAGTAAAAGCAAATCTTCCTGCTGAGTCTGTTGAATATGCATTTACCTGTGTCCAAGAAGAACCAGTCTTAGGTTTTTTCTCTAATGATAGCCAAACCGTTTCTGCCCCATCCCCATCTGTGGTTAAGAATCTTCCTTTGAAGGTGAGTGTCTTTTGTACGAATGCACCACCATAGCTGTAAAGGGTAAGTGTGGTGTCGTTACCAAGATTGGTCGAAGCCAAGTTATTGAACGTTTGTGTTCCTGAGATTTTTAAACTGTCAATTCCAGATAATGTGTTCCAAGTAGCGGCATCAGCATGGGTAAATGTTACTTTAACTGCTGCACCATCGTTATAATTAAAAGTAGTACTAGATCCAGTGTAAACCATAGTTACAGTAATATGACCGTTTGTGGTGTCGGAAACATACTGCATGTACTGGTTTGCTGGACTGTAGAGCAAAGAAACTGTGGGTTCAGCTCCACTGAATGCTACTTTATCGTAAAAAACCCTAAATTGAAGACCGGTGATCTTTTCAGATGTGTTTTCATTCCTGAAATAAAGATCTGCTTCAGTTGTTCCCGTGGTACTTGTTCCTACATTATATGTAGTATCAACAATTACCCAGTGACCTGAAGAAGGTGCCGGTGGTACAGATTGCGAAAATAGGGGGATAGACGCAACCATGAAAGTGAGTGCTAGGAGTAAGCGTTTCATGAAAATTGTTTTATTTTATTTTTTGTGTGCTGAATAAGCCAGGGTTCAGCTCCCGGGATTTTATGGAGTAGCTCTAACTCGTATTTGTAGCATAGCCTTTCTTCTTCTCTTTTACCAACCTTGATTCCCCTTTTAAGAAAAAAGAGGTGGAGACTTTCATGAACCAAGACACAAGCTAAGTTGTTGTAAGATTCTATTTTCATATCCCCATTTGACACATAAATCACTCCAACACCATCTCTCATTTCATTAGACGAGAAATTGCTTGACCAGAATTCAATCTCTTGACAAACATCGACTATTAAATCGTACTTATCCGGAGCATATTTTTTGATTACAGACAAAGCAGAATCAGCTTTTATGTGCCAGCCATCACCAGCGGGGTGAATAACGGGTTGAGCAAAGGAGGACAAAGAAAAAGCCCACGCAATTAGAAAATGTGTGATCTTCAAGTGGACTTTCACGAGCTTATTGGCTTTATTTTTATTCTTGTGTTCCGTCGCCACCTTTCTTACCCCAAATCTTATCGGCAGAAGCAAGTCCTAAAGCACCAAAAGCTAAAGCAGCAACTGCATTAATTAGAACTGGGGAAGGAGCGATGTGCTCTTCGGTAAATTGGTTTGCGAATAGAGTAGCACAAAGGCTAAGTCCCGCAATGATACCAACAAACCTTTTTGATGAGGGTACACCTTTATCGTCGGTGAACAGCCTCTTGAACCAGTTGATTAATTTCATGTCCTTTTTTTATTTGTATTTATCCATTAAAAAGGGGGGCTTACAAGCGATAAAAATATCCGGACATTTTTTAATCATCCAAATAACTAACCTCTGCATTTAGGTAAGATAAATAGAATGAAAAATAGGCAATCATATGGAAATGTACATCAAAGGATTTGACCAGTTCTTTTCACCTCTCAGCGAAAAGAAAATGGCTTGTCCAGAAGCTACACAAGACTTAAAATTAAACACAAAAAACAGGGACAAGTCAATCAAGGAGGACCACATCAAATATGGACCCCTCAATGTTGATGAGCCTGGAGATTATTGGAAAGACCTGGCTAAGCACTGGGACACAACACAAAAAGCTGCCAAGAAATCACTATGCGGAAACTGTGTTGCTTTTGACATCTCACCAAGAATGCTGGAATGCATGCCAGGACCAGTTTCTGATAAAGATGGCAAATTAGGTTATTGCTGGATGCACCACTTTAAATGCCACTCTGCAAGAACATGCAGGACATGGGCTAAAGGAGGTCCGATTACTAAGGACTCAATATCTAATAAGTGGCAAGAAAAGAATAGCTAACTTAGGGATTACTATCAAGGAAAGCCTTTAGATCCTCTGGTGTTCCTAATCCCCACATTTTCGAAACCCTAGAGGTAATGATAGATTTGCTGTCTAATATAGCTTCGTTGTATACTGGACAAATGTAGAATTCCCCATTTACCCTCAGGTTTTTCTCTATCATTTGCTCTGCATACTTAACAAAATCGCTGCCCATTTTCCAATAATATAAACCAACGGTAGCTTCGTTTGAAATTGGATTTTTTTCGGCAACCTCAACCACCAATCCTTTTGAATCGACTTTTGCAAAAGACCATTTAGGGTGGTATGATTCAAAAGTAAGTATCCCACCATCTGCTTCAGTTTCAGACATTCTGTACATAAAATCAGACGAGTCCCAATCTATATACTGATCAGAATTAGCAAACAAAACAGGATTTGAATTATTTATTAGGTCCTTAGCAATTAGTGCTGTGCAAGCTGCTCCCTCTGTGATTTCGTCCACCTCCAAAACTTTGCAATTTGGGGTTAAAAGATTAAGCATAGTGCTTATGTTATACCTTTCATTGTGTTCTTTTTGAACAAGGTAAATGTAATTAGCATCTATGTTAAGGTTTTCAACAACCACCTGGATCATTGGTTTCCCTTTTATATCAATCAAGGGTTTAGGGAAGGAGTATCCCGCATCCGCAAACCTTTTACCAGCCCCAGCCATTGGGATAACAATATTTAAGGATTTGTCTTCCCATTTATCCTTGGTTGGTTTGGGGTTTTGATTGATAGAGTTGATTTTTTCCAAAATCTTATCTAATGTTACACCAGAAGGGTCTTTTACCCGCAAAACACTTGCTCCAGATCTATGAGCGGCTTTCAATCCGTTGGGTGAATCCTCAAGTATTAACACGTTTTCTGGAACAGTTCTCAGTCCGGACATAGCTTTCCAATACATCTCTGGATGTGGTTTGGAATTTAGCACATCGTCGTTAGAAAAAACTATATCAAGGTATTTCATTATCCCGAGATTAGAAAGAACCATTAAAACTGTCTTTCTCACGCTATTTGAGCAAACCCCCAATTTATATCCTGCAGAATGCAATTCACTAAAAACATCACACAACCTCTGGTCCTTTCCTAAATTAACCAACCTTTTTAAGGTTTCAGCCTGCTTATCCTTCCAGACCTTATTGTGTAGATTCTCGGGCAATCCATATTTTTCTGTTAGGATTTGTAACTTTTTCCTTGTTTGCAAACCATCGAAAACAGAGAGATGCAAGTCATAAGGGATTGAATACCTTTCCCCAAGAGCTATGTTAAGACACTCATAATGTACGTCCTTGTCATCAAACAAAACCCCGTCCATGTCAAATAAGATAGTATCAATCATTTATTTAAAGCTTCTTTTAGGGAATCTATATAATCCGGAAGATTTTTAGTTGGCTGCCAATCAAGGTCCACAGTCTTTGTCCACTGGGTTGCTTGTCCTTCATTTTTTCTTTTTGGTACAAACTTGTAATCAACACCTTCCTTAGCATTATCACCTGCATACATCTTCACAAGATCCATAATGGTGTAGGGGTTATTCCTACCAAGATTAACTATTTCTCCAGACATCTTCCTTTTGCTGATTGCAATTAGGCCACTACAAATATCATCCACATGGGTAAAGTCTCTAGATTGACTACCATCACCCACTACAGTCATAGGTTCACCAGAAAAATATTGCCTCCCAAACTTAGCAACAACAGTAGCATATTCACCTTGGACAGGTTCGTTTGGACCATAAACATTGAAGAATCTTGCACTTGAGCAATCGAGGTCAAAACAATAGGACATCATTTTTAAGTATTCCTCACTTGCTCTTTTACTTTGAGTATATGGTGAGACGTAATCCCCATGAAGAGATGATGACGTTGACGAAAAGACAATTTTTGAATCCTTCTTAAGAGCCATTTCAGCTGCAAAGGCAAGACTTACAACATTATTATCGTATGTGTCAAAGGGAGCATCAAAACTTGGCTGGATTCTGGCATCTGCTGCCAAATGAAAGATGACATCAAATTTTTCGGGCCAAAGGTTTTCGTCTATGGCAGACCCTACAGCATATTCAGCTCCTTCTACTGAATTTTTTAGTGTGGAGGATAGTGAACTTAAATTGTCAATCCCATGTACCTCATATCCCTCGGATAATAGTTTGCTTACAAGATTCGAGCCAACAAATCCTAAGGCTCCAGTAACTACTGCTCTCAATCTTTTACTCTTTAAATTCTTTTATAATTTAAAAGAGAGAAAGTTCCTAAAATCTCATTTTCATTTTTTACATACGATAAAAAATCTGATATTTGTCCTCAACAAAAAGGAGATAAGCATGAAAAATTACAATCTAAAGTCACTTTACATTTTTTTAGCAATCGTTGCTACAGCTTGGGCAATCAAACTCACAACAAAACCCAAAGAAGTAGAGGGTAAGAAATACCGCTTTGAAAAAAATGGAAGATACACAAATTCTTTCGAAGAGGAAATGCATAATCTAGGAGATCAAAACAAGAAAGAAATCGAAAAAATTAAAAGTGAGACCCAGGAAGATACTGTTGTTGTTTTTCCGGGATATGATTTAGAAGAATAGATTATAGAAGTTTGGGCTTGGCTAATCCGAACAGGCGCAATCTTCCGGGGTATTACCAGCATCAGGTCTAAGTTTCCAGTCAATATATCCCTGAGCCTCATCCCTACTTAATGCAGTGTAAACGGTCTCACCGTTTTCTACAACCAAGAAATTTCCGTTTTGTTCTTCGATGACCATAAGTTATTTGAATCTTATTTGATAAGAGTTGTACAGGGATAAAACCTGATTATCATCCATCGCCAAATTACTATATTGCATATATGGACCTAGGTAGCAATTAAAAGCCGTAGTACCAACACACCCCGATGCACCTCCTAAATGAAACGAAGAGTAGGCACCATCGTTACCAATCATGTCAATTGTTGCCTCTAGTTCTCCATCAACAAAGAGATATAAACCTCTGGATCTATTAGAACTACCATTTGACCAAATACATGTTATAAAATGCCAATTCCCGTCTTGAACATTCGATGTTGATGTAATACTTCTATTTCCAGTTCCAAAGGTTGAAATAGAGGAGTTATCCCAAACTTGGTATCTAAACGTCCCATTGGAATTCATAGGGGAGTAAACTCGAGAGCATCCGCTCGGTCCCCTGTTACTTTCAGTATAAAACATACCGCTTTGTGTTCCGATCATCTTTACCCAGAACCCGAAGGTATAATTTCCATACCACGGTATAACATTTCGGTAAAGTCTTCCGCTGTTTAATCTTAAGGTGCCACCAAAGTCCTGACTAGTTGTTACAGTACCCTCGTAATTGTAAACATACTTATTGGAGGTTAAATCAGTAACAGTTGTAGATGTCGAATTTGAAACTAAGCTAGCAACATCCACAATCGAGGATAATCCAGATGTTTGTATTTGGGATTGATAATAATTTTGTAGAACCTCTTGCTGTGATAGAGCTTTATTATACACAGCAATTTTAGAAATCCCAGCAGCTCCATATCCGCCCTGATTCCCCCCGAAAGCAATACCTCCACCAAGTCTATAAATAGAATTGTCGAATGTCCCTGAATTGTTAGAATTTACCTCTTGACTAATGAACTTCCCGTTATGGTAAACCTTAGCCGTATCTATTCCATCATATGTGCCAATGATATGATGATAGATATCCCTTGAAAGGTTGGTAACCGATGGGTTGTAAATATTGCCCCCATCTAATCTTACCCAAAATTGGATGTTCCCTTCAGCACTGGTTCTAATTATTCCCAAAGATCCTCCGTAACCACCCCTGCCTATTAATCCGGTTCCAGAGCCATTGACATACCAATTCACACCAGAAGGAACCTTAAATACAATTTCAATAGAAACTGGATCTGTTCCCGATTGTGGATAGTTTGGATTTGTTATATCAATACGATCGTCAATCCCATCAAAGGAAAATTCTGAGGATCCTTGATTGAACGAAACCCCATTTATTATCGAACCATTGCTTCCACCACCGCTTAAATCCTTCCATATAGTACCACTCCTTCGATAACTCGGTATAAATTTGGCATCCAGACTCAAAATTAATCCGTCTATGGTTACTGTTGGGTAACTGTAATTAACTACCATTTTATCCGATTGTGTATCGAAATATTCTAAGCACTGCTCAACTGTAGTATAATTTCCTCCAGAAATCTTGTTGGTTAAAGAAATTAGTTCTGCATCACTAGAACAAACAGAAATAGAAGGACCGTTTGAAGCTTTATTGGTGTATATTGTGTATCCTCCCGCCGGAGGGGTAATTCCATTCCAATATCCAGTATTTGAGGTTGGTCCCTTACTTACATCACCAGTTCCTATCCAAAA
>Ga0180433_10011368_pt1 | contig 10567 bp, 20 predicted proteins | sample SS_ome_8_FD_132980 | JGI IMG/M metagenome (GOLD analysis project Ga0180433, IMG submission 132980) | Hypersaline lake sediment archaeal communities from the Salton Sea, California, USA - SS_1_D_1 metaG | ecosystem: Environmental > Aquatic > Non-marine Saline and Alkaline > Hypersaline >...
AGCATTCTCAGAGACCCAACAGGTTCCATCATGACTCAGATTATACTCAGTCTCTATATATCCACCCAAGTCTCCTTTCTTAACAAAACCAAAATCCCTGAGAGCTCTTATCTGATACAGAGTCTTATCATCAACCGTTACAGAGTTCTGAGTAAGTTCATATTTCTTAGTCATGTTTCAACCTCTCCGAAATCATTTTATCTAATCCCGAATCAATACCCAGAAGAACCGGAAGTATCTCTTTATGATCAAGAATCTTTTTAAATGATTCATAAGGATCAAAGTCACAATTAAAATTTATGGGAACGAATCCCAAGCGAGCCTTTCCATAGACCTGAGCATTTCCATAGACATAGACATCTCCACGGACTTGAGCGTTTCCATAGACACGAGCATTTCCATGGACTTGAGCATTTCCATAGACATGAGCATTTCCAGAGACATGAGCATTTCCAGAGACCCAAGCCTTTCCATAGACATGAGCGTTTCCATAGACATCAGCATTTCCAAAGACTTGAGCATTTCCAGAGACCCAAGCATGTTCATAGACATAGGCATCTCCAAAGACCTGAGCATTTCCAGAGACCTGAGCATTTCCATAGACCCAACAGTTATTGTCATGACTCAGATTATTCTCAGTCTCTATGTATCCTCCCAAGTCCCCTTTCTTAACAGAGCCGAAATCCTTGAGAGCTCTTATCTGATATAAGGTCTTATCATCAACCGTTACAGAATTCTGAGTAAGTTCATATTTTTTCATAACTATTTTACGATGTAGTTACAGATTTTATACTGGTAGTTGAACCGGCTGATATATCTTCAGGATTCAGACTGTAGGCCACCAGACTGCCGTGGTCTGTATCCAGGTCAGCTTGATTAGGAAAGCAGGGAGAACATATTGAGCAATTAGTTTTAATCCATTTGGAATGTACTACCTGAATAGTACAGAAATAGCCATTATATATAAGGGAGTATTCTGCTTCCTTATCTACATCATATAAACCTTCATCGTTCTTTTTAAAACCCAATAATATTTCGGGTTCTTGCATTTCGTATTCTTCTGCTTTATCTTCTCCGTATTCTTCTATGAAAGCTTCATAGTCAAGGTCTATTCCGTAATCGAATATTTCATCAATAAGGAAATCATCTACGGAGTGAATACTGATAACACCAGTCATAGGTTTCATTTTATGTGATTCCTTTCTTCCCAGTCACTAGCTTTATTGGCACAATATTCAGAACAATATTTATAGCCATCATCAAAGGGATAGAAACCATTTGAAGTATATTCCCCTGCTACATACCATTCCTTTAGATCTTCTACTATTTCTCCACAGGCAGGACATTTCTCCAGTTTCTTATTAGTTTCTTTAGCCCATTTACGGGCATCTTTAAAGGTACAGGTATCAAAAGGCATTGTCATGCCTTCAGTGGCACCAATACCGAGTGAAGCATTTCTTTTTCCGTCATTTCGCCATGACTTGCATATTTCTATAGCGGTTTCGACGGCTTCAACAGGATCGGAGAATTCTGTAAATTCTCCGGGGTATTTTGCAGCGAGTGCGTCCGGGTTTGTATAATCCAGACTGCCTTCTGAGATTTCTACAATAGCCGTACCTTCCGGCCATTGTAGCTGTCGGGTTACTGTATACATATAAATACTCCTTTAACTATTTTTGAAAAAAGTTAATGATATAATATTAGGGAACATTTTTCTGACTTTGGTTTCTGCTTCTGTTTTGCAGGTAGCATCTATGGTTATAGTTTTAGTGGTAGTCATACTGGGGAGGTTATAATAGAATTGGATTATGACATCATATTCTTTTATTTGTTTCATAATCAGTTCTTTCAGTTTTCGATAGTTACTGTACCGACAGGGTTTCCGTTTAAGTCTTTCAGGATAATTTTATGTGGTAGACTGGTAAAGGAGTAATAATCGAGTCTATTAGTGAGGTCTTTCAGGATACGTTTAGTTTCTTGTGCCGTATTTTCTTTAAAGGCATCGTTATCGAGATTAATAAAAAGAGTTAACTTCATATATTTTATCCTTTCTGAGAAGTTCCAGACTGATTCTTTCCAGACTGATTCTTTCCAGACTGATTCTTTCCAGACTGATTCTTTCCAGACTGATTTTTCCCAGACTGATTTTTCCCAGACAGGCGTTGTCTGAGTATTTCTTTATTAGATTCATATTTCAGACTGGAAATAAACAGGGGTAAAAGTTTATCCGGTATATTATTCAGGTCTATTCTTTCATCTGCTTCTTTGATTCTTTCTTGCAGGAATTTCCATGAGTTATATCCGGTTTTTTCAATAATCAGATTTCTGAATTCGGAGATCATTAGAGCTCTGACTATACATTCTCGGGCTTCATCTGAGTCCTGGCATAAGCCAAAGGTTAGACCGGAGAAATAATCTTCAGGTTTATGTCCATATCTCTGTAAAATGGTTGGTCGTCCATGGGTACAGAAATAAAGATCGAAACCTTTATAATGTCCGAGAAAATTACATCCTGAACATTGATGGGTATATTTTTTCATATTTTAAGCTACCTTTATATTTTCAATTTTCCCGTCTTTGATACGTTTATTATATCGTTTAATACTATTAAGAAGGGAAAATTTTCTTTTTACGTTACATATAATGATTTCAGGGTTATCCTGAGATTTATAGGAGAGATCACAATCGGGCAGGATATTTCCCAGACAGTTTAAATACAGAGACTCTATCATCAATTCTCCATATTCTTCTTCATAATAGACTTTGGATATTTGAGGAAGTCTACCGGTATAAGAATAGAATTGAGCTGCACGACCTTCCCAGATAGTTCCCAGACTGGAACTATAGTCATGATTCTCATTTCTTTTATGGGTAAAACGAAGAGCCATAAGTTTCTTGATATTCTCTTCCGGAATATATCCTATGGCATCTTGATGTTGAATATCTAAAGAAATATCCAGACAGAATAGCTCTTCTTCTTCTCCTTCACAATACATATAAGCATCCAGAAGAGCATTTATAAAGTCATTAGATATATCTTTAGCATTTGTGACCATATAAAAATGACTTATAGATACATTTTTCTGAGAAGCCAGATCGAATATACCTGATATTATATGGGGGACGAGTGATGGTTCGCCACCGGTAAGAGTCAGGGTATATATTCGATTTATTTTATCGAATAGTCTGGATACATAATCAAGGTTCATATCCAGACTGACAGGATCACCTCTCATACAATGGTCACATCGAATATTACATCGACGTGTGACTTCTATTATGAGATCATTTATAACCGTTTCCATAAAAGTTCCTTTTCCAGACTGATATCTTTCAGACTAATATCTTTCAGACTGATTTCTTTCAGACTGATTTCTTTCAGACTGATTTCTTTCAGACTGATTTCTTTCAGACTGATTTCTTTCAGACTGATTTCTTTCAGACTGATTTCTCAGACTGATTTCTTTCAGACTGACTTCTCAGACTGATTTCTCAGACTGATTTCTTTCAGACTGATTTCTCAGACAGGATTGTGATATCATTATAACCGAAAGTATTTCGGAGTTGATTATCAATGAACTCCGGGTTTAAATCGGTAGAGGCATAAATATCACATGCTATTAAAGCATCCTGACTGTCATGATATATTTCCATGGAATAGACCGTTTGTTTTTGTCGGTCATTAAGTTCTCCATAGGTTTTATTTATGAGTTTATTATATTCTTCTTTAAATTCTATCATATCTGTTTTAAGAACTCCTCTACTGAGTTAGTAGTTTTCAGACTGATAATAAGATTAGTAATTTCATCCTTCTGAATAATAGTATCTCTATCAGACCGCTTATCCAGACTGAGAAAATACCCTGTTCTCTTAAAATCCTTTGATGTAAAAATCCAGGAATCAAAGTACCCGTCTGAACGAAGGACTTTATCTATCTCAGTGAAAAGAGTTTCAGGATCCTTGAATAAAGATCCACCTGTTATAGTAAGTACCCTTCCAGTCTGGTTAACAGTAAACATACCATTTGTTGCTAAAAGACTGGTGAGCATTATTTGGGTACTTGGTTTAAAATTCTCCGTAAATTTACAGGTATAAGAAGCAGGGACTTCTTTTAAGAATTCAGTTTTAATTGATTCATCCAGTTTTCTTGGATGTGTCAGATAAATGACTGACTCTTCAGACTGAATTTCTATATTATGTTTTGCGGCAAGTTCTTTTATTCTTTTTTGCCACATGATCTTTTTTCTCCTTTTTATATTGGTTTAATGTTTCTGGACTGATAAACTCTACAAAGGTATTAAAAGATTTTTTCTGATTGGTCTCACCTCTGAGAGTCAGTTCATGACACTTTTTACATTTATAGATAGCTGTATGATACGTATGATCTTTTCGTTTCTGAGGCCATAACGGTAATACCAGTTTGGCATTTTGACCGTTACAGCAAAATTTTGTCTGTTCCATAATATAATGAAAAGAAAGATACAGGAGAATTATCTCCTGTATCTTTCGGATGAGAGATTATTTGGCCGTGGCCGCAAAGTTGATTACATCACTGGCATGATTAAGAATCGCTTCAGCCTTCTTGAGACCGAAACTGAAAGGTTTCCCTTCCTTTGCCAGATGAAGTACGGGTTTGCCCTTGTACTTCTTTACCTTTGCCCGGGTAGGTTTCTTGGAAGACGTGAATGCGACAATATCCGACATATTGTTGACGATTGCTCCCGCTCTTTTCAGACCGAAACAGAAAGTCTTCTCGGAATCCTTTATCGGAAGATGAATAACCGGGTTACCCTTATAGGTATCGGTATGGGCTTTGGTGGTTTTGGTTTTTGAAGTAGCCATAAAAGCACTCCTTTTGTTAAAGTGAAAATTGGTCTGGACTTGATGGAGCCAGACCGGGGATCCATTTATTTCAAGACTATAAGGAAGTCAGTCTGGAAATCCGACTTTCCAGACTGATAAGTGAAGTCTGAGAATTCCAAGCGGTAACGTCGGATCGGGTAAACTCTCAGACTGTAAGATTCAGACTATTTTTGCAAACTCCAATAAAAGTTAATCTGGAAATCCGACTTTCCAGACTGATAAGTAAAGTCTGGGAATTCCAAGGGATAACGTCGGAGGAAGTTCCCAGACTGAAAAGAGTATGGCCTCATTATTCCCGGTATGAGTAGTTTTTTGGTAGGAAACGTATAAACCCCCGGCAAGGGATTATACCATACTCCAGACTGGAGAATGTCCCCAGACTAAACAGTCTGGGGACTTCCAGACGATAACTTTATGCTATAAGTCTCCGAGCATGATTCTTTTCATATTGTGCCCAGAGTTTATGTTTCTGTTTAAGATGAATAACATAAGATGTCATATCAGGCAGCCTGAGTTTTCCCAGACTAACATACTTATGTAACAGAGTCACGAATCCTGTGACCTGAAATATAGAAACCTCCTTACCCAGACGGTTCTTTATTTCCAGACAGGCATCTTCGTGAATCTGACCATTCAGTTTAATAAATTCAAACCGAATGATATTCTTTTCCCAGTCATATAATTTACGGGTCTTGGCTTTTTTATGCCCGTTTCCAGACCGGTTACGAGTAATAACCGGTTTATATTCTTCCAGACCGGGTCTCTTTTCCAGACCTGAAGGAGTAGCTTTAAAAACTACTCTCTTTTTAGTCTTTTCCAGACTGGGAGCCTTAGTCTTTTCCAGACTGGGAGCTTTAGCCTTTTCCAGACTGGGAATCTGAATAATCTTTCTTTTGACTTTCAGACTGGAAGCTTTATCAGGCTGGGATTTCTTTATTTCGACAAGTAATACCTTGTCGACGAATTCCAATATTAAATCCCGCTTTTCTGTATTCTCAGAAAAAGCTTTCTTTAGAAGATAATACTGGAAATCTTTTAAAGTAGTGGTTTCCATAAAACTACTCCTTAGTTAAAGGTTTAATCCCTGGGAGTAACCATAAGATCACTCCCAGAGAATGATTTCTATCTTTTAATTTCAAAAACAATGACCTTATTATCTGTCGTACAGATAAGGTCATAATTTTTATGTCCATGATTGATATAATCACAGACATCTACCTCTGAATTATCCATGGCATCGTTGATGCCCATATCATATAGAAAAGTTTCCATAACTACTCCTTGAAGAAGTTAAACATTTTTCCCCGTTCGTGGGGCTTAAGGGTGTCCATCCATACAGGACACGACGCCATATCAGAAATATGGTGCCAACTATTTACCTGTAGTTGTTCAGGGAAAAAAGCAGGGATATCTTTTATAGACAGAGCCCTGCTTAAAAGGAGGTTATTTCGTAGGTTCGACCTTCTCAAGGATTGAGAAGGCATCCCGGAAATCGAGGAATTTTAAGGCTGTCATGACCTTGTTATATTCCTCACCGCCCTCTTTCTTGAGAGCGGCCTTTATTGCCAGAGTCTTAAGACGGGGTTTCAGGTCATGAAAGACCTTTACCCGCCATTTTTTATCTGTATCCGGACTGGTCTTTACCCAGGCCGAATAAAAGAGACTGTTTGCTTCCCGGATTGCTTTTGCAATTTTCCGGGAACGTGCATATTTTTTCGCCTTAATGGCGATTTTTTTACCTTCTTTTGTTTTAAAGAAGGCATATTTCAGTGCCTTATTATACATAAGATATCCTTGAAAAAGGTTTTTGAAATATGTCCCTCCTTCTTGATGAAAGAGGGACTGTGATTGGGAGGGGTTACCGCTTTAATTATTATTTATAGTCACACCCATAGCCTCTGCTCCGTTTAGGAGCATGGAGACACGGGTTTTGTACTCGGTATCATCAATACCCTTACGGGCTTTTACCCGCTTTAGAGTATTGACGAGCTGTACCGTGGTCTGAAGGATACTGTACTGCTCCTTAGTGTGAGCAATACATGTGTTGTCGTCGATTTTTACGACGGCAATAAAAATCTCATTGCCGTCTTCTGCCTGTATTGTTACGGGCAGAGAAACAAGGACAAGGACGAGGAGAACGAGTATATTAAGTAGATTCTTCATAGAGAATCTCCTTTCTGATAAAATGAAGTCAGTACTTTTTCGGGACTTTCAACACTTATTGTACTGACTGTTTGTCCCCGATCCCCCTCTATAGAGAAGGGGGATCACAGTGTTTTAAGTTTAGCCCGGATTTGTTTAGCGAGCTTTTTATCTCGCTGTTTCCGGGCTTTTAATTTCATGTTCAGACGTTCGGCAGTTTTCACATCTACTATGATGGATATACTGCCAAACGTAAAAACAATGTCTGGCTTATTTGATTTGAAAGGCATAACACTTGCCTTTGCCTTCTGCAATGACATGGTTGTGACGGAATTGACCGTCACTTGATTCAAAGTCATTGGCAAGAGATGCCAATAACTCAGAATCTGACAAGTCAGCATTATCCGGTATGTAGTCATACCGGGTAAGACCGTCAGATGATTCAATATCACGAGCATTAATGGTGAACATAGAAATATCCTTCCGTTGAAGTGAATAGAGATTCAGGACTCTATCTATTTCAGATGGAGTCCTGTCAGGCAATAAATTTATAGCCCCTATTGCCTTTTGAAGGGGTGTCTTGGTTTGGTACATATTAGCACCTTTCCAAGAATTCAGAGACCGATTTCGTTGTATTCAGTAATATGACAAGATTGGTTATCTCGTCACTCTGAATAATGGTTTCACGAACAGGCCGATCTGACTCGACCTGTGACGGTTTCTTATAGACAAAATCCATTAAACCCTCCTTAATGTTATCCGAGCACGATACTCAGATCGGCTCGGTTATTTATACGATACCCGCAATTACAGGTTTTAATCATACGGGCTTTTCCGGATCGAATGATCCGGATTGAACTTATTTTGCCGTGACAGGTTGAACAGGTCTTTATGACCTGCTCATTCCTGTTGGCGATGTTATTTTTTGATCCTTTCATCATGTACCTCCAGGTAAAGATTTAGGTTTTCGGAATGAGGTCAAAATGATCGTTGACCTCAATCCAATCCACCCCACAGCTGTTAAAGTCTGTGGTATTGTTACCACGGACGGCAACGAGTCCGTCCGAGATCATGCCCACAAACACATCTGTGGACATTTGATACTTACCCGACACGCCCCGGCAAGTGCTAAATGCATTTGCCAGGGAAAAACCGAAAGCGAGGCGGCCATTAAAGTAAATGGCCACCCCGTTTTTGTTCTGGAAATAACGGCAGGGAAATAACTCCCTGCCGTCACATAATTTTTTACTACTCATAAATCTCCTGGAAAAAGTTTTCTGGTATGAATTTATAAGCACCCGTACCAGTTAGGTGCATATATTCGTCCGAATATATCCGTTCTAAATCACGGTTAATAAACAGGCACGGACGATACCTGTTTATAATTCCCGTTCGTGGGACTAGTCTAATAGATAGACTAAACGGCCATCATAACAGGCCGTGACGGTCACGATCTAATTAGATCATGACTGCCGGTTATATTTATATACCGCTTAACCGTTGGCGGTACGATTCACGAGACTGATCTTATATGATCGTCTCGTGAATCGTTTCAATGTGAGACGGCGGAAGAACCGTCTCATTAATTTTTTGGCCGTTCTCCCATAACTGGGAGAGACCGTTAACCGTGGACAGGAATCCACGGTTAATAGTGGCCATATTCAGCCAGCGAGTCTGATCAGACTCGCTGACTTCAATCATCAAAGAACCGTCTCTTGACGACTCTTTGAATTTTCCGGTACATGGTACCTTGTACCATAACCGGAGAGACTTTTGACGTGTCTTATTCGACGCGGTTATTACCGCGCCCTTAAGACTATTGGATTTTTGAATAGTTGGCATAAATAAACCTCCAATATATATATGACACAGTGCCGGAATATCCGGCATTTTTTTCTTACATGAATAACCGGAAAAAAAGTGATCTTTTTTCATGAAGACTTTCACTCATGAAGACTTTCACTCTTTCCGGCATTTTTTTTCTTACATGAATAACCGGAAAAAAAGTGATCTTTTTTCATGAAGACTTTCACTCTTTATATAAAGGAATATAGGAGTACTTTACTATAGGGGAAATGGGTACTTTTACTATAGGGAAAAATTGTAAAAAAGCTATTTTTATATAGCAAATACCATGCCAGAAAATGGCCATTTGGGGTACGAGTAGGATTTCCTCAGAATTCGTTCCCTGAAAAACTTTCCAGTAATCTGCTTTTATCACTCAGTAATCTGCTTTTATCACTCAGTAATATTTAGTTATTTACCATTATTTTGTTCCTTATCCGACAATTTATTTTTTATGGATAGGTTCTATTAAAAATATTGAGGGAAGTGTGTTGTATATTATAATTAAACGTTGATCTGCCACGAGTAGAAACAGTAAAAGATGTCATTCTTTTGAAAAGGGGTGGCATTAATTTTATTGGGAGGGATTTAAATTGATATACAATTTTCATATAGGAGGAAAGTATAATAAGGGATAATTTATTAGTGATGAATTATTTTACAAACAAATTTATTTTTTAAAGGGGGCATCTGCAGGTTTTAATTATATAGGGATTTAAAATTCAGATATCTGATTACTATCAAAAGCCGCTAACCTATTCAAATATTTAAAGTTACGAATCTGCCTCATAATATAATGTATTGGTTTTATTGAAGTTATGTATTCAGGGAAGGCCAAGAGTGGTATTAATTGGATTAGATTTTAGTGATTAAGAATATTATTGACATTCTCGGGGCTTTTTTCTGGTCTGATAAAATTTTCAGTCTGAATAAGATTATTTAAGTTTCTAGTCCGGAAGGGGAAGAGTTCAGAATAAGATTAGTTCCTGGTCCGGAAAGGGAAGGGATTCAGAATAAGATTATTTTCAGTTCCTGGTCCGGAAGGGGAAGAGTTCAGAATAAGATTATTTAAGTCCGGAAAGGGAAGGGGGATTCAGAATAAGATTCAGTTTTAGTTCCTGGTTCGGAAAGGGAGGGATTCAGAATAAGATTATTTTCAGTTCCTGGTCCGGAAGGGGAAGAGTTCAGAATAAGATTATTTAAGTCCGGAAAGGGAAGAGTTCAGAATAAGATTCAGTTTTAGTTCCTGGTTCGGAAAGGGAGGGATTCAGAATAAGATTATTTTCAGTTCCTGGTCCGGAAAGGGAAGAGTTCAGAATAAGATTCAGTTTTAGTTCCTGGTTCGGAAAGGGAAGGGATTCAGAATAAGATTATTTTCAGATAGTTACATTTTATTTATCTGGAAATATTGAAGTTATGGGATTGATAATAGTTTAGCTGGGATATATTCGGGGATGGTTTATTTGCAGGAAGTTACGATGTATTTATATGGGGTTATTGGGATTATAAAAAAGTGCTTTAATGAAAGTGTATTTATTCATATAATATATTGTGGAGGGGGGGTGGATTTATTTTGGATATTTGGGGGGTATAATTTTTTATTAACAGGTGGATAGGTATGAAATTAGTTCAATGGTTGATTTGGGGTTTGATTATAGACAGGGGACAGGGGACAGCAGGGACAGGGGACAGCAGGGACAGGGGACAGCAGGGACAG
>Ga0180433_10011369_pt1 | contig 10567 bp, 13 predicted proteins | sample SS_ome_8_FD_132980 | JGI IMG/M metagenome (GOLD analysis project Ga0180433, IMG submission 132980) | Hypersaline lake sediment archaeal communities from the Salton Sea, California, USA - SS_1_D_1 metaG | ecosystem: Environmental > Aquatic > Non-marine Saline and Alkaline > Hypersaline >...
AAAAAGCTTCAAGAAAAAATAGCTGCACTTCTTGAAAAAGAAGCAAGATTAACTGAAAAAAAGAAAAATACTCAAGTTAAAATAGATAAACTTTCAGATAAATTGAGCAAGATAAAGAAGATAAAGACAGAGATGGCTGATGTTTAATTTTTAATAATTCAATAATTTTTATTTCAGTAAGTTTTTAAACTTATTATTTCTATAATTTTTATGCGGGGATGCCGGAGTGGCCAAACGGGCAGGACTTAAGATCCTGTGGCTTAGTGCCTACGAAGGTTCAAATCCTTCTCCCCGCATTGACAAGATTAATAATATTGTAGCAAACATCTACTCACAGTAAATAATGTTAACTCTCTACATAGAGTTAGTTAGAAAGTTTTAAGGATTTGAAAAAATCCTTCTCCCGCATCTGTAAGAGGAGCACCTCTTACAAACTCCCACATTTTCCATATTTCTACAATAATCTTTAAAAAGCAATTAATCCTAATCTAAATGCAGACCGGGCTGGCGGGGTAGCTCTCCGCTGTTTGCAAGTGAGCTTTAGGCAGGCTGTAAGAGGGCAAGTGACATATTTGTTAGGAAGTCTCAATGCGGACGTTGAGGTTCTGTCCTGCTTGATCTTGCTCTTGCGAAATGGGTCAGACTTTGATCGGAGCAGCCCTAAACAAGAAACAAGGTGCTTGTAGGGTCGCAGAACTGAGGATGTATTGGGGTAGCTTTCTAGTTGATATGAAGCAAACCCTTGGGTCTGCATAATTTCTAAGTAATATTTATATACTATATTTGATTATCCCATTCATGAAAAAAAGAGGGCAGTTTTACATTATTGCAGCAATTATAATTGTTGTAGTCATTGTTGGTCTTTCTAGTATTGCAAATTATGCTATAGTCAGAAAAAAGCCAGTTAAGTTTTATGATTTAGGAGAAGAATTAAATATTGAAAGTGGCAGAGTAGTAGAACATGGAATTTATAATGAGATTGATGTTCCCTCTTTAATTGAAGACTTTACAGACAAGTATTTTGTTAATTATTCAGAGGAAAAAGAAAAAGGTACAGAGCTTATTTTTGTGTATGGTAATAAGGAAAATGCTAAAATATCAACTTATACAACAGAAGCTACAGGGGAGATAATCTTAACATATGGTGCAGGAAGTTTTACTATTTCAGGTTATGATAAATATATCCCAGAAAGGAAAACATTATCAAACATAGGGGAAGACTCAATAGTCCTAAATATTTTTAATAATGATTATTCATTTAGTTTGCAAGAAGGAGAAAACTTTCTTTTTGTTATAAGCAAGAAAACAGAAGAAGAAACATACATAACAAGTTCATAAAATGAGAAAAAAAGCAGTAAGTTTAATGTTGGCATATGTTTTATTAGTTGTTATAGCAATAGGGGTTTCTGTAGGAGTTTATGTTTGGTTGGAGGCTGTTGCAAACGTAGAGCCATCTGCAGAATGCCCTTCAGATGCTTCTCTGATGATAGGAGAATATTCTCTTGATACCACTGAAAAAACAATTTCATTAAAAGTTAAAAACAACGGGCTTTTTAATATAGAAGGTTATGATATAAGGGGAACAGATAAGACTGATGGTGAACCTATTTTCTCATTAAAAAGTACTCCAACAGAGAATATCGCAATAGAGAATGGAAGATATTATTTTTCTATACAAGGCCCAGGAACTTTAAGGCCTGGAGAAACAAATACATATGTTTTTTCTTATGAACCTTTAGATGAATTAAAAAAAATAGAAATTCTTCCTTTTGTTTTTGTAGAAGATACTGCAATATTATGTACAAACAGCAAGATAGTTCAATCTGTTAGCGAGCCTTTTTGTGGGGATGGTATTTGTTCTGGAACAGAAACTTGTGGAGATACAAATCAAGAGCCAGAATGTAATGCAGATTGTGGGGGTTGTGAAGAATATTGTGGAGATGGAATTATTAATTTAGATGAAGAATGTGATGGAGAGAATCTTGGAGGCAATGATTGTGCAACAATAGGAGAAGGATATACTGGCGGACTTTTAGGATGTTATCCTCCTGGGCATAATCAAGAATGTAAGTTTGATACAGAGGCTTGTACTTAATCAATAAATATTTAAAATAAAAGAAATTGGTAAGATAATGATAAAAAAAAGAGGAAAAAGAGCAGTATCTCCTATAGTATCTACAATCTTATTAATAGTCATTGTTGTTATTCTTGCCGTAATTATATTTTTGTGGGCAAGGAGTTTTGTTGGAGAAATTGTGGAAAAAGAAATAGCAGGGGTTAAGAAAACAGCAGATAAATTCTGCAGAGAAGTTAATTTTAAAGCATATATGTCAGATGGCTATTTAATAATAAAAAATGAGGGGGATGTTCCAATACATGAAATAAATGTTAAGAAAATAGCAGCAGGAGAATCTGATACTGAACCAATCGAAATAAGTTTAGATGCGGGGGCTGTTTCAGAACCGATTGATGCAGGCCTTAGTGGATATGACGCTGCCACAATAACTCCAGTATTATTAGGAAAAACAAGAAACATAAAAAAGCAATATACTTGTCCTGATGAAACAAGTGTTGATTTATCTTTAAGTTAGAATGAAAATCATAATTTTGAATAAAAAAGCAATTTCTCCCATAATAGCAACTATTTTATTAATTTTATTAAGTGTTGCAGCAGTTCTTTTAATAGCAAACATAATAGTTCCATTTGTTAGAAACACTTTAGATGAAAATAAAATGTGTTTTGATGCCTCAGACCAAATAAAAATAGATACAGAATCTGATTATACCTGTTATTTAGAAAATGCAGAAGGAGATTTTGTTGTTAATGTAACTATTCAAAGAGGAACTAAAGAAATAGAAATAGATGGTTTTTTAATTGGAGTTTCTGGAGAAGCTATTGGAAAAAGTTATGAGGTTAAAGCTGGTGAGAGTACTGATGTTGAAATGTTAGATGGCTCAACTAATCTTGAACTTCCTGGAAAAGGTGGCTCAAGAACTTATTCAATAACAATACCAAAAACAGAAATTCCAGATATAGGAAGTATTTTAATAGCTCCAATTGTTAATGATAAAACCTGCAAAGAATCTGACGAAGCAGGCATTAATTTATGCATTTAAGATGAAGAAAGCACAAGTTTGGGTTGAAACTGTAATTTATACTGTTATAGGATTAGCCATAATTGGGATACTTTTAGCTGTAGCAACTCCTTCGATAAATAGATATAGGGATAAGACAATAATTGAACAAACAATTGATACATTAAATAATATGAACAATAAAATACTCGAAACAAGAGATGCTGGATTAGGAAACAGAAGAATGATAGAATTTCAATTAAAAAAAGGCAATTTAAATTTTAACAGTCCAAAAAATAAAATTGTTTTTAATTTTGAAAGTAATTTCCAATATAGTGAACTTGGAGAAGACATCCCTTATGGAGATATAATAATAAGAACAGAAGAATTTGGAAGAAATTATAACATAACCTTAACTCTTCCTTATGATGGAATTGATTTAAAATCTAATGAACAAGAAGAAGAAGAAAAATTTAGTCAGGCATCTGTTCCTTACAGGATTTTTGCTGAAAATCGAGGTATTTCTGGAGAAAAAATAATTATAGATATTCAAACTAATTAAATAGAGAATATTTATAAATATAGCTTCTTTCTTTAGAAAAGAAAGAACTTAGGAAGAAAGAAACTAAGTGAGGAGAAGAAGAACTAAATTAAGAAGAAACTAAGTTTGTAAAAAAAGAGGAAAAATGTTAGAACTTAAAGAAAATATTAAGATAAATTTTTCACCTGGAATTCCTGCCATACCTAGAGCAAAAGATAAAACAATGGTAGATATAAGATATATGCTTATTTCTCCTTATGCTTCTGCCCATATATATTTTGATAAAAATCTTTCTGAATTAGTTTATGAGGTAGAAGAACCTATGTTGAATGCAGCAGAAAAAGAAATTTTAAATAAAATAGAAGAAGGAATGAAAGAAATTATTAACATTAATGTTCTTGTTGAAAAAACCCAGGAAGCAATGATAGAATATATCGATAAGACAGCCAGATTTTTAGTAGCTGAACTTGACTTGAAGATTTCAGAAGAATCTTACAAAAAAATGTTTTATTATCTTTTTAGAGATTTTATAGGTTTTAATGAAATAGAAGCTTTAACCAGAGATTATTTTATTGAGGATATAGAATGTAACGGGATAGGAACTCCGATTTATATTGTTCACAGAGTATACAGAAATTTGAGAACAAATATAATCTATAAAGATATAGATTATTTAGCAAGTTTTGTTGAAAAGCTTGCCCAAAGATGTGGCAAGTACATAAGTTATGCTTCTCCACTATTAGATGGAAGTTTGCCAGATGGAAGCAGAGTTAATGCAACTTATACAAAAGATGTAACAAGTAAGGGGCCTACCTTTACTATAAGAAAGTTCACAAAAATACCTTGGACACCAGTTCAGCTCATAGCATTAAATACATTAAGTCCAGAAATGCTTGCTTATCTATGGCTTTTAATTCAGTATAAGAACAATATACTCATAACAGGAGGAACTGCAAGTGGAAAAACAACTTTATTGAACGCCCTTGCTTTTTTCATTCCTCCAGAAGCAAGAGTTGTTAGTATAGAGGATACAAGAGAAATAAATTTAGAAAGAGAGAACTGGCTACCGAGTGTTGCAAGAACAGCTATAGGTATGGGAAAATTAGGAGAGGTGGATTTATTCTCTTTGTTAAAAAACTCTTTTCGTCAGAATCCAGATTATGTTATTGTTGGGGAAGTTAGAGGAAAAGAAGCTTTTGTTTTGTTTCAAGGCATGGCTTCTGGACATGCATCTCTTTCTACGATTCACGCAGATTCAGTAGATACTGTTATCAAGAGACTCGAAACCCCTCCAATAGAGCTTTCTCCTACTTTAGTCAATACTTTAGATGCAGTTTGCATTATGACTCATGCTGTTGTAAAAAAACAACAAACAAGAAGACTTAGAGAAGTCATAGAAATAGTAAATGTTAATCCTGATGGTGTTGCACTAACCAATACTCCTTTTGTTTGGAATGCAAGAGATGATAGATTTTATTTTAAAAAAGACAGCAAGGTCTTAGGAAAAATATCTGAGAGATATGGGTTGACGAGAGAAGAATTATCCAGGGAATTCGCATTAAGAACCAAACTTATCTATGAGTTATATAAAAGAAGAATATTTGGTTTTGAGGAGGTTCAAAGGATTATTAATGAGTATTATAAAAATCCTGCAGGAGTTTTAGCTGCTTTTAATTTTGTAAATAAATAATCCTCTACTTTTAGTATATTATCATTAGTAATATAGTAAGATTTATATACTTTTGGTATATTACTATCTTAATGGGCAAAATAAAAATAGAGGGCTATGTTTGCGAGAGGTGCAAGCATAAGTGGGCTCCGAGAAACAGAGGAGAGCCAAGAGTGTGTCCTAAATGTAAAAGTCCGTACTGGAATATAAAAAAGAGGAGAAAATGATAAGTAAATCTAAATTATACATACTGGCGCAGATTATTGAAACTATGGAAGAGACTTCCAAAAAATTAGAAAAAGCTGTTAAAAGCAAGAACGCTGAGGAGTTTGAGAGAAGCAAATCTACTCTCTTAGAATTTCAAAAAAGATTAAATAAGGAGTTGGGAGCTTAAAATGAGAAATACAGATAATATAGATGCTTTAAAATCAAACATAAGACGTGAGAAGGAACTAATAAGAGAGGCTTTTATTTTTACCAACCAGTTAGAAACTTTAAATGCTTTAAATAAAAAAGGTATGAGGGGGAATGAAAAAGAAAAAAAACTTCTCTTGTCAACTATTGCAGCATTAATCAGACAGCTGATTATTTTAAATAAATCTATTCCCGAGCTTGTTAAGAAAACTTCTCCTTTTCAGGAGCTTCCTTCTGGAGAATCTTTGGCAGCTGCTAAATCAAAAGAAAAACTTGTGAATGTCAGGTATCAAACACCTACTGTTCAGGAAAGATCGTCTGTTGCAATAAGAAAAGAGGACAGAGAAAGATTCCTAAAAGAATTGAATCTTGCCAATAAATCTGTACAAAGACTTAAAAAAGACTATAAAGCACTGTCTGTTAGAGCAGAAGAGTTTAAGAAACCGGGGCTTTACTCCAGAATCTCAAATAAATTTTTTGCAAAACTTTCTGATAGCTTGATGGAAAAAGGGCATTTTAAAAATATAAACAAAGAATTGAGAAAAGCTAATCTATATTTTTTATCAAGAACCTATATATCAATGTCTTTTTTTACAAGTTTTTTAGCATTAATTTTCTCAATCGGATTGTTAATTTTGTTATTGTTCTTTAGAATCAGTTTTGATTTTCCATTTTTATTTGCAGTAGAAGAGACAATCTTACTTAGATTTTTGAAGAATTTTTGGATAGTAATTGCTTTTCCGATACTGACTTTCCTTGCTTTTTATTTTTACCCATCAAGTGAAAAGAAATCTATAGCTATAAAGATAAACAATGAATTGCCTTTTGTAGTCATACATATGTCTGCTATTGCTGGAAGCGGAGTTGAACCCACAAAGATATTCAAGATTATAGTTATGGGAAAAGAGTATCCTAACACGCAGAAAGAATTGAGAAAACTGATTAATGAAATAAATGTTTATGGCTATGATTTAGTCACTGCATTAAGAAATTCAGCCAGAGTTACATCAAGTTCAAAACTTTCAGAAGTTTTTAAGGGGCTTGCAACAACAATCTCTGGAGGGGGAAGTTTAAAAGATTATTTAGACAAGAAAGCGGACACCCTTGTTTTTGATTATAGAATAGAAAGAGAAAAATACACCCATGTCGCAGAAACACTTATGGATATTTATATTAGTGTGGTGATTGCTGCGCCAATGATAATGACTATGCTTTTGGTTATGATGAGTCTTCTTGACTTAGGAATCGGATTAAGTATAGGTGCTTTAACGACAATAATGTTATTAGGAATAGCTCTAGTAAATATATTTTTCCTTGCATTTTTGCATATAAAACAACCGCCTGTATAAAATGTTTAAGATAAGAAAACTACACATTATAGGAATAATAGCAGCAGTGTTAACAATATCTGTAGATTTGATATTTTTAAGAGATATGAAGATTTTTTATTTTATATTAGGTTTAGGTTTTGTTATAGGAATTTTGCCTTTTGTTGTAACAATACTTGTAGAGACAGGAAGAGAAAAAGAAAAAGAGGAAATGTTTCTGGAGTTTTCGAGAAACTTGGTAGAAAATGTTAAATCTGGAACTCCTGTTAGTAGAAGCATAGTTAATATCAGAGAAAAAGATTTTGGTTCTCTAAGCCCGCATATAGAAAAATTAGCAAATCAAATATCTCTTGGAATTCCTGTTAAAGAAGCTTTAGAAACATTTGCTTTAGATGTTGACAGCAAGATTGTAAAAAGAGCAGTAACATTGATAAGCGAGGCAGAGCAGGCAGGAGGAGAAATAGAATCTGTTTTGGAGTCTGTAGCAAGATCTGTCAGCCAAAGTGAGAAATTAAGAAAAGAGAGAAAGGCAGCCATCTATACTTTAGTTGTTCAAGGCTACATAATTTTCTTTATATTTATCATAATAATGTTGGTTATGGAATTTAAAATACTCCCAATGACTTCTGGACTTAATTTTGAAGAAGGAAGTTTTTCAGATTTTGGGGCATCAGAAGTTGGAATCAAACTTAATCAAGGAATAACTGCAGAAGAGATGACAAGGCCATTCTTGTATCTTCTGCTTATCCAGGGTTTTTTTGCAGGATTAACAATAGGAAAACTCTCAGAAGGAACCATCCTTTCTGGAATAAAACACTCATTTATATTAATTGTCTTAGCTTGGCTAATTTCAACAGGGGTGAGGGCATTTGTTTAAAATGGTAAATAAGAAAGGAGCTTCAGGGCATGTGGAAATGATACTCTCTTTTGTAATTTTTATATCATTTATTTTATTTATTATCTTAATTTTCAGACCTGTCAAATTATTAAAATCAGATACTTCTTCATTAGATATAACTAAAAATGCGATTATAGAACATTTAAAAGTTGATTTAACAACAAGCTCTATAATCTTAAGTTCAGATTTTTCTGCGAATCGGGGAGATTGTTTTTACTTAGATTTTAACTTAGAGGAAAATGTTGTAATGAAGGATGAAAATAAGATAAATGCAGAAAAAAATTCTGGACAGTTATATTTTGAATATTCAGGAGAGAGATTTTACAGAATATTTTCTTCTTCAGAACTTGAAGAAGCAGATTATTCTCCAGAGGTTTGTAACCCATTAAACGTAGATGATTATAGTCTTGGTGTAACAAAAGAAACAGAAAAAATATCATATTCAAAATTAGAATCTTTTTTTCAAAATTATAATTCTGATTATGAAGAAATTAAATCCTCTTTAGGAGTTGTGAATGATTTTAATGTTATTGCTTCTGATAATTCAGGAATAATTTTTCAAGGAAATAAAGAGAAACCATTAGGAGTAGAAGTTAAAGCTAAAGAGATATCAATAGAAACTTTAAATAAAGATGCTGATATAAAATATATTATATTAAATATACAGGTTTGGTGATAAAAAATTATTAAAATGAACAATAAAGGATGGTTAAGAATCGCAGAGGCGTTTATTGCGATTATGATAGTTGCTTCAGTTTTAGTTGTTATGGCTACGCGAACTTCCAGAGAAGATACAGGGGGGAATATACACGAACTTCAGAGGCATCTTCTCAAGCAGATCAGTGCAAATAATATTTTGAGAGCACAAATCTTGCAAGATATAACAAGCGGAACAGAGAATTTTTTAGATGAAAATATGCCTACTAATTTAGATTATGAAATAAATATTTGCGAGATTAATGAGGCCTGTGGGATGGAAGAATATATAGATAAAGAAATTTATGCTGATGAAATCCTGATATCAGCTACTTTAAGTGAGTATAATCCTAAAAAATTGAAATTATTTGTGTGGGTGAGATGAAATTTAAATTTTTAGAGCATACAGCAGACATTAAATTTCAGGCTTTTGGAAAAACAAAAGAAGAAGCTTTTGCAAATGCAGCTCTTGCTCTCGCCAATATTATAACAAAAGATAAGATTAAAGATAAGATGAAAAAACAAATAACAGTTTCCGGGGAAGATGATGAAAGCTTGTTGTTAAATTTCTTGGAAGAGTTTTTGTTTTTATTAGAATCAGAAAATTTTATTTTATCGAAGATAAAATCACCCAAAATCAGGAAAGATAAAACAGAACTTGCAACAGAACTTATTGGAGATAAAGCAAGTAATTATGAACTTGAAAATCATGTTAAAGCTATAACATATAATGATATGTTTATACGAAAAGAAAAAGGAAAATATGTTTGTCAGGTTGTTGTTGATGTATGATTTCTTTAGAAAATAATAATTACAGAGTATAAATATTTATAATTTATAAAAATATATTGTATTATGGGAAGACCTTATGAAGAAAGAGCTGAGAAATTGGATAAGAGAATTAAAAAAGCTCAGCATAATTTATTGGTTACAAGCATTTCTGAAATCCAAAGATTATATCAATTAGGAAATCCTAATATTAGAGAATTTATTCTTGAAGGATTAGAAAACCTAACTATTGGTTCAAAAGAGCTGATGTTAGATAGTAAAAGAATGGAAATACTCCATCCTTATTCAAAAGCAATGCAGGTTAGATTAAGATATGGGTGGTCAATAGAACATCTAACAGAACATCTAAACTTACCAAGAACAGCAATTCAAGAGATTAAAGATTATGAGTTAGGCAGGAAAAATCCAAAAAGTGGAAAAACAGCAACTGCATATAAAAAATGGTTAAAAAAACATGAAATAGATTTAAAAATCATACCAAATTTATTTAAATCAAAAATACAATAAAAGAATATGGTATACAAAGAAAAACTCAAGAAAATATCAGAGTATATTTATGAGCTTCCAAAAACTGGAAAAATGTTGGTTCCAGGAAGGATTTTCTTATCTGACGATATGATTAAGGATGTTGAGGAAGACGCTCTAAAACAAATTGCTAATGTAGCTATGTTACCAGGAATACAGAAATTTTCAATAGGGATGCCTGACTTGCATGTCGGCTATGGATTTTGTATAGGGGGTGTAGCTGGCTTTGACCTTGATAAAGGAATTATAAGCCCTGGTGGAGTTGGTTATGATATTAATTGTTCTGTTAGATTACTTGCAACTAACTTAAAGCTTTCTGATATTGATAAAAAAGGAAGAAAACAGCTTATTCATAGTTTATCTAGAGCTGTTCCTTCTGGTGTTGGAAGAGGAAGCAAGTTTAAACTTAATAAAAAAGAATTAGATGAAGTTTTAAATGGAGGAGCTCAGTGGATTGTTAAAAAAGGTTATGGTAAAGTAGATGATTATAAACATACAGAAGATTTTGGCAAGCTTGCTCCCTGTGATCCTAAAGATGTTAGTGAGAGAGCCAAAGCAAGAGGAATTCATCAATTAGGAAGTTTAGGAGCTGGAAATCATTTTTTAGAAATTCAAGTAGTTGAAGAGATTTT
>Ga0180433_10011372_pt1 | contig 10564 bp, 11 predicted proteins | sample SS_ome_8_FD_132980 | JGI IMG/M metagenome (GOLD analysis project Ga0180433, IMG submission 132980) | Hypersaline lake sediment archaeal communities from the Salton Sea, California, USA - SS_1_D_1 metaG | ecosystem: Environmental > Aquatic > Non-marine Saline and Alkaline > Hypersaline >...
TAGGCGCTGGTGCACTTGAGCAACGCGATCTGCGCCGCCCCTGCATCCCGGGCCGCCTGAACGGCGTTTTCGATTTCCCCCAAGGTCGCCATTCCCGTTGAGATGATGAGCGGCTTTCCCGTGCGGGCCATGCACTCAATGAGGGGTAAGTCCACGATCTCGAACGAAGCGACCTTGTGGATCGGTACATCCATCTCCTCCAGAAACCTCACCGCCGAAGGGTCGAACGCTGTCGAGAACAGATCCAACCCCAGACTACCCGCAAGTTCCTTCAACCTTGGTTGCCACTCCCACGGCGTGTATGCCTCCTTGTAGAGGTCGTAGAGCGCACGTCCCTCCCAGATAGTGCCTCTGCCGATGCGGAAGGCTTCGGAATCACAGTCGATCGTGAGCGTATCGGGAGTGTACGTCTGAAGCTTGACTGCGTCAGCTCCGGCCTTGGCAGCCGCCCGAATCGTTTCCGCAGCGCGTTCGAATTGCTGGCTGTGGTTCGCCGACATCTCGGCAATGGTGTACACTGCCTCACCAGGTCCAATCCTCTTGCCTCCCACTTTTACGTGCAACAGCACAGTCTTTCCCTCCTATCGAATCGAACGCACTAGTTCAAACGCCTCAGCCGCTTTCAGCCCCGCTACGCTACCCCACTTGAGAGCCGCTGCCCGGAGAGCTTCCCTCGACCGGGGATGCGGAAAGGGCCGCGCTTCGGTCTCGTACAGCCTCATTGCCCGCAGTTTGAGACCTAGCGTCTCGCTGACATCCACGAAGACGTTCGGCTGAAACGGCTTGGTGAACTGACCGAACGCCCATTCGCTGGATGATGGCACCTCGAAAGCGCAGATCTCCATGATATCGCAGCCAGCAATCGGGCGAGTCGCAGTCAGCACGGCGCGGTGCACTACTGAGTGATCGATGTTCAAGTCGCCGCTGTGGTGTGTGTAGACGACCTGCGGTCTGATAGCACCCACCCATTCCTCTACAACCTTGACGACATCCAACAGAGGAACTGTGTCGAAGCGGTTGTCAGGAAGGTCTTGCGTGAGCAGGCTTCTACCACCGAGCAGTTTCGCAACTTCTCTGGCACGGGCCCGAAGAGCTTCGGCATCGACTCTACTGGCTTCGTCTCGAGTTCTGCTGCGGGAGGTGATTCCTTCTCCCAGGATTGCGATATGAACCTCGTGCCCCTCACGCGCGAGCCGAGCGATTGTCCCGCCACATCCCAAAACCTCGTCGTCAGGATGGGCAGCCACCACCAGGACAACCATCAGGTTTCGTCCCCTAGGCGAGTAATCGTGACATCTGCGGCAACGCGCCCGTCGTAGAGCGCCGGCCGCGAGAATTTGTACCGAAACCCGTTGTGTTCAAGGAACGCGCGCGGGTAGCCCTCAGCGTCCAGCATGCGAATGAAGTCAAACAAACCCAGCACGCTAGACAACTTCGGGATTTGGCTTTCACTGGGCATGCGCCGTCGGAACAGCATCGCCTCCCCCTCCTGAGGCTGTGGCGTCGGTTCCTCCTCGACGATGGTTCTGATCATCTTAGCAGAGAGGTAGGTCGCTCGGATGTATACCTCCTCCGCGCCACCTTCCAGGGACAGCTCCTCCTTGAGGTAGACCGGCCCCGCGTCGAACTCATCCACCATGCGCAATGCACTCAGTATTGACTTCCGGTGCCCAAGCACAATGAGGTTCTGTAGGGGGCTCCCTCCACGGCCGTAGGGCACGTCGGCCATGTGAAAGCATACGCACTCCTGCCCGTGTACGATCTCCTTCGGCACTCGCCATGACCAATGCAGAAAGAAGATGTACCGAGGACGGTCGCGTTGAACCGCACGGTCAAGCTGTTCCGGCGAATCAACATACGACCATTCCCCTTGGTAGCGGCTGATCACCTCGTCGAAGACCCGCTTGTTCCATGGTTTGCTCCCAGCCACGAGATATGAGTTATTCGCGCTCACGTCTATCACTGCTCCTGTTCAGCAAGTAGTGCACGGCGTTTAGCGCACCGATCTGAATCACGCCGACTTCCAAGAACCCGGCGCCCCGAAACGCTCTTCTCGAACTGATGTTCTCGGGCTTCACGTACGCATGAACCTCACGACCTCCGCCATCACGGAAGAAGCGCCGCACTGCCCTGTCAATAACCGACACACTATAGCCTTTGCCGCGGTAGTCAGGGGCGAGGCTCACGTCAATCACCGCACCACCGTCTTCCGTATCCAACCTCACCTGACCAATAGGGCATCCTTTCGCGGTCTCGGCTATGTACATATAGCAGGTTGGGTCTCGCAGGTGCGAGTCAAACCAGTCAACGTGGCTTTCCCATGGTATCGGATCGGAGGAGAACGCAGCGGCACGAACCACCGGGTCATTCGCCCATTGCCAGAGCAATCGACAGTCTTCTTGCACCACAGGTCTCAGCCGAATCCTGCATCCTTGGAGCATCTCGACGACACGAGTGGTGCCCAGGCCGTCCACCAACCGCCGCCCACGGGAGGTCATCTTATCTGCCACTTCACCGTAGTCTACAAGCCACGTTCTCAGTTCCTCTGCCAACTGCTCTTCCGTATACCCATTCGGAGGCCCTAAGTTGACAGCAGCCCCCACCTTGGCCAGACCATCTGCTACCCGTCGCTGATTCTCGGCCAGCACAAGAAGGACTGATGGCACTCCCATGAACGCAAGCTCCCAGCACGTGCTCCCGGCTGCCGAGATGGCAAAATCGGCCCAAGCCATCAGCTCTGGCATATCGTCAGTATTGCGAACAAGACGGACAGAGTGACGTGACGAGCCACCAGCGGCTCGGACGGCCTCGCCGTGAGGATTGCTCGCCCCGACAACCACCGTCGCCTCAAGACGCTGTTGGTCCACTCTGTCGAGTGCGTGGATCACTTTCGAGGTCACATCGTCCGGGTCGCTCGCCCCCATCGTGACAAGTACCTTGTGCGCTGTCTCGCCTACCTCTCGCCTCCGACCCGGCCACTGCAGAAACTCTCGCCGGAGCAAAGCGTACCGAGTTCCCATCAGCAACTCCGTGTCGCTCTCACATTCATAGAGCAACTTCGATGCATGAAGGTTCTGGTTCAAGATGACATCAGCGTAGTAGCGTTCAAGATGCGCCATGTCGTCGATCACGAGTAGGGGGTGCCCCGTCTCTTTGATCCGGCACTGGTAGGACGAGTCGAAGTGGTAGCCATCCAGCACCGTCCACGCACCGGAGTGTTCCTTCAACGCTTTGGAAGTAGTCTCCCAATCGGCGGGATCGGGATGCGGCTGCTCCACTGGAGTCACCTCGAGCCCTTCCTGGGCTAGCCTCTCTCGCAGGCCCTTGTTCTCACAGGCGGTGACAAACACTACCTTGCCACCACGGTCCTGCCAGCCCTGGGCAAGGGCCAGGCAACGCATGAAGTGCCCGGCGCCTATCTGTGTGTTCGCGTCGGCTCGGATAAGCAGGGAGTGGCCCGCATTGAGCGTCACCATGCCGTCCACCCACCGTCTACCGGCACGTTGATTCCGGTCACGTATGTGGCGGCATCAGAAGCCAGGAACACTACAACGCCCTTCAGTTCCTCTGCTTCACCTACTCGTCCCAAGGGCGTCTTCGCACAGAGTCGCTGATGAAATGTCGGATTCTGGGTACAGATCTCTGACTTTGGGAATGGGCCCGGGCTCACGGCGTTCACCCGGATCCCTTCTCTAGCGTACTCGCACGCAGCGTACCGCGTAAGCTGCAGCAGCGCAGCCTTCGCCGCACCATAGAAAGGCGGGTTGCTCTCCTCCGGCGAATCGTACGTTCGCAGGTCTGGGCTCACAACCCCGTACATGGATGCGATGTTTATCACTGAGGCATTTCCTGTTTCTTGAACTGCAGACCTGAGCAGAGACTTCGCAGCCACGATGCATCGGAATGCACCGATGACGGCAACATCATAGGCCCGTGCAAACGCATCGACAGAGGCTGTCTCCAGGGTGCCGCTAGCGCCCTCATACGCGTTGTTCAACAGAACATCCAAGCGTCCATGCTCTTCTCTGATGCGAGCGAAGGCCCGCTGCACCGCTTCTGCGTCAGTCACGTCCACTACGGCTGCACTCGCATCCAACCCTTCTGCCAGGAATTCGTCAACCAGCGCCGTCAGTTTCTCCTCTGTCCGGCCTGCCAAGACCACATGTGCTCCGACCTCAGCCAAGCCCTTGGCCATGCTTCGGCCCAGGTGGCCGGCAGCCCCGGAGATGAATGCCACCCGACCCTCCAACCGGAACAACAAGGACGGCAGTGCTGATCTCACTCGCTCCAGCATTGCATCCTCTTCACCAACTGCTCCTGGGGGCGCGGCCACAATGCAGGATTCAGGAGCGTCTCCGGGACCTGCTCAATCTCTGACTGTACAAGATTGCAGTCCGCTGGACTCAGAGGGGGTGAACACATGAGCTTCGCCGTGTCCATGAGCTGCTCAACACTCTCCGCACCCGACACCACGCTTTGAATCCACTTCTGACCCCGTACGTAAGCCAAGGCAAGGTCCACCACATCCCGGCGACCGATGCGTGCTGCAAGGGCACGAAGCGCGGACAGAACTCGGCGGGGATCCACACCGGGTATCCGTGGCCACACATCCGGATCATCGACAGCGAGAAGCCCCTGAAGCAACGGGCTGCGAGCATGCACAACCACATCGGGCCGCGCCCTCAATGCCTCCTGGAAGGACGAATCCAACCACCGTTGATCCAGAATGTTGAAGGGAAGTTGAAGGTACCGAACATCTGGGTTAGCCAAAGCTCGGCTGGCCTCATCCACATTCTGGACAGACACGCCCACCGCTCCAATCGTCCCTTCGTCACGCAATTCGCAGAGTCTCTCCCAGACTCCACCCCCGTGGCTATCCAGATGGGTTGCCCGGTGGGCCAGCACCACGTCAAGTTGAGGTGTCCGAAGCTCCCGACATGAACGGAACACACTGGCGTCCACCGCGTTCCTCACGCAGTACTTGGAGGCATCCGGTTGCAGAGGCTCAAGTGGGGCCAGTTTGGTCACAACGGTCAGCCCGCCGCAGCAGCCTCTCGCCAAGACCAGACCAATGCGCCGCTCGCTATCCCCGTATGCCCGAGCAGTATCGACATGGGTCACGCCATGGGCGATGGCCCTCTCAACAATCCGCATGGCCTGGTCTTCGGAAGGACATCCAGAGGTGTTGGCCCATCCGTACTCGAGGCCCAATTGGGCTGTGCCTAGTACCAGAACGCTGTGTGGAATCCCATTCCGACCCTGCACTGGCACTCGGAACTTCGGAGTGCAAGGAAGCTCTGCTAGAATCTCGCAAAGGATTCTCCACGATATAGTCACAGGATATCCTCCATGTGTTCTAAACACCCTACACACACGCCCGTAGTCCTTTAGGGTATCTATCGTACACCTCAGTGCCCCCCATGCTTCCGGCACATCTGTGGGGTTGATGCTTTCGATCCCGTATACTGACTTGATCCATGGCGTTACGTGCTCACGCTCGTAGCGAGTTGACGCCTTCTGCGCCGCCTCCCGCAGCACACCGCATCGGAACACTTCCGCAGCCAGTCCATAGGGAACAACACTCTCTGGGGCTGTGCTTGTTAGATATGCGGCGTCCCTTATTCGAAATTCGTCCACAACCATACCAATGAAGTCCGCGTCTGGAAATACATTGTCTGCAGTCAACCTTGCCACTATCGCATCATCGGGGAGATCGGCTGTCGCCTGTGCGAAGCGGCTCAGGACATCGTCTTCGGGCCCTCGAACCAGTGGGATACGAGCCTTCTCCACTGCCTCTGCCAGTACATCGTCTGTAGCGTGGACTGATGTAGCTACTCTGACCTCAAGGCCGCTTCGTTGAGCTCTCCTCGCTGCAAGTACCACGGCGGGAATGCTCTGGATTGGGAGAAGGACCTTGCCCGGCAGCCGCGTGCTTCCCATGCGTGCTTGAACGATCCCAACGATCTTCATCGTTGACGCGCCTCAACCACTTTGGAAACCGCCGCAATTACATCCTCGACATCGCGGTCCTCCATTCGCGGGAAGATCGGCAGGGAGATGATCTCTTCATACGCCGCCTCAGCAATTGGACACAACCCTGGGCCTGTGCTAAACCGCTCCCGATAAAAGGGATGCAAGTGCACCGGGATGTAGTGGACATTGACACCGATTCCCTCGGCGCGCAGAGCAGCAAAAACCTCAGCCCGGGTGCTTCGAAGCTGTGGCAGATCCAACCGAACCACGTATAAATGATACGCGTGGGAGACGTCTCCTCGGACATGCAGCGGCTGGATGCCTGGGATCTCAGCAAACGCCGCGGTGTATCTCTGTGCGATTTCTTGGCGGCGCTTCAGCCATTCTGGAAGTTTCTGCAGCTGCCTGAGGCCAAGGGCGCACTGGAAGTCAGTCAGACGGTAGTTGTACCCCAGATCGACCATCTCATAGAACCAGGATGCTTGCTTCTCGCGCTGCCGATGGTCGGTGGTGATCCCATGATTGCGGAAGATCCGCATCCGTTGCGCCAATCCAGAATCGTTGGTGGTGACCATTCCCCCTTCGCCGGTGGTAATGTGTTTAACTGGATGAAAACTAAAGGTGCTTAGGTCGGCAAGCGCCCCCACTGAGTGACCCCTATAGCTGCCTCCCAGAGCGTGGCATGCATCGGCCACAAGTCGCAACGCATGTTTCCTCGCGATGTTCGACAGGGCATCGTAATCGCACGGCTGCCCAGTGTAGTCCACGGCAATGATGGCCTTAGTGCGCGGAGAGAGCTTCCCCTCGATTTCGCTCGGATCGAGAAGCAGAGTCTTAGGATCCACATCGGCGAAGACTGGCGTGCCACCTTGGTACACGACGCAATTGGCAGTGGCGGCAAAAGTCATCGGCGGGACAACTACCTCATCGCCAGGTCCTATGCCAATGGCGTACGCCGCCGCATGCAGCGCTGCTGTGCCGTTGCTCATCGCAACAGCCTCCTTGGCCCCCACCGTCTTGGCAAAGGCACGCTCGAACTCCGGCACTGTTGGGCCAGTAGTCAGCCAATCAGAGCAGAGCACCTCGACCACGGCTGCGATGTCGTCCTGATCGAGCCACTGTCGGCCGTAGGGCAGTGGTGTGGACCGAACTGGCTCATCGCCTGTGGGAGTTGGCGTGTTTGTCTCCTTTTCGGTACAAAAAGAGTCAGTCATCGGGCATGCCCCCCCGCACCATGGCCCCTAGCTCATCCTTGGACAACCACTGCCCATTTTCGTCACTCCTATACCGGAAGCCTTCCGGGAGGGGGGTACCGTCGGGCAGGCATGTGCGATCCCAGTACGGGTGCTCGGGCTCTATCACGTAGTGGTCAGGATACTCCTTGGCGTGCCGAGCTTCCTGTTCTGTGAGCAGAACCTCATGCAGCTTCTCGCCCGGCCGGATTCCGGTGATCTCCACTTCTGCATGGGGGGCTATGGCACTTGCCAGATCGGTGACCCTCATGCTGGGGATCTTGGGCACGAAGATCTCGCCGCCCTGCATCCTACGAATGCAATCTATGACGAAATCGACCCCCTGCTCTAGGGTAATCCAGAACCTCGTCATCCGCTCGTCGGTGACCGTCAGCCTACCCTGTTCTCTTTGCCTCAAGAATAGAGGAATCACGCTTCCCCGGCTTGCCACGACGTTTCCGTAGCGGACAACACTGAACTCAGTCCGACTCCTGCCTCGATAGGCGTTTGCTTGAATGAACAGCTTCTCAGCCACGAGTTTGGTTGCCCCATACAGGTTCACTGGATGGACAGCCTTGTCAGTACTTAGCGCGACGACCTTCTCGACCCCGCTATCCAGAGCCGCATCGATCACGTTGACGGCCCCATCGACGTTCGTCCGCACTGCCTCAATCGGGTTGTACTCGCATGCGGGGACTTGTTTAAGCGCAGCAGCGTGTACAACGATGTCCGCGCCATTCATCGCTCGATGGAGCCGATTGCGATCCCTCACATCCCCAATGAAGTAGCGAAGACGTGACTCATTGTGGAACTGGCTTTGCATCTCATGTTGCAGAAGCTCTCCTCTTGAGAAGACGCGCACTACTCGAGGTGCATGCTCCCGCAGCACGGTCTCGGCGAACCTCCTTCCGAAGGAGCCCGTGCCACCTGTCATCAAGATCGTCTTGCCTTCTAGGATCATTGCCCTCCCCATGCCCAAAGACCGAATCACAACTGCTTGTTCGCACAGTCGCCGATGGAGCTTGAGCCATTATACGCCCCTTCTCCTCGTCGGATGCGACGCGGGTTCCATCTTGGCCACCACGTTCATTGTGTTTCGAATGAGCTAGGAACCCAAATGCCGGTCAGTTGGTGCAGCAACCAAGTACACACGGAGGTCTGCAGTACTCCTTCCTTCGAAACAACCAGCAGGGCCCATGCGCAGACCTTGAGCCCCTCCTTCAGCCTGAGCGCCGTGTCTCCCGCTCTCAGCGCAGTGTCACCTGGGCCATAATTACCCCCACGCCGTCCTGCAGACCTTCCATCGCCTTTCCGACCACTGCGCCAATGGAGTTTGCTGGATCGCCCTTCATCGCAACACCGGGAATTGAGGAGCTGACGAGGAGATCGCCGATCGCGATCGGTCCGTTCTCAGTCGAAACCTTCACCGGGACGCGGCCCGCAATCGCGAGGACCGGACGATTGTCGTCCCATTGACCCGTTGCATCGTCAATGTCGTTCCCGAGGATGACTCCCGGAGATGTGGAGATGATCCCCGCGACACGTCGGCTGTACAGCCCCGATGCCTTACGGAAGAAACCGGCGTGATCGGGGTCGATCTCAATCACGTCGCCGGCCTCGACCCACTCGCTTGTGTTGATACGCTCGGCGATGTCCGCCGAGCTGCTGCCGATGTGGTCGTTGGCATAGACCGTCCCATCGGCGTATACATCGCCATCGCTCTCTACCCGGAAGACCGCGGCACCGGCAGCTCGTGAGCTGTCAGGATAGCAGGCGATCAGATTGCCACTGCTACCTTGAATGGTCAACAGGTCGGTTGCATTCGTCGTGCCGATGCCCACATTACCAGTAGGGGTGATCCGCACTCGCTCGGTATCGGATGTCCCAAACAACAGTGGACTTGCGCCCCCAGTGGTGAAGATTAGCCCCGCAACACCGGTATCGCTCCGGAATCGCGCCCAGTTGGCCAGTGGTATTCCACTCCAAGTAAGCAGGGTGAACCCGGACCCGAATTTCTGAACAGCGAAAGCGTTCCCTGTTCCTGTGCTGACAATGAAATCAGCCCACGCGTTGCTTGCGGTACTTGTGTTCTCGATTCTCAGTCGCGTGACGTTGTTCTGAGTCTTCTGCAGATCGATCTCTTCTGTCGGAGTATCCGTCCCCACACCCAGCTTCCCATCAATGGTGTAGTCGCCTGTGTGCTGGAATGTCTGAGGTCCATAGTATGTCTCGCCATCTAGTCCAGGCTGGCCACCAGGGAGCGAAGACATAACCGGCGCCGCTTTGAGCTGTATCTGATCGCCGGGCAGCAGTACGACTTTCCCCGTCTTGCTGAGGACCAGACGATCTTCGAAATCCCAGCCCTGCGCCAGGTAGATGTAGTAACCGTTGGCTAGCCGCTCGCCGCGCTCGTTGGTCCGATCCCAGTCGACGAAGTCGCCCATGACCTGGCCGGAGCTCCACAGCTCGTTCTCCGACAGGTCGTAGATCGTCACCCGCAGGCTCGCCGCGCCGTCCGCCTCGAATCGGATGACGTCCGAGTAGAGGGTGGCGGTAAACACGACGGGCTCGGAGTCAGCGAAGACGAGAAGTGAAACGATCAGTCCAACAGCTACCGGAACTGTCACCAGCATCGCAAGTAGGATTCTCCTTTTCGTCAGTCTTGCTCTCAATTTGGGCCTCCTTTCGTGAGTTCCGCTAGTGAGGACTGATCAGTAATGCGTGATGAGTGATGGGCAAAGAACGCTGCGATTGAGCTGATCCAGAGCGCCTTTCTCCGTTGTTTCTTTCTCATTTCACTGCCTCCTCGCTTCTAGTTCTATGTACAACGTTCTACGTTCGACGTTCTAAGTGCTGCGTTCAGCGTTGCGAAGATATCGCATGAATCCGTGAATGAGATTCTTGACGGTGACCGCGCTTGCATACAGATCGTCGAACACGCTCCGATCGACATACCCTCGGTCACAAGCTACATACAATGGGATTGGACTTCGGTCGCCGAGCGAAGCGCATATCCAAGGAACTGGATGAACGCGCGGTTGCTCTGGCTGTCGAACCCCTCTGCCACATTGGCCATGATTGACACAGCTGCGCGCTGGATCTGGTCCCGGAGGCCGTAGTCGTGGCTGAACTTCCCCTGAGCTGTGGCGTTGTAGATCTGCTGAGTTAGCTCTCGAGCCGCCTTCCAGGCTTCGATCTCTTCGAATCGCTCGATCCCCATGGCTCATCGTCCTCGCGTCGCTGAACCTAGCACCTTGAACCTAGAACTCAGAACACCTAGCCCCGCTTCATCCACCTGCCACTCACGACGTGCGGCTTCGCTCTGCAGCTTGGTGTTCGAGGTAGTCGGTCATCTTCAA
>Ga0180433_10011374_pt1 | contig 10564 bp, 12 predicted proteins | sample SS_ome_8_FD_132980 | JGI IMG/M metagenome (GOLD analysis project Ga0180433, IMG submission 132980) | Hypersaline lake sediment archaeal communities from the Salton Sea, California, USA - SS_1_D_1 metaG | ecosystem: Environmental > Aquatic > Non-marine Saline and Alkaline > Hypersaline >...
CATACTCCTGGCCACGGGTTGTTCTGAAGACTATATCCCTGTCCCTGCCACCCAACGCGCCGAGGTGGTAAAACACAGTACAAAAATTCTTGGTAAATTTGCCAAGCCGAGAAATGAAATGCTCAGGCAGTGTCAGAACTCGACAGATCTTCAGCGTGGCTGTGCATTGCAGGCAAAAATTGTGGCTGACCTGACCCAATGCACGGACATATGAGTTAAACAGGCAAGTAAATATCATATCTCGTGTTCTTGCTGACCACCTCGCTATGAGGCTTACTGCCAGCGAGATACTCAGCCCCTTTCGGTCGCTTGACCACAATTCTGCGCAGCGCCCTGCTCCTTGCCAGTTCGAGCAAACGTTCGCTGTCAACATCATCACCCACCAAAGCCCTGAAAATACGCATCTCCTTTTTTACAAGCGCTGACTTGCCCCTGTGTGGATACATAGGGTCCATGTAAATCACATCGGGCTTGCTGCCTTCATCCATTGTTTCCAGGAAATGAAGGCTGTCCGCCTGATATAAATTCATTCGCGTTACAATCTGAGAGACTTCAGTCTCCAGCATTGCCCGTTGCAAGCCGTTTTCCAGCAACTTTGAAATCACCGGTGAGCGTTCGATCATTGTCACCTTGCATCCCAGCGTGGCCAGCACAAAGGCATCACGCCCCATTCCGGCAGTCACATCAAGCACGTAAGGCATAAAACCTTTTTTCATGCCCACCGCTCTGGCCAAAGGCTGACCCTTGCCTCCACCAAACAATCGACGATGACGATTTTTACCTTCAATAAAATCAATATAAAAAGGTTTGAAACTATTATCAGACGCCTCAAGCGACAACACGGCGCCAACCTTAACCAGGCGAAAACCTGACGCTTCAAGCTGATGGTTTAGTATTTGATCATTCATTAAGAAGGCACTAAAGTCTTGTTTTTGAAATTACAAAAATCTTACCTCAAATCAGGAACCAGTATGGATTACATCGTCAAGAAAGCAGATATTTCAACTCTTCGTACCGGCTGCCTGGTCGTGCCCGTATTTTCCAACAGTCATTCTGGCAACAAACAGGTCGATGAAGTCAGTCATGATCTGGTGAAAAAGCTGCTGAAAAAAGGTGACCTGAAAACAACACAGACAGGCCAAACGCTACTTTCCTATGATACAGGATCACTAAAGGCTGAACGCATTCTGCTACTGGCCTGTGGTAATAAAAAGGAATTTGACAGCAATACTTTCGCAAAAGCCGTGAGCTCAGCTGTGAAACAACTGGATGATTCCAACACTCTAGACGCGGCTTTTGTACTTCCGGAAGCGACTGATGCCAATAGTGCCTACGACATGGTTCGTTCGCTGGTCAACTCCGCTGAAAACAGCCTGTATCGTTTTGATGATTGTAAAAGTGAACCCAAAACCAACAAACGTCCATTAAAGAAGATCACTTTGTTACTGACAGAAGGCAAACTCAAATCGCGATTTGAAAAAGCTGTGGCTCATGGCAAGAGCATTGCCAATGGCCAGACACGTGCAAAAGACCTCGCAAACCTGCCGGGTAATATCTGTACACCGACCTACCTGGCAGAACAGGCTCACAATATCAAGCGTGGTATCAGAAAAATGAAAGTCAGCGTGCTTGAAGAAAAGGACATGAAGAAACTGGGCATGGGCGCTTTTTTATCTGTTTCACGTGGCAGTCGCCAGCCTGCCAAGCTGATTATCATGGAATACAAGGGAGCTTCAGCTAAAACAAAACCTGTTGTACTGGTCGGCAAAGGCCTGACTTTCGATGCTGGAGGCATTTCAATCAAACCATCGGCCAACATGGACGAAATGAAATACGACATGTGTGGCGGCGCCTCTGTGCTGGGTACCCTGCAGGCCTGTGCTGAACTTGATCTGCCAATCAATGTTGTTGGCATCGTACCTTCCTCGGAAAACCTGCCTGATGGAGATGCCAATAAACCAGGTGACATCGTCACCAGCATGTCCGGCCAGACCATCGAGGTGTTAAATACTGATGCTGAAGGCCGCCTGCTTTTATGTGACGCCTTGACCTATTGTGACAAATACGATCCTGCGGTTGTTATCGATATCGCAACCTTGACCGGCGCCTGCATCATAGCACTGGGCAGCCATGCTTCAGGCCTGATGTCTAATAACGATGCACTGGCTGATGACCTGACAGAAGCGGGACAGGAATCCAACGACCGTGTCTGGCGCCTGCCTATCTGGGATGATTATCAGCAACAACTCGACAGCAATTTCGCTGACATGGCTAACATTGGCGGACGCGCAGCAGGCACCATCACTGCTGCCTGTTTTCTGTCGCGTTTCACTAAAAAATATAAATGGGCTCACCTGGATATTGCCGGCTCAGCCTGGATCAGCGCAGGCAAAGACAAGGGCGCAACCGGCAGACCCGTGAGCTTGCTGATGCAGTACCTGCTCAAGCGCGCAAAACAGGTTTAGGCTTCAACCCTGTGACCCAGATAGATTTTTACATTCTGACAGACAAAGCTCGTACCGACAGGTTTCATCTGGCCTGTCGTCTTGTCGACAAGGCCTGGAACGCGGGACACCGGGTTTGTATCAATACCGATTCCGAACAGGATGCAGCACAAATTGACACCCTGTTATGGACATTCAGTGATCAAAAGTTTATCCCGCATGACCGTATTGACAACTCACAGCCTGACATCACGCCAATCACTATCGCTGTCAAACTTCAGACAACTGAAGAGCACGACATCCTGATCAACCTGGCCTCTGCCATTCCCGACTGCTTCAGCCAGTTTGAACGCCTGCTGGAACCCGTGGATAAAGATGCAACAAATCGTGCAGCAAGCAGGGAGCGTTACCGCTATTATAGAGATTGCGGCTATACCATTAATAATCATGAGATCAAATAATAATGAGCTGGCTTTCTGACAGGAAAAAACGACAGGAACCGGAAATATCGGAGGCACTCCCGCTTTCACCGGAGCAAATGGTTTCTGCAACACCCGAAACCCAGCAACACCGTCTGGATGCCATTTCCTATGATCTGCAAAAACGTTTGAAAAATGAGCTAGGCGGTATTATTGGTGAAATCGTGGATACCGCGCTGGACAACACACGTGCCGAGGTTGAACAGATTATTCGCAACGAACTGATGGCCCTGCTCGAATCCAGACTCGATATCCTGGTTGAGCAGGCGATCAAAACGCATCTGACCAAGCCCCGGCCAGAGAAGTGATAATTGATCGGCGTCCCTGCAGTCCACCGGTATGAACCAGTAATGGTGCCGTATCTGAAACCTCACCATTGACAACCATTTCCAGCATGCGTCGCATGACCTTGGCTGTATAAACAGGATCAAATTCAATCCCTGACACCTGCTCCAACTCATTGTGAAATTGCAGTGATTCCTGGTTATAACGACCAAAACCCCCATAATCAGCATGCTTTACCCAACGAATACGTGCGCACTGTTGTGGTGTCAGAAAACGCTCAACCCGTTGGCGGACGTCCTGCCAGTTACGCATCACAGGCACCGCATACAATGGCAATTCAATACTCAGGCTTCGTGCGACCCCTGCAACTGTTCCTCCACTACCGACAGCGAGCCATACACTAGTAAAGTCATTCACCTTCAACAGCTGATTCAAATGCTGCCCAATTTGTTCACAGGCAACAACTGCCTGATCATCGGTTCCACCTTCCGGTACCCAGAGTGCCGCCTCATTGAGACCTTCAAGGTAGCGCGTGACAAAATCGGCTGTATAACGTTGTCGGTATTCTTCACGAGACACCTTAATCAGCTTCATACCGAATTTTTTACAATCCCTCAGGGTAACCGTCAGGTTATCCTGTTCAAGCCCTCTGACCAGGCCATAGATTGACAGCCCCTGTTGTTGTCCTGCGTAAGCCAATGCGTGAAGGTGGTTGGAATAAGCACCACCACAGGATAACAGTGCAACATTTTGTGCTTTTGCCTTTTGCAGCCAGGGTTGCAGCTTATAGAGCTTGTTACCTGATATCACTTCATGGTTCTGATCCAGGCGATAGACATAAATGGGCACACCGGGCTTATCTGGCCATGAGAAAGTCTGGATAGTCATGCAAAAAGGTTATACAGTTCAAAGCATGATAACAATAACTATACGGAGAGTTGAGTTTCATGCTGTTCAATAGCAAAAAAATTGAAGATCTCGAAAAGAGAATCAGGGAACTTGAAGAGCAGGAAGCAGCAGCCACACAAATAGCAGCATCAGCTAAAGCAGAAAAAGATGCACTGAAAGGCATGTTAAACAATGCCCTTCAGCAAATCGCCCATAAAACTTCTGAAACCCTGCATTTTGCCAATGTTTATAATTCTCTGGACCTGATCCGCAACCAGACACTGTCCTCATCAGAATCACTGTCGAATGAACAATCGCGGCTCAGGGAAACATCCAGCCTGTTCCAGCAAAGTACCATGGTACTGGATCAGATCAAGATTGGTATTCGGGCTCTCGACGAGATCATGCAGCGCAGCATCAATTCTGTTGTCGCCCTGGAAGATGCCACCCAGCGCATCAACCAGTTTACCGACATGATTACTGAAATTTCCAACCAGACCAATCTGCTGGCTCTCAATGCCGCCATTGAGGCTGCCCGCGCAGGTGAACAGGGACGTGGATTTGCGGTGGTAGCCGATGAAGTCCGTACCCTGGCATCGAAAACGGCAGATGCAACCAATGAAATCAAGGAGTTCGTCACCAAGATTACCGAAAACTCGGCTCAAACCAGAACCAATTTCGATGAAATATCCGGTTCTATCGACATGATGAATTCCTCGGTTGGCACCGTTAGCTCTGTTATTGACGAAGTGGTCGATCTGGCCAATAACATGGCCAATGTTATTTCCCTGTCTACCGCCAACTCGTTTATCGAAACAGTTAAGCTGGATCATGTGCTATTTAAAATGAATGTATACCGCACTATTTTTGGCGTAGAACACAACACTGCCGAAGACTTTGCCAGCCATCAGGAATGTCGACTGGGCAAATGGTATTTTGAAGGTGAAGGCCAAAAACTTTCTCATCTGGAAACATTCAAATCACTCGACCGCCCTCACATGCGGGTTCACGAAGCCGGAAAAAATGCGGTAATGGCTCATTTTTCCGGTGATCATCACGGCTCAATTGCAGCACTGTCTGATATGGAAGATGCCAGTAACGTCGTCCTGGATATTCTTGACCTGCTTATACCTGAGTTTCAGAAAATAATGTCAGAGAGCAACCGCAAGGTAGAAGCCCTGGATTCAAGCAGCGTTGATGACAACATCGATCTGTTCTAGCCAATAGAACAGTAAAGATTTTCAGCACCTTCCGCAAAAGACTACTCTTTTTGGGTAACGGGTAAGTTATATTTCATTATGGGTGATTCGCACCCTTCATAGAATTGATATGTGAAAGTCTATGAAATATTTCGATTTTTACCAGTTATATTTTTAATTACCAATGTTACGAAAAGTAAGGTTAATTCTGGGTTGCACTAATCGCGAGCTTTTCGGTATCTGGTGTTGCCATTTCAGCTGCGAATCACCCTGCATCACCAGCAAGCTGCCATGAGGTAAAACCAGGCTTACTTTTTCAGCATGATTTTCCCGGCGTCGAAATTGAAAGCTTCTTTCCTGCCCCAGGCTCACAGATGCGATAACAGGCTCGATACCCAGTTCCGGCTCATCATCACTGTGCCACCCCATACTATCCCGACCGTCTCGATAAAGGTTTAACAACACCGCGTTGAACGTCTCTGACAGCTTGTCTGCAAGCATTTCCCGAATCTCTGATAATGACCGGGTCCAGGGTAGGGCTATATGATCAACACCTGAATAACGGTAAGTGACTTCACCATCCCCATGCCATGCCATCAAACGCGGCACTTTGACCTGTCGTCCATAGAGAAACAGCTGCTCCTGCTGCCAGTCAATATCCTCGTATAAAGTCCTGAAATAATGATCGGCGACCTTGGTATTCAGAAATTTCGGGTACAGGAAAACCTGTTCCTCTATTACGGTAATCAAACTATCTGCAGGCATCGTCTATTGCTCTTTTTCGCATTGTTACTGTCCGGTAATTCAATTGATTGGAGTCATGTAATTTTAAAGGAAAACAACTAGAATCATTAATGATACACAGTCCAACAATGTTTTCAGGAAACAGCTAAATGGATGAATCAATCTACGATCTGCTCAAGGTTGAACAGGAAGCCGAACAAATCGTTCTCAACGGGGAAAAAGAACGTGAGGCCATCCGTCAAAAAGCACTGGACGATGCCAATGCCACCATCAAGCAATTCAATGACCGCCTCCCTGAAATGCACCAGTCATTCCTTGACAAGGCACAGGAACGAGCTGATCAGAGTATTGCTGAACTCAAGCTGCGCTACAACGAACGCAATCAGGAATTAAGGGCATTGGCAGAAGAACACGAACAAGAGGCATTAAACGAGGCAATCAAACATCTGCTGAAAACGGAGCAGTAATTTCGTGGGATCAGTCATCAACAGTTACCTGTCTTCACGTCTTGAAGTGCTGGCCAGTCGTTTAATCAGGCTGGAAAGCCTGCCTGGGATTATCGAATCAGACCTTGAACAGATTCTCAAACGATTCGGTTGTGCAGATTGTGACGGTGATACCGACACCCAGGTGTTTAAAATTCATCGGAAACTCATAGGCAAGGCACTGCAGGATTTCGAAATTCTGTTTCGCCCTTTCACCGGCGTGGAACGCGACCTGCTCAACTTCGCTGTTCACTGGTATGAATTATCCAATCTCAAAACCCTGATCCGCGGCAAATTTACCGGTAAAAGTGATATTGCCATTGAAAATGAACTTATAGATCTGGAGTCTTTTGCCGTATTGCCACTCAATAAACTACTGGAAGCCGATGATCCGCTGGAAATGATGCGCCTGCTCGAGGCTACACCATATTCTTCCATCGTACGTCATGCTCGCAGCATTTATGAAGAAGAAGGCCAAAACCTGTTTTCCCTGGATGCTGCCATTGACCGTTTATTTTTTAACGGCCTGGCACAGCGCATCCGCTTTCTTGAGTTCATTGACCAACAACAGGCCACTGCACTGTTTGGCTCATTCATGGACCGCCTCAACCTGTTGTGGCTGATACGCTATCGTTTTTCGTACAACCTGTCACCGGCCAAATCCTATTACCTGCTGGCTACAACCGGTAAAAAAATACATTCAGGCAACCTGATGCAACTGGCCAAAATGGTCAGCCTTGCCGAACTGATCAGTCACCTGCCCAAACCCCTGAACAGCCTGCTCGAAAACATGTCCAATATGACAGACATCGAAAACATCATGGAGCACTATGTTTTGTCAGCCGCGGTCAAAACTTTGAAATATTCTCCATCGGTGATATCGCGGGTCTTTGCCTATATCCTGATTCGCGAATCAGAGATCCAGTTTTTACATGCCGTCATCAAAGGCAAGTACCTCGGCTTTGATGAAAGCCTCATCAGGCAGGCAACCGGAGGCATGCAGGCATGATTGATTTCGCCGTCAAAATGCAGCACCTGTCATTGACCATGTTAAGAGATGATGCACCAACGGCCTCGATTGAACTGGCAAAGCTGGAGGCTGTTCATCTGATCGAATCCAGGGATGAGGACTCGCCGCTGGATGACATGCCTGCAATGGAGTATCAGCAACTCTATCAATCTCTCAATAGCCGATACCAGAAAATTGCCCATTATTTTGAACAGCCGATTAATTCTGACAACATTAAGTCAGAGGCGGTTTCCAGGAAAAAACTGGAAAACATCAGCAACAAGGTTAAAACCATATGGGGGCAGATTTCAGTTCTTGAGGAAGAGATACGTCAGAGCAAAGACAACATCAACATGACTCACCAGCTGGAAAGCAGCCTGGAACGTTTCAGAAACCTGGACATTGACCTTGGCAAGCTGGCCCGGGAAAGCCAGTTCATAAAAATTTTCATTGGCACTATTCCCAACAATGAATACGATCAACTCGAACGCGCACTGACACTGGCCAATACGGTTATGGATGCCTTCCACCAGGCTGATATTCATCATTATGTCACCGTTGTCACTTCTCGTGACCAGCAGGATGATGTAAGTGAAATTCTAAAATCGGCTGGTTTTCACGAAATCAGCATCCCTCAGGAACTGCATCAGCATCCCGATATCATCCGCAGGAATATTGAGAAACAACTTTCCGCTTATCAGAAACATGTCGATGAATTGACCGAAAACATCAATAAGGTTATCAGCGACCACAGGGATATTCTTTTTGAAACAGTTAGCATTCTGAGCGGAGCAAAACCTTACTCGGAGCTGGCAAACGCCCTTTCCGGCAAAGGTGAACTGGTATACCTTGAAGGCTGGATACCCGAAGACAAGATGCAACGGGTGAATCAACAGTTGCAGCAACACCTGCATTACCCCTATCTGCTGAATTTTCGCGAACCACAGCAGGATGAACTGTTAAACGTACCTTTCCTGGAGAAAAGCAGCCGACTTTTAAAGCCTTTCCGTGCTCTTGTTGGTCAATACGGGATTCCCGAATACAGCGAAATTGATCCGACACGTTTATTTGCCCTTTCCTATATATTGATGTTCGGCATGATGTTTGGCGATATCGGTCATGGTGCCGTTATCATTCTGGCGGGTTTTTTACTGCGCAAAAAGCTTGATGGTCTGTTTACCTTTACCGCCCTGGCAGGAATTTCCTCGATGATTTTCGGCTTGTTGTATGGAAGCCTGTTTGGCTATGAACATGTGATTCATCCAGTATGGATGTCACCCATGGAAGACCCTTCTCACATGCTGGTGCTGGCACTTTACTGGGGCATCGGTTTTCTGGTAATCGCCAACCTGTTATCCATCTACAATCTGCTTGCTATCGGTCAGCAGGAACAGGCATTTTTCAGCAACCGGGGTGTTGTCGGACTGGTGCTTTTCCTCGGTAGCGTCTATGCCGGCTACCAATACATGGTCAATAACAGTTTCGGTATAAGCGAATTAACCATCATCAGCGTGCCGCTATCGGTTATCTTGTGGAAGCACTGGCAGCATATGGATGGCTCTATAGCAGAAAAAGCCCTGTTAATCCTGATCGAAGGACTGGATAACATGATTAATATTTTATCCAGCACACTCTCTTTCTTGCGTGTTGCAGCATTCAGCCTGAACCATGTGGCACTGGCTTTAGCCGTGTTCACGCTGGCAGGCATGATGGATACCTTTGGACATATTGTTACAGTCATCCTGGGCAATATATTCATTATCGTACTGGAGGGCGGCATTGTTGCCATCCAGTGCCTGAGGCTCGAATACTATGAGGGATTCTCGCGCTTTTTCAGTGGCCGCGGGCGTCGTTTTAAGCCGTTAAAAATCGAATCTGTGTTGTAACTGTTACCAAAACCTGTGGAGAATTAATATGTACACCCTACTCATTTTGTTAACTGCCGGCGTTCTGCTGCTAATCTTGACAGGTCTTTACCTTGAATTCAGGCCCCGCGCGCTTGCTGCTCATGACAAGGTTTATATCAAACGGGGTCTTGGCCTGAACCTTTTACTGTTTACCGGTGGTCTTGCCGTGATGATGTTCATGGGCATACAGGATGTTATGGCTGCTGTCGAAGCGACTGAAGCTGGCAAGGAAATCAGTACCGGCCTGGGACTGGCCCTGCTGGGTATAGGTCTGCCAACAGGTCTCGCCACCATCGGCGCCGGTATTGCGGTAAGTTCGGTAGGTGCTGCTTCACTGGCTGTCATCACGGAAAAACCGGAAATGTTTGGCCGTACATTAATTTACCTCGGTCTTGCCGAAGGTATCGCCATTTATGGTCTGGTTATGTCTATTCTGCTACTGGGTAAAATCTGATCATGCGCATCATTGCCGTAGGCAGTCAGCCCCTCATGGACGGTTTTGCCCTGCTGGGTATTGAAACCCATGTTGACCTGGACAGCACTGCGCTTGAAGCACTGCTGGTGTCCATCGTTTCTTCCCAGCAACGTACCCTGATCTATCTGCAGCAAGATATGCTTGATCATGACATCCCCATACTCAACCAGATACGTAGTGAAGGAGGCTCCATTCTCATTAGCGAAGTCCCTTCCCTGCACGAACCGGAAAACCGACAGGCTTCAATTGACTTGCTGATCAGTAAAACCATTGGAGCTTCAGCGCTGGAAAACACTCATGAATAATCAGACTGATCAAGTTTCCACATTAAAACAGGCGATGCTGGATCGCGCCCGTAAACTGGCAAATGAGCATATTGCCCAGGGTAATATTTCACGTCAGAACATCATGCAGGATGCACGTGAAAAGATTCAGCTGATGGAACAAAAAGAACTACTCGCTGCCAAGGCACTGGCCGAACGCGAATACCTGCGAACTGTACAGGCCAGTGAAATTCATATGCAGGCTGAAATGGATCGCAACAGGTGGGGTATGGTTCTGATCGTCATGGAAAAGCTTAACGGTTATCTCGCCGATCTTCGGCAAGACAAAACAAGGTATCGTGAAGTATTTATCAGTCTGTTAAAAC
>Ga0180433_10011375_pt1 | contig 10564 bp, 8 predicted proteins | sample SS_ome_8_FD_132980 | JGI IMG/M metagenome (GOLD analysis project Ga0180433, IMG submission 132980) | Hypersaline lake sediment archaeal communities from the Salton Sea, California, USA - SS_1_D_1 metaG | ecosystem: Environmental > Aquatic > Non-marine Saline and Alkaline > Hypersaline > Sediment...
ATGTTCTGACTTTCCGGATTCTGACACCACCAGCATCGCAGAGGACACCCTTTAAAAAATATTGTAGTCCGTATTCCCGGACCATCATGAATCGAGTACTTCTTTATGTCAAAAATTGTCCCTGTGATTTTTTTCATAATAACTTTAAATTTGTTAATTAATTATTACAGTTTTTAGTAAATTATATTCATTATTTTGTTTTAATACCTGTTTAATGTGAGGGACTAAAAACAATTATATCGTGTACGTACACAAAAAATATAAAAAAAATTTATAAAAGTCAATACATATAAAAGTCAATACAATAGCATCGGATATAAGAAAACAAGGCCTAATTTTAATTGATCACCGCAATTTTCCCCTGACGCAGTACCTTATCACCGGAAGAAATAATATATATGTATATTCCCCCTGATACTTCCTGTCCCTGTACAGTTCTCCCATCCCATTTAAAAATAGTCGGGCCTGTAAATGAAGCTCTATCCTCCCACACCAGATATCCGGAAGGAGTAATGATCTTTATCCTTACCTGATCTGATTGTTCCATTTCAAAAGGTATGGAGACAAAACTGTGCTCTTCCAAAATAAAGGGATTGGGATAACATTCCGGTATCCCTTCAGCTTTGAACAGATCAGGAGAAACTGCATCAAGAAAAAGCACTCTGCCGCTGTTATCAGAATTCTGAATAAAAGCTGTACCTTTAATTATACCCCCTGCTTCAGACAAAAGGTTAAAATATATCCCATTAGTTAAATAATACTGATAAATACTATTCATATCCCGGGTAAAATTTATGCTGAATTCTTTGTTGGCATTACAGTATCCGACAGTATCTGTATTGACAGGCATTATGGTAAGACTGGTTCCATCAGTTACCTCAAATTTATAGTATTTTGCACCTGTTGGTACAACTATATCTGATACAGTGGTATCTCTGGTAATAGTATAGATGCCGTCCAGATCTGAATCCTGGAATTCCGGGTATATATCTCCTTCCGGATAATACTGTAAGGTGTCTGCACGTGAACCGGTAAAATAATTCCATCCATAAAAAAGAGTCAGTTCATTCTGAAAATTTGTCCCCTTATCTTTCAATAAACGATCTACAGCCTGTATTGCCGGAAAATCAACTATATAATCCCATACATCAGCCACAAAATCCATAGATTGCAGTCTTTGCTCCAGAAAATGAAACCAGATGCAAAGACCGTATTCATATGATCCATCTATTGTATTGAACGGCATATTGGTGGTCTGAAAAAATTCTTCAAGATAATCTATATATTGATTAACCTCATCATATATCACATCCTCCATCCATACAGCTCCTACTTCCAGAAGAAATACATCTGAAAAACGAAAATTATACCCCAGCTGAATCATATGAAAAAATTCATGAGCAGTAGTAATTTTCATTCCTCCTAGCTGAGTTGTGGGAGTATGAACATAATCATTATCAATGGTTATATAAGAAGTCCAGACAGCGGGATTTGAGGATATCTTACTGTCAAAAGAAGTATATCCATAATAATTTGGTATATTCTTGATATAAACATCCCACTGCGGGCCGTCCTTATTATCAGGAGGGGGAGGATTCAATCCTATTGACAGAACTTCAACCTGATAATTATATTCCATTGCCCTGGCTACTTCTTCAACATAATCCGGAATGCCTGTCTGATCAATGTCTTCTATAGGTACGGCATCAGATCCAAAAACAGCATAATGTATTCTGAAAAGCGAATCTGATGAAAGTATTGTAAAAGGCAGATCAGGACGGGAAAGATAGTTCTGTAAAAATCGCTGTTGTGAAGGGGTAAATTTTTTAAAATTTCTTTTAATCTGTGTTTGCAGCTCAAAACCGCATTTTTGAACTTCAAAATTTAGCTTTTTGTATTCTGAAGGTAATTTCTCCGGAGCGAACATGGCAACAGCCTGGAGAAACAGAGCATCAACCTGGGAAAGTTTGTTTTGCTGTACCTGCTGTTGTACTGTTGCAGTAAATTTTTGAGCTTCAGCTTTGGAGAAGAACAAAATCACAGATAAGAACAAAACAATAATATTTTTTTTCAATATTTTTTTCCTTACAGTAACCACCATTTTATTTCTGACTATATAATAAAAATATCCGAATTTCCCAAAAAAAATTAACTGTTTTATTAACTGCTTTTTTTAAAAAACAGTGACAAAGGAATCCCCTCAAACCCGAAACTTTTCCTGATATTATTTTCCAGAAAGCGTTTGTAGCTCTCTTTAACTAACTCAGGATGATTGGAAAAAAACATAAATTCCGGAGGATCAATTTTTATCTGGCATCCATATTTAATCCTTACTAATTTATTTTTTACTGAGGGGTGCTGATGTTCCCGGTTTAATACGTTAAGAATCTTGTTCAATGCAGATGAAGTCACTCTTTTTTTTCTTTCTTCGTATATTTCTTGTATTTTTATTAACAGTTTAAAAACCCGTATCCCGTGTAAAGAAGATACTGTAATAATGGGAATATAATTAAATCCTCTCAATTTATAACTAATATCAGCCTCTAAAGTTTGCAATTTCAGGTCATCTTCTTTTATCAGATCCCATTTATTAATCACCAGTATAACACCTTTTTTAGCATCTGTTACTTCTCTTATTACATGCATGTCCTGATTTGTCAACCCCTGAAAACCGTCTATAAAAATCGATGCCACATCACACCTCTTAATCACCTTGTCCGTTCTCAAAGAACTGTAGTATTCAATATTATCTTTTATTTTCGGATGTTTTTTCAACCCTGCAGTATCAATCACTAAAAACTTATCTCCCTTAAATTCTATACCTACATCCACTGAATCCCTGGTAGTACCCGCCATTTCAGTTACTAAGAGCCGTTCCTGGTTTAAAATTTTATTTATATAGGTGGATTTACCGGTATTGGGACGACCTACAATAGCCATCTTTATGATCTCATCCTCAGTTTCAATAGTCTTTAATTCCTGTTCAGGTACAGACTTCTGGGGAAATTCATGTTTAAGCATAGTAACTATTTCCGAAAGCAGATTACCTATATTTCTGCCGGCAGCAGCAGAAATGGGAATAGGTTCACCGCATCCCAGATTATAAAATTCAGAAACATACACTTCTTTTTCCATAGAATCAACTTTATTTACTACCAGCAGATACTTTTTATTTGTTTTCCTTAAAATTTTTGCTACTTCATCATCAAAATCAGTGATACCGGTTTTATTGTCGACCAGAAATAATATAAGATCAGATTCTGCAATAGCTGTTTTTACCTGACTGGTTACACCTGCTTCTATAATATCATCTGATTTTGGTATGAATCCTCCGGTGTCAAAAAGTATAAATTCATATCCCTCCCATTCAGTCTCAACTCCTTTTCTGTCCCTGGTTACACCCGGCTGGTCATCAACAATTGCTTCTCTTCGCTGTATTATTCTATTGAAAAGAGTTGATTTCCCGACATTGGGACGTCCGACTATTGTTACGACGGGTTTATCCATATTTATATAATTTCTTCCACATTATTAATTATTCGTACATGTGTCTGTAAATTCTTTCTGACATCGGTTATTTTCAGTCCATCCAGAAAAAGACCATCATTATTCAGACAATTTCCGGGAAGAAGTATTTCTCCTTTATGAGTATGATATTTACATGTATTAATAATATCCATTCCAGTCAAAAGACCGCTTACAGTCACTGACCTTCCGTAAAATGTATTGTGAACTTCACATACTTCAGCAGAAATACCATTTATTTGATTCAGAACAGGAAGAATATGTTCCTTTATAACCGGACCTGCCAACTCCCCGGTAACAAAAATAAGCTTTCGCTGAAGTCTTACAGATTCAGGAAATTTCTGGGCAGCCTGTCTAAAATCATGAATAAAGTGTCGAGTTAAACCCACTCCGTTATCTATCTGATGAAACTCACCATAATGTTCCCTGCCTGGCAGATCTTTTTTACTTAAAAGATAAAATTCATCAGCTAAAAAAACAAAAGAAGTTCCCAGCGTTTCTTTAAATTTATTTTGAATACTGCAAACCTGATTGAGTAATGAATCAGCAATACCCTTAGTTACTGGTTTAATACGCGGAAGATTTTTTCTGTGTTTGGTTAATCCCACCGGTACAATTGCCAGAGTATTCAGATAGGGGTAGAAACCGGATAACTCTTCAATAGTTTCATTAAGTGTTTCTTCGTCATTGATACCGGGGCAGAGTACTATTTGAGCATGAAGTTCAATATTATTATGGGTGAGAAAAGTGATTTTTTCAATAATATGGTCGTTTTTTGTAATACCCAATAATTTTCTACGGATATGCGGCTGGACTGCATGTATTGAAATATACAACGGTGATAATTTTTGATTGACAATCCTTTCCAGATCATTCTTGGTTGCATTAGTAAGTGTTACATAATTCCCATATAGAAAAGAAAGACGATAATCTTCATCTTTTTCATAAATACTTTGTCTCATACCTGGAGGATTCTGGTCAATAAAGCAGAATATACAATTATTGCCGCATGATTTAAACTGCATAGGATAAAAAGATAATCCTAAATCAGCAGTATCTGTAACATATGTTTGTACGATTTTAGTATCAGGTTTATGTATTTCTATCTTTAAAGGAGTATCGCTGGAATAAAAATAGTAATCAATAATATCTGTTATAAGATGTCCGTTCATACGTACAATACTGTCCCCTGCCTGTATCCCCAAACGCTGAGCATTACTCTCAGGATCAACATGCTTAATCTTTAAGTTTTTCTTTTTTTTCAAGAAATTTTCTCCAATTCTGATGTCTTTTCCACTCATCCAGAAGAAATTTTATTACTGCTGCAGAGGGAACTCCTATAAGCAATCCCCAGAAACCGAAAAGACTGGAAAATATTAATATTGAAAGTATCACAGCAATCGGATGAAGACCTACTCTTTCTCCTACGATTTTGGGGGAAATTATATACGCTTCAATGCCCTGAACTAAAAGAAAAATTCCAATAATCTTCACCAGAGAAATAATGATATTCTGAGTAAGCAGTCCGGTTAACAAAGCCAGAGTAAGACTAAGGTATAATCCGATATAAGGAATAATATTGAGCAGACCAGTTAATGCTCCGATAAGAAGAGCAAATGGAAGATCAAAAACTGCAAATCCCACCCCGGTCAGAGTTCCAACAATAACACAAACAATTAGTTGTCCCCGAAGATATCCACCTAAAATTCGATTAAATCTCCAGCCATAGAAATATATATATTTTTTATACTGTTCAGGTATGAATCTGACAATCCAGTCTTTAATTTCCTCAAAATCCTTTAGAAAATAAAATGTCAGTATAGGAATAAGGATTATATAGAATATCTTTCCTAAAAAACTTCCAACACTAGTCAATCCGGTCAGGATACTTAAAAGGATTTTTTCAATGCTTTCCGGTATTTTTTCGGATAGGTATTTTTCCAGCCCTCCGGATTCAATGTTTAATGTATCTAGAAATTTAGGGAGATTATCTTTAAAAGAATTCTGCAGATTTGCCCCTACTTCAGGTATTTTTTTTATTAAAATATGAAGCTCGTTTATAAGGCCAGGAAGAAGAAATATTCCTATGATAATTATAGTACCGAAAGTGAGTAGTAATAATATCAGGGTACCGGCTATTCTTGGAATTTTTAGTTTTTCCAGCCAGTCTGTAACCGGATTAAACAAATATGCTAAAATAAATGATATGACAAAAAGAAAGAGTATGGATTTGATCTGAAGAAGTACCCAAAAAAAGAGTATTAGTGAAACACATAACATAAGAGGTTTAGAAAAAGATTTTTCTTTTAAATGGTACAACATAAAAAGCAGAAGAACCCCGATAAGCAGAGGTGATAAAATATCTCTTGTAGACCATAAAAACGCAGTTAACAGTAATATCAAAGAAATTATTCCAATTATATATTTATTTTGTGCCACAGATAAAACTCCTGTATTATATTTTCTTTTCCTTCTTCTGTTTAATATATAAATTTTTTAAATAAAATCTACTATAGATGATTTAATTATAAAAAATAATACATTGTGGTAATGGGGGGATAGATACATCACGTCATGATATCTTGACACCAAAAATTAAAAATATAAATATCAGTGATTAATCATAAGGATATTTAAGATTAATTCTTATGTATATATATTTAATTATTTGTTAATTGGTATTACAATATTGAATTCCGTAAATTTGCTTCTTGCAATCCATATATTACCGTTGAGATTATCTTCAACAGTATCTTTAATCCATTGATAGTTTTGATTTTTATCATCAAAACCAGGCCAGGCCTCTTTATCAGAATGACGGATTTTTATCATCAGTTCGTCCCCGGGTTTCTGAATAAATAGTTTAATATCACTCTGTTTTTTGGAATGTATAAAAGATGATTGTATTAGTTCACTTAAAAGAAGTGAAGCAGGAGCAGCAAAGTCTATTGGTATTAATTCCTCTTTATCCATAAAAAGATCCAGCGTATGTATATAATGTGAGGAAGATAAATACTTCATAAGATCTTCTAAATAAGTTTTATATTTCAGTTGATTACTGTTTTCTTCTTTATATTGTCTTGAATAGATTGATGAGAGTGTATAAAGTTTTGTTTTAATATCCGTTAAAAGAGAAGAGATATTGTTATTATCAGCTTTGGAATATTTTGTCTCAAAAAGTCTTAGAAGATTCTGAGTATTTGTCCGTAATTGATGGTGAACAGATAACACAGAATCTCTTTGGTTTTTTAATTTATCTTCTAATTCCTTCCGCTTTTCTTCATGCGTTTGAATCTTTTGATGAAGAGATTCATTCATTTTATTTAACAAGTCAGCTTCTTCCTGTTTTTTGGAAATAAACTTATCTTTTAAATCCCGAAGCTGCTTTTCTGCTCTTTTACGTGCATCAATCAGAGTTTTAATATAAATACTGAATAACACCAGTATACAAACAGCAAGAATTCTCATAAAAAATTCTTTTGTCCCCGGTAAAAAAATCTGAACCATTATATTTTTTACAGTCAGGATTTCAGCTTCTCTCAGAGATTCAAGAACCCAATATAACACTCCAAATCCAATACTGATCCAGATATGTTTTACATTAGTCAGAACATCTTCAAGTCCACTTTTTTGTTTTTGAGCTTTATTTTTCAAAGATTCTACATAAGCACTGAAAAGAATAATAATAAAAACAATCAGCAGCCGCATCCAGATAGTTATTGTATCAGGAGTCAAAAATCTTTCAAAGAAAGTACCTTTTTGAAAAGCAATTACATCTCTAATTGATTCCAATGTCCAGTAGAAAAGGGAAAATAACACCCCGAGCCATATAAAATTTACTTTTATCGACATTCTTATATTGTCCTCTTTTATCATAATACACCTCACATATTAAATAGAATAAGGCAGTTATAAAAGTCACTTTCCTATTATATATAAAAAATATTATTTATAATGAATAAATGTAAATCATATGATTATAAAATGCAAGGAATTTTTTATTTTTCTTTGCTATAAATAAATATATTTTGTATTTTAAAAAAGTATAATTAACAAGAAATTAAATATAAGTTAGTACTATTGGGAAAGGAGTATAATTATGTCTAATATTGTTTTCAACTGGTACGATGGTTTAATATTTCTTGCATTTATTGCTGTTGTGGTGATCTTCAGTATGTATAAAAGCCGTAAAGAAAAAACAGGTGAAGATTATTTTCTGGCAGGTAGAGGACTAATCTGGCCATTAATAGGATTGTCAATGATTGCTGCAAATATTTCCACCGAACAGTTTGTTGGAATGTCCGGTCAGGGTGCAGGTTCAGCTGGACTGGCGATTGCAAGTTATGAATGGATGGCAGCCATAACCATGGTTATCGTAGCATTATTCCTTCTTCCTCATTTTCTTAAAGCTGGTATCTATACTTTTCCCGAATTTCTAGAATATCGTTATTCACCAACAGCGAGAAATCTCATGGCTTTTTATACAGTACTAATTTATGTTTTTGTGTTGGTAGCCTCTGTATTGTATTCTGGTGGTTTGACCATAAAAACCCTGTTTGAAGGTACCAAACCGTTTGGCATAGAAGTAACTCTTACCAGTTCTGTCTGGCTGGTGGGAATAATTGCAGCTATCTACACAGTGTGGGGAGGGTTAAAAGGTATTGCCTGGGCAGATCTCTTTTTTGGTTCCAGCCTGATCTTTGGAGGAATTATTACTCTGGTAATCGGATTAGGAGAAGTTGGAGGAATTCCAAACTTTGTTGCAGCAAATGAGGATAAACTTCATATGATATTGCCTGCTGATCATCCGGTTCTTCCCTGGACGGCGTTGGTATTCGGTTTATGGCTGCCGAATTTTTATTACTGGAGTGTAAATCAGTTCATTACACAGAGAACCCTGGCAGCTAAGAGTCTGAAAGAAGGTCAGTTGGGAGTTATATTCGCATCTTTTCTTAAACTTCTTACGCCATTCCTTATTGTGATCCCCGGAATTATTGCCTGGCAGTTATTCAAGTCAGAAATGGTCGGAGCCGAAGGGAATACTGATGCTGCTTTTCCATTGATAATCAGAAATTTAATACCAGGAGGACTTCGGGGATTTATTTTCGCCGCTATTGGTGGAGCAGTCATGAGCTCTCTGGCCTCCATGCTGAATTCTGCTTCAACTATTTTTACCATGGATGTTTTTAAACGGTTTATAAACAAAAATCCCTCTCAGAAATCAATAGTTACTACTGGCAGAATATCTACTTTAATATTTTTACTGATCGGCTGTTTTATTGCTCCCAATCTGAACAGTCCTGCGTTAAAGGGAATTTTTACTTATATCCAGGAATTTCAAGGATTTATCTCACCCGGTATCCTGGCTGCTTTTGCTTTTGGTCTGATTATAAAAAAAGCGCCCAAACAGGCAGGAGTTGCTGCTCTGATCTTAAATCCCATTATCTATGGAATACTTTTAATTTTTTGCGGTACTCTGCCCTATTTTGATAAAATTGGTTTAACACTGGTGAAAATTGCTTTTCTTAACCGTATGGCTATAACTTTTATTATTATAATTATAGTTATGGGCATAATTACTTGGGTGAAACCATTAGATAAACCGGTAGTAATGCCGGAAAGAAAAGATTTTGACATGAAAACGCCTAAGATAGTCAAGTGGTTAGGTATAGTAGTGATTGCACTTGTAATTTTACTCTATATTATATTCTGGTAGTCTAAGCAGATATGAACGTAAAACAATCAAATAAAATTGATATAGTTATTACTGATCTGGATGGCACACTACTTAATTCTAATTACTCTCTCAGTAAAAAAGACTTTCAGATCTTCAACAGACTGAAACAAAAAAGCATTTATACAGTGATTGCTACTGGAAGATCATTCTTTTCTATAAAAAAAGTATTACCCATGGATTTTCCCCTGGATTATCTGATTTTTTCATGTGGAGCAGGAATAATGGAATGGAGTAGTAAAAACATAATTTTTTCCAGTCAGCTGGAATCTCAGCAGGTAGTAGAAATTGGGAATAAACTGATTGCTATGAATCTGGATTTTATGATACAAAGTCCAATCCCGAATAATCATAAATTCTCCTACTATCACAGCGGCAAAAAAAATCCTGATTTTTTCAGAAGAATCGAACTTTATAAAGAGTTTGCTGTACCGCTGAAGAAAAATCTTAAAGATTTCGGACCTGCTTCACAAATAATAGCTATCACTGACGATGGTGAGCATATCTTTTCAAAATTAAAAAAAGAAATTAAAAAAACTCATACTGTCCGAAGCACTTCTCCTCTTGACCATATAACAAACTGGATTGAAATATTCGCTCAGGGTATTTCTAAAGCTCATGCTGCTATATGGCTGTGTAAGAGACTAGGGATATCACAGTCACATTCATTAGCCGTCGGGAATGATTACAATGATCTGAAGCTTCTGAAATGGGCTAATAAATCATTTGTAGTAGAAAATGCTCCTGAAGAAATCAAAAAATGTTTTACAGTGACAAAATCAAATAATAATAATGGATTTTCAGAAGCAGTAAAAAAAGTTATAGAAATATAAGGGGTGTATTATGTTTTGTTATAATTGCGGAGCAGAGCTTAAACTATCTGAGAAAATATCAAGAGAACAGAAGTGCAGCAAATGCGGTGTTTCGTTACATTGTTGTAAAAACTGCAAATTTTTTAAAGAGTCTGCTTATCACCAGTGCCGGGAACCACAGGCAGAATTTGTAAAAGAGAAAGAATCGGCAAATTTCTGTTCGTATTTTGTACCTTCGGAAAGAAGATTTGATTTTCAGAATAAAAAAGCAGAACAGGCCCGTAAAAAGCTGGACAAACTTTTCGGAGCCAGCTCTTGACTACAATAAGTTTATTCCTTAATTTTTTGTAGTACTATTAGAATACTAAAGGAGAGAATATGGATAACAAAGAAACTGTTCGATTAGATAAAGCCAAAAATCGTATTTATCTTTACTTTAAAGGTTTTATGACTCCTGAAAGAGCAGGGGAATTACGTGATTTGTACATTGATG
>Ga0180433_10011376_pt1 | contig 10564 bp, 19 predicted proteins | sample SS_ome_8_FD_132980 | JGI IMG/M metagenome (GOLD analysis project Ga0180433, IMG submission 132980) | Hypersaline lake sediment archaeal communities from the Salton Sea, California, USA - SS_1_D_1 metaG | ecosystem: Environmental > Aquatic > Non-marine Saline and Alkaline > Hypersaline >...
ATGTATTGGGGAATTAAGTTCCCAGAGTTTGGCAATCTTCAACATAAAGACCTTTACTATGTTACCAAACGACTACTTAAATTGCATCGAAGTTCCCTTGAGGCAGCAACTCGATTTCTCGGAATCGAAGGTAAGAATCATGTTCTTGGAAAGGAATGGATGCTTGCTCGGGTGGGGAATAAAGCAGCGTTGAAGTATGTCATGGGGCATAATATAATTGACTGTGATATTCTCGAGAAGTTGCATGAGAAATTGGAGAACTACTTTAAGAGAACATTCAACTCTGTGTAGGTGTTATAATGGAGAAGGTTTGCGTAGATTGTGGTAAGCCTTTCTCTGCTACTAACAATAGACCAATTAGGTGTAAGGAGTGTCAGTTGAAGAAAAGAAGGTTAGTTAAAAAGAACACTTGGAATAAATATTCTACTAACTCTCATCAATCTCGTTACTATCAGTATGCAAAGTTCGTTGAAGAACTTTCAGATGATGATATACCTGCACTCATTAGTAAGTATATACAAGAGTTGTATTATGTTAATGAAGGTAAAAAGAAAGTTCTTCGAACCTACATAAAGATACTTCAAACTGAATACTCAAAACGAGAAGGAGATAGAATAATTGCATGGGATGATGAATTAGAAAATGAAGGAGTGCTGGATAAATGAATGCAATAGATAAGATAAAAAGTCCAAAGTTGATAAAGTTTATCATTGATGAGATTCATTCAAGAGGAGTGATTGGTGAGGAAGAGAGTTCGATGGCACTTATTGTAAAGATAATGCTACGACTTGTTAATAACTCACACCCTGCTTCATCGAATGTTCTTGTATCAGATACAACTGGTGGTGGTAAGGACTTTCTTACTAAGAATGTATGTGAGATATTATGCAAGAAGGATGAAACATTCTTTCATCGTACTGCATTATCAGAGAAAGTTCTTAACTACTGGCAGCCGCAATTGAAATCAGAGAAAGTTCCTACTTGGAATGGTAAGGTTCTATATCTGGAAGACCCAGAGGCAGACCTTATTAAGTCGCAATCATTTAAGGTCATGGCAAGTGGTGGAACTTCTATGACAGTAGTGAGAGACCAGAAGGTTCTTGATAAGAAGATATATGGAAAGCCCGTTATTGTTGTTACGAGTATGAAGACACAGATTGATGATGAGGGGCAGAGGCGATGGGATGCTATACGGATTGATAGTAGTGATATTATATCAAGAAAGGTTGTTGATAATACATTAGCCCTTGCTGCAGGTGTCGTAGTAAGTACAAGTGATGATGTGTTTTGCTCATTACTGCAAGGATTACGAGCCTACGATGTTATTATACCTTGGGCTAATAAACTATCGTCATTCATTGATAAACCAAGTATGATTGATAGGACACAGATTAATAAACTATTGGATTATATAAAAGCAAGTGCTGTATTACACCAAGAGCAGAGAAAAGTAGATGCAGAAGGAAGATTAATTGCAGAAGTTGATGATTATGAAGTTGGAAGAGCAGTATATGTTTATCTTCGTGACAAGAACGGTAATGCGTTAAATAGAAAAGAAGAGATACTACTTGATTATCTTCGTTCTCATAAAGAGCCACGAAAGTTATCTCAAATAATAACTGACTTAGAACAAGTATCTAAGAGTTGGTTGTATGAGAATAAAGAGGACATGATTTCAAAGGGTGTTATCTCAAGTGTAACTAAATTTGATGCCTCGGCAAATAAAGAAGTTGAGCATTTGAAACCATCACACATCTTTGCACAGAAGAAAAAGGATATGCCGCCAGCGAGTAAAATATTTAAAGCAACTGATTACATATCTAAAGGAGATTTATACAACGATATAAATAAAGACAGAAAGCAGAAAGGATTGAAACCTATATTTAACGGAGTGATGTAAATGTCATATTGTATATGTCTATATGATGAAGAAGGTGTGTTCTTATCGAAAAGATGTTTCTCCTGTAAGGGCTGTGCATTGAAGCGAATGCCAGCAAAAACCCCTGCCTGCCTTAGATTAGGTGGAAAGGATGGAGAGATTCTCTCTATGAATGCACCGTTTAAAAAGATAAAGCATAAGGTGGAATAATGAGAGAGCCATGTATTTACTGTGTTAGGAAGCACCTTGCACAGGCTGTAGTTCTTCTATGTGAAAGCAGGAAAGGCTACCCAGAGAATTTATTAATCGCTATTGGACACATGGCAGAGGCAGAAGATGAAGCACCGACAGAAGAACTTGCAAATGAGATACGGGATGCACGAATTGATATCGAAGGCAATAGAGATAGAGGAATAATTCTCTTGACGATATTAAATAAGGTTCAGAAGATGATAGATGATGAAATGCGAGGAGTGTAAGAGGGAAAGAGGAGTCCTTGTGTGGCTGTATGAAAAGGGAAAGAGCATAAAGGTATGCTTATATTGCTATAGAAAAAGAGGAATTTAAATGGAAATGCATAAAGTTGATAAAGCACTCATAGTTGGAAATGCTATATTTGCATTTGCTGTATTTGTCTGGCTGGTATTGGAGGCACTACTATGAAATGCGGAAGTTGTGGAAGAAAGATAAGTTCAGTAAGACGAGCATACGAAAGATATCTCACGAAGAAAGATGTCTTTACAGTTGATGTTATATCTGATGAAACTGGAGAAGTTATAACAAGTTTCCCTGTATGTGATGAATGTGCAGAGTTATACATATTAGCCCAAAAACTTGTTGAAGAGTATGGTATGGAAACCGCAATGGATATACTTATGAAAGCATTTACAAGAGAGGATATGGATGAAGAAGGTTGAAGAGTTCGTAAGATTTTACTTTAATAATGGGATGAATGTAATTCCTGCCCAGAAAGGTAAAAAGTTCCCAATCATTCCAACATGGAAGGTCTTTCAATCGAACAAGGTTACAGGAGATATGATTGATTCGTGGTTAAAAGAAGGCATGTTTGGTAATATCAATCTCTGCCTTGGTTCAATATCAAATCTTTGGGAGATAGATGTTGATGTTAAGAACGCCCCAGTTGGTATTATTGGTTTCTTTGCTAAAGGAACGTGGATATGTGAGAGCAGTGATGGTAAGTTAAAGATATTCTTTCGACAGCATGAGAGGTATAATATCCCTTCTAAACTTGACAGTAAGATAAATGACGATGGAGAGCATGTTGAACTACGAGGAGATAATCACTTATCTGTTCTCCCACCATCTATGCATCCATCTGGTTCTACATATACTTGGCTATCGGATGTGGAGAAAACACCCCTGCAACCGATAGATGGACAGAAGTTGTATGATTCTATAGTCGATGCGTTAAGAAAGGAGAATGCTTATCAAGAGGAGATACAGGAAGAGAAGATGTATATAAGGAATGGTGATGGTGTTCGTGGATTCTTTCTGGAGAGCATGAAAGAGGGTACTGCATGGAGTGGTCAGCAGGGGCATTATTTCCGACTTGCATTTTGTGCAGAATTAATTAATAATAATTATACAGACGAACAAATACATATCTTCTTTAAGACACATGATAAGAACTCTGGAGAACGCTACTCTTATCAGATAACACAAGCGAAGATAAACGAGTTACGAAAGAAGGGTATGCACTGTTGGTCAATGAAGAAGTTACAGGAAGCGTGTGGAGATATACTTGCAGAGGTGTTAGATTGAAGGTAGGCGACTTTGCAGTAGAGGGATTTCTTGGTGGTAAGTATATCTATATTTATCAGATACTCGATATAGACGAGGCTACTTCAACAACACTCGTTAAGATGATATACACTGATGCTGTTTGGTTAGATGGTGTAGATACAATGCGACTACTCATGACAGAAGGAAGAGAAAGGAGAATAAAGATATTGAATGCGGATGAAATAATATTTGAGATTCTGCAAAATTATAATAGGTGAAAATATGGAAGAAGTAGAAGTAAAAATAAATGATATGGAAGCAAAAGCAATACTGCAACTTATAGCAGATTCAAAAGTGCCAGCCGAAATGGGATACATACTTACTACATTGAAGTATAAACTCGTTGATGCTTTTCAAAAACAACAAGATGCCAAAACAACAGAGGCAGTATTGAAGAATTTAAAAACAGAAGAAGATGAGGAATAAATTTCCTCTCTAATTTCTTTAGGTGAGTAATATGTTAGTGTTGGAAAAGGATGTAGAAGATATAAAGAAAGAGATAGGTAATGCAGAGTATGTTGCCTTGGATACAGAGACAATATCACTCAACGAAAAGACCATTGTGTCATTCTCGTTTGCTATAAAGAATAAAGTTTATTTCGTACCAGTAAGGATGAAATACTTTTTCAATGTATCTGAAAAAGTTGCTATGGATTTACTGAAATATATAAGTGAGCATAAGGGAGTTGTGTTTCATCACTTTGCATTTGATGGTCTTGTTTTGCATGAGGCAGGGATAGACCTTCAACATGCACCACATGATACATTAATAATTTCACACCTGCTTGATGAGAATGGAAGTCATAAATTGAAAGACCTTGTGCAGGAACGCTTAAACTATACTATGATTAGGTTTAAAGATATCTGTGGAACTGGTAAGAAGCAGATTGAATTTCGTGATGTTAAAGATAAAGAGATGGCAATGAAGTATGCATCAGATGATGCGGAATACACTTTACGGTTATTCGAGTTACTGTTAAATGAACTTAACAATAATCCAAATTTAAAGAGGGCATACGAAGAGGTAGAGAGACCCCTCTTACTTGTTGTTAATGATATGCACATACAAGGACTTCCTGCTGATGCAAGCAGGGTTGCTTCTATAGAGAAGAAGTGTATATCTCTTCGTGATTTGTATAAAAGGAAGTTAGACCATTACATGACAGGTGTTAATCTTGATTCTCCGAAGCAGTTGAAAGAATATTTCATTGGGAAGAAAGGATTACGAGTTATTAAGAGAAGTAAGAGAACCAATGAGCCATCTGTTGATTCCGATGTGTTAAAGAAGTATGCAAAGATGGGTGTTAATGAGGCTGATTGGATATTGAAGTATCGCTTCTATGCTAAAATCACATCTACATTTATTCCAGCACTCAAACCTGATACTGAGGGGAAAATACACCCCTTCTTTCATCAGGTAGGAACTACGAGTGGAAGGTTCAGTAGTAGTAATCCGAATTGCTTATCTTTAGATACAGAAATATTAACTCCAGAAGGATGGAAAAAACACAATAATCTTTCTATAGGTGATTCAGTATATCAGTGGGAGGAAGGTGAAACAGTATCAGTAGCTAAAGTATTAAATAAATATGAAGGTGTGCAAGAAGGTGTGAGGTACAATAACAGGCATATAGATATTTGTGCATCATTAAATCATCGGCAGGTATTTAAAGATAGAAAAACTAGCGAATATAAAGTTAAAGAAATGCAATATTTTATGAAAGATGCATTAATTATTCATGGTGGGCTGTTAAATTCTGAGAAGTATAATAAAGAAATAATGAAATTTAATGTTGCTGTGCAAGCGGATGGACATATTACTAAAAATTATATAGATTTTGGTTTTACTAAAAAGAGAAAAGCGGAGAGGTTGCTTCAAATTCTTAAAAGTGTGGGTATAAAATATAAGGATAGGTCAACTGTAAATAGATTTAGATATGCTGTATATGGAAAAGAATATCTTATTTATTTAACAAAAGATAAAAAGTTTTCAACTAAATGTATTCAATTGGGAACAGATTTTATTGAAGAACTTTTTTATTGGGATGGCTTATTTACAAGAAAAAACAACTATGCTTCATCAATTGAGCACAACATTGATATTGTACAAGCAGCGGCAGCGTTGACAGGTAAGTATAGAACCCATAAAAGAATTTATGTAAGTAAAGGTGGCTCAGTATCTTATCAGTTAGATTTCACAAGGAAAAATTATAGCGGTACTTCTCATAGTGGTAAAAAATCCATTGGAAAGATTACTCCAATTAAAAATTTAAATGTTTGGGCTATTTCTGTTCCATCATCATTTATTATAGCTAGAAGAAATGGAAAAGTATTTGTTACGGGGAATTGCCAAAACCTGCCCCGAGCAAAGGATGATGAGTTGGAAATACGAAAATGTATTAAAGCACCTAAAGGGTACAAGTTAGTTGGGTACGATTACAGTGCTATTGAACTTCGTCTTACTGCACATTTCAGTAATCAGAATAACTTGATTGATTCATTTAATAAGGGAACTGATATGCACGCTATGGTTGCAAAAGATGTTGGGTGTACCCGTGACCAAGCAAAGACGCTTACTTATGCTTGTGTTCCACTTACAGCAAAAGCACTAACTCGTACAGGATGGAAAGGTTATAATGATTTAAAAGAAGGAGAAGATATCTTAGCTTTTAATCCAGAAACTAATCTAAATGAGTGGACTCCATGCCTAAAAAAGGTTTATTATGAAAGTGCTCCAGTGATACAGTGGAAGCATGGACATGGATTTGAAGTAGAGTCTACACCTAATCATAGATGGTACGGTAGAAAAAGAAAGCAACGTGGACATGCAGAGACATCTTTCAGGTATTATGATGATGTGATATTTACAACAGAGGAAGCCAATATAGAGTATATTATAAGAAGAACTGCTTATGCCAAATCTGATTCAGAGCTAAACTTAAATAAAATATTAGATAAGAGTGTTGATGATAATAAATGGGTAGAATATGTTTTAAAGATGTCAGAGAGTGAAAGGTATTTGTGGTTTTCTGCTAATATTGCAACTGATGGATATAAAGATAAGAGGTATGATACTTATTTGTTCTCTCAAAATTATGAACATCAGCCAGGATTATTTGATGCAATGGTGGTGTGTGGTTACTTGCTTGGGTATAATGTGTATGAAACTAAAAAAGGAGTAAATATGAAAACTGTTCGATTTGGTAAGAGGCAAACGACCACAATGCAGAATATGCAGGTTATAAACAAAGGGTTTAAGCCCGTGTGGTGCGTTCAGACTAAATTTGGAACATGGGTTATGAAACAAGGCAATACTATAACTATAACAGGTAACACCATTTATGGAGCAGGGATTAATGTTATTGCAAAGAATATGAAAACGGATAGAGTACATGCTTCCCAATATATTCAAGCATTTAGAGTGAAGTATCAAGATATAACTATGTTTATTCAGAATACCAAACAAGAGATAGTTAATAATAACAAGATAGGAATGCTTTATGGAAGAGAACGACACATGCCTAAATACTTTGAAGACTTATCAGAATGGGAGAAGGGCGGAGTCTTACGGAGTATGGTGAATGCTAAGATTCAGGGTTCATCTGCTATGATGATGAAGAAGGCAATGGTAGATATCTATAATGGAATACAGAAATATGATGCTCACATTGTTGCAACGATACATGATGAGATTATCTGTTTGGTAAAAGAAGATGAGGCAGAAGAAGTTGCTAAGGTTATGGATAAAGCCATGACTGATAGTGGAAAAGGACTAAAAGTAAAAATTACCGTTGATGGCGGTATAGGAAATAACTGGATGGAGATACACTAATGTTAATAGACATATTGTTTACATTCGGAACGGCTGGATTCTTAATAGCAGATTCCAAGCAGTTCTACAAGTTGTTAAAACACGCTGGAGATACAAATGCCATTAGTAGAACACACTTGAAGATAAAGATAGTGTCACTAATTTCAGTGACCACAGGATACTGGTTATCTCAACTGCACTTATCTACTTGTGTATCTGCTACGCAACTTGCACTTACAATAGGAATATTATATTACACATTGAGAGGTTATAGACATGAAGAAAGGAGATAAATTATACTTAGCCCACTCTGTTTCACTTATTAAGAGTGTTCGAAAGTGGGAGATTCATATGCAAGGGAAGTATTTAATAGATTTAATAAATCCCTTTAAGAACAATAAGTTTGAGAATGTAGAGGTTCTTGTAACCTTAAAGTCTGAAGCAAAAATGATTAGGTACATGAAGCAACTTGACTTTGATACATGTACAAAGATAGTAGAGTATGACCTTGGGCTTCTTCGAAAGTGTGACGGGATAGTAGCAGTATTTAATCCGCCCTCACTCGGAACTGCTCAAGAGATATTTGCTGCTTATTACTTGTATCAATTGCCAGTGTATGTAATAACACCATCATATCTATATCATCCGTGGATACGATATATAGTAGAGAAATCTGGTGGTAAGTCATTTAAAACTAAAAAAGAATTTGAAAATTATGTAAAAGAATTAGGATTGGTGAAAGAATAATGCCGTACATTAAGCCCTCATTGAGAGGAGATATAGATGATTGTGTTAAATTATACTCATACCATTTGAAGCCAGATGGAAGATTAAACTACTTCCTCACTAAACTCTTTCTTACATATATGAGAGTGTATGGAATGAGTTACGGTCAGGCAAAGCAGTTTCTTGCTGAGTTGGAAATGGCAAAGATGGAGATTTATCGCAGATATGTTGCACCTTATGAAGATGAAAAGATAAAAGAGAATGGTGATGTTGAATGAGTTGGTATAGAAATGGGATTGAGAAGAATCTGAAAAAAATAGAGATATGGATTACAGTAGAAGAGGCAAGACTACAAGCACTCTATCATTTAAAAGGTAAGTATGATTCTTATCTCAAGGATTATGATGCACATAGACGAAGAATGAAGAACGGTGTTGAGAAGCTCCGTATGGATAAGATTATTAAAAAAATGCATGAAGAGTTTTATCAGGAGTACGATAAGTATGAGTGAGCCGCTTGTTTCAGTGGTTATACCTACAATAGATTCAAGAAAGGAGTATCTTAAAAAAGCAACAAGGATAGCAAAAGAAGTGATGTGGAAAAAATGATGAGGCAGTTTGTTTGGAAACAAGCGAATGGAGAAATCATGCATGTAGTGGTTGATACTGACCTTGGAACTGTCACTGCCTATAACAGTATGGGTAGACCACTTATGCACTGGACAGGATTATCACCTGTCGCAATAGGAAAGGTAATTCAAGACTTTCTTGAACTTATGGCAATCGAAACTGATGACCCATTACCTTTCTAATATTTTTTTAGTTATATACCACATCCCTGCAAACACCATCCCAGCACATACAGAGAACATGGCTAACATTATATTTTCAACAATCATGCTCTTGTCCCAAAGTAATACATCACTGCACCAGAGAGTAATGTTATAAACCATTCAGGTAATACTGTTCCTTTTATTAGTCCATAACCTGCTATTGCCAATAAGACGATAACTATTATAGACCTAACGCTTCCTTTAGGCATCCATAGCGGATTCTTTTCTTCTTCTGTCATTTTATCACTCCAATAATTGTAAGGGAGAGGAGATAGAGAAACTCCCCTACATTGCACTACCAACATACCCTGCCAAAGTAAGGGCAATCGGTAGTAGTATCCAAAATATTTTAATTTGTGTTTTGATTTTTGTAACGTCTTTATCGTATATTTGTACCTTTTCTTCTAAATCATCTAATCTCCCAACGATGTAGAAGAGTAGGTCTTTTTGTGTTATCTTATCGTTTCCATTGGTGCTCCTAACTTCCTCTGCCCTCTTTTTAATATTCATTAATCTGCCCTCCTTACGAAATAGTTACCTCATGCTCAACACCATCACCATCTTGGAAGTAGAGCTTATTATCCGCCTTTGTATAAAGTGCACCGTACCCTGCTTTTGCGGTTGGCGTTGTACATTCTTTTAAGAATAATTGTCCACCACTGTTTGAGCCAGTTATGTATGCAAAGAAAGCAGTACTGTTATCACCGAATGCGACAACATCATTATCAAACTCACCATAGATGAGTGGGTATGCAGAATTAGAATTGTTAATATATAATCTGTTTGCATTTGTGTTATCACTCCCTACATCATAACCAAGCATTACACAACCAGAACCAGTATTATTCTCTCCTGCATAAGCACCGACATAAACACAGTTACTTATATCTGTTGCAGTACTTTTTCCAGTGAATGAACCGACAGCAGTGTTACCGGCCCCAGTAATATTTTCATATAGTGAAGAATTACCAACAGAAGTATTATTAGTACCACTAGTTGTGTTTTTTAATGTGTTATATCCAAGGGCTGTATTTCTCATACCCTCATTATTTTTACCTGCCTCGTATCCAACTGCGACCAACGCACTTGCCGTATTTGATTGTCCAGCATAATTTCCAATCAAAACACTTCGTATTCCTTCATTTGTCTCCCCTGCTCGTACCCCAATAGCCAAATTATCGTGGTTATTAATAGAATTAAGTGCCCTATATCCAATAGCGATATTCCTTGAATATGTTGTATTAGTTTCTAATGCTTCAAAACCAATTGAAATATTGTCTCCACCGCTAGAATTATCTGTTAATGCTTTATACCCTATAGCCACGTTTCTTAATCCGGTATTTTCTTCCAATGCTTCATAACCAATAGCCACTATATTACTCTGAGTATTATTCTCACCTGCATAAGCACCAAGCAAAACACAACTGCTCCCCGTTGTTAAAGAAGTACCAGCATTCAACCCGAGAAGCGTATTCCCCGTCCCACTGGTAATAGAATCCCCAGCACCATGACC
>Ga0180433_10011377_pt1 | contig 10564 bp, 5 predicted proteins | sample SS_ome_8_FD_132980 | JGI IMG/M metagenome (GOLD analysis project Ga0180433, IMG submission 132980) | Hypersaline lake sediment archaeal communities from the Salton Sea, California, USA - SS_1_D_1 metaG | ecosystem: Environmental > Aquatic > Non-marine Saline and Alkaline > Hypersaline > Sediment...
AGAAAAAAGGTGATTGGGACTTTTTCTATGGTTTTTCTGCTGGGATCGCCATGTGTGTCATTAAACCAGGGAAGTGTGGCTACCGGCGTCTTGAAAAGAATGTTGTCTTGAGGGTATCCGGATTGGAATGCTGCCTGGACGGGAGTGATGTTCATTTTATAGATTCCTCTGCCGTGGGTACCTGCGACCAGGTCCATCTTTTCTTCCTGTATGACCAGGTCAGATATGCATGTCGCAGCCATCTCCGGCCCCAGAAGAGCCCATCTCTGCCCTCGGTCTGCTGAAAGATAGACACCTCTGTATAAACCTGCATAGAGGATGCCTTCGTTAACAGGGTCTTCCAGAATTGTATTGGCCACTTCATTAGGGAGGTTTGATGACAGGGATTTCCAGTTTCGACCATAGTCCTCAGAGACGAAGATATAATTATTAAGGTCATCCAGATTGATTCCCGTTAAGGCTGCATACACTCTGGATTTTTTGAACCGTGACGGGCAGATGCTTCTTATATAGGCGATCGGAAGGCCTTCGGAATGCTCTTCCCACCTTTTTCCGTCATCATGAGAGACCCATAATGCACCGGAGTCTGTTCCCACATACAAGAGCCCTGGTTCCAAAGCAGATTCCGCTATGGCGCCCGCTGCTGTGGATTTCTTTCCTTTTTGAGAGGACAGAGACAAATCAGGACTGATCAATTCCCATGAATTTCCCCTGTCAAGGCTTTTGAAGATGTAATTTCCTGCATGATAGATGGTGTGATGATGGTGTGGAGAGATGATATAGGGAGCTACAAAATTGTATGAAAGGGTGCCTTCATGCCCTTTTGGGAGGCGGGGCCTTATAGAGACGGAACGCCCTGTGGTCATGTTTTTGCGCCGTATGGCCCCGTTTTGACTGGAAAAATAGACGGTATCCGGGCTCTCAGGATCAGGAACAGTGGTGCAGCCGTCGCCCCCGGCCCATGCATCGAGCCATACATAGTCCCACCCGTCTGCAAATTGAGGGTTCCATTCTTTAGAAGGACCGTATACAGAGGAGTCGTCCTGAGTCCCGCCGTAGACGAGATAAGGGTCCTGGTTGTCGGTTGATATGTCATAGAATTCACCGGCAGGGATATTGTTGAAATGCATCCAGGAATGACCTTTGTCGTAACTCACATAGAGACCTCCATCATTACCCAGTACAAGATGTCTTGGATTCAAGGGATTTATCCATAGTTCACAGTGGTCGAGATGAAGGGTTTCCGCCTGGTTTGGGAAAAAGTGAAACACATCCCCTCCCAGCAGACGGAAGGTCTTCCCTCCGTCTGTGCTGTGTGCGGTTCTGACGCCGAGGGCATAGATTTCTTCATCATCAAGGGGGTTGACATAACAGTCCGCAAAATACCACCCGATCCTTGGAAAGATCAGGAGTTCTTCCTGGTGAGTCCTCCTCCATGTGTTACCTGCGTCTTCTGTCTTATAGACCTCTGCAGCCAAATGGCTTTGTTTGTTCAGATTGTCCACAAGGGCATACACTTTTGTTGGATCCGACCAGGATACAGCGAGACCGATCCGCCCTGTTTTTGGCCCGTCAGGAAGCCCTTCCTTCAGTCTTTCCCATGTTTTGCCTCCGTCCTCGCTTTTATAAATTCCGCTTTCATCTCCGTAGATGCCGGGATAATTTTCCCACATGGATGCATACACAATGTCAGGGTTGGAAGGGGAAATGACCACATCATTGGCTCCTGTCCTTTCGTTGACATAGAGGACGTGCTCCCATGTTTCGCCCCCGTTGCAGGTCCTGTATAGGCCACGGTTTTTGTTAGGTGACCAAAAATGGCCCAGCACCGCGACGAAGACGCGGTCTTTATCTTTGGGATGAACGGCTATCTCTCCTATATGAAAGGAATCAGAAAGCCCCATGTTCTTCCATGTTTTTCCGGCATCATCAGAACGGAAAACACCTGTTCCCGGCATGGTGAAGTTCCTTGCTTTTTTTAGGCTTTCTCCGGAACCGAGCCAAATCCTGTCAGGGTCCGATGGAGCTAAGGCGATATCTCCTATGCCTAAAGCAGACTGGTTTTCAAAGATGGGTTTCCAGGAGAGGCCGCTGTTCTCGGTTTTCCAAAGGTTTCCCGAACCGAACGCGACATACATAGTCTCTGGTCTTAAGGGATCGCATTGGACAGATTCCACCCGTGCGGAATTCATGACCGGGCCCAACTGGATCCATTTTAGTCTCAATTCTGATTCTTTTTTCAGTTTGAGATACTGGGGCCACGACTGGAGCAGGGGATTGTTTTTTTCTTCAGAATTGAGAAAAAAGGGACTTAAAAGGATTAAAAAAATGGGCACACAGAAAGAAAAGGCATTTTTTTTCATGGGATTAATCTCTTTTCAAATAAGTTATTTATGATCATATCTATAACTCTTTTTGCGGCTTAACCGGATAATTTACTGATCTGGGTTCGCACATAAAATTCGGTTCCCCAGAAATGGATGGCGTAAAGACTTCCTTTTTCCTTTCCGCATGAAATGATCTTCGGCCCCATACAAAGGCAGTCCCTGGTTCCCTGGGCATGGCCTCGAAGAAAATGGACCGTCCATACTTTATTACCGGGAGTCAGCACAGCCAGATTAGGTTTCTTTTGGACTTCCCCGGATAAACCGGAAAGGATCCTTCCGTCATAAGTGATAGTGATACTTGAAGGATGTATACGAAAGGGGGGGGAGAAAACATCTGAGCTTTTTCCGGTAAAATCCATTATCTTTATTTTTTGCTCTGCTTTTTTATTCTCTAATAGGCTCAGGAGTTTTCCTTGGGGGTATATTCTTAAATGCGAGATCCTATCGTTTTTTGTGTCTACCTCCTGTACGCGGCTTGTTTGTAAATCCCAGTGATTGAGCCGGTGGTATTGGCTCCATGAATAGATAGTGCCGTCATAAGTGACAGCAAGAGCCATGACCGGAGGAGAATGGGATTTGATTTTCAGAAGTTCGTTGCTTTCCATATTCCAGACCAGGATCGTGCCGTCCTCATGTCCGGTAATCAGTCTATTTCTGGGTAATGAGGCCATGGAACAGATAGGAGAATGAATACTGCCGTATTTGACTATATGGCCGTTCTCAAAGGAGACGCTCGTAAGTTCTCCTTTTTTGTCTCTTAGAAAAATGTTTCTTCCTGCAAGAGAAAGGTCTGTAAAATCTTCAAGAGATGCATGAAATATTCTATTATCTAAGAAAGTGAGAATAAAGATCTTTCTTTTTTCTCCGATTCCCGCAATCTGGTCCTGAGCATAAAACCGGATGTGCTGCGGCCTGAGGTCATCGACAAAGATGCTTTGGAGAAGATTGGGGTTTTTCTCCACATCTTCATTGAGAATGGGTTTGAATCGTTTCTCTTCGGGATTGAAGCCCCACTTTTTTTTTATGGAGAAGGTTCCTTTTTCCATATCAAATGTGCGTTCAGAATAGGAGAAAGGTTCTGATCTCATGTGCCTTGTCTCTGCTTTTTTTACAAAATCTCCTATTTTTATCATGGAACCCCATGTGTCTATCCTTCTTTTTTTAAAAAGTTCCTGAATCTCCGGCTTGTTGAGACGCCTGTTGATTGAGTTGTCAAGGTCATAGACTATTGTTTTTCCCTCTTGGTAAAAATGGGTGTCTTCAAGTGGTGGTTCTTCGAGAAAAGAAAGGTGCGTTTTTATGCTTTCCAATGCAGCTTCCCGGTCCTCCAGGTTTTTTCTTCTTGTTGAAAAATTAGCCCTGAAGTTCACCACAACATCAAGCTTTTCCCTGAAATGGAGCAGATCAATGATTCTCTGAAAATAGTATTGATCCCTGCAGCCATCAACGATAATCAGTTTTTTATCAGAATTTTTTTCAATGAATCTTGTCAGATATTCCTCTGGATTATCATCTTCTTCGGTGTTTGGATAATCCTGGTAATGGACAGGGTCTATGTATTTCTTCAACCAATTGATGCCTAGGATTTGATTGAATATTTTTTGGTCTTTTTTTCTGTCTCTCATGAGGTAGAGAATTTCCTTTGGGTCCAGTCCGCCAAAACTATCGAGAATGGATTCGCAAAAGTAAGTTTTTCCTGTTCCCGAATCTCCGTTCACAGCCATGATAGCCCTTCCCTGAGAGAGTATTAAGTAATGAAGGGTTTCTGAGAGCTCATAAAGGCCGCTTTGAGCCGGCTTTAATCCCAGGATGCTGATCGCCCCCACATTATACAGATAGAGGGTATGCAGAAATTCCGGCATCTCTATTTTTCTTAATGCACTGACGGCTTCTTCAAATATTTGTTTGTTTCTTGTCTTGAGAAGCGTAAGGAGTGCGATCAGGATGTCTGCGCTCACGCCTCCATGCTTTTCTTTTTGGATTTTCCCGATTTCCCCGAGGGCCCAGCTTAAATGTGTTTTTATTTTGGTTGAGTGGTGGTCCTTGTATTTGATCAACGAAGGGAGAATACTCAAAGACTCCAAACCGATCTTTCCCAAACTCCGTAAAGCTTCTTCCTTCTGCTCTTCCAGTAAAGAGGGTCTTTTTGTCCTGTCTGAATGAGTGTGGATGATTTTATCAGGACCTCCCAGCACTTTTTTTATGGGCCTTACCGCGTCTTTTTCCTTCAGATTTCCCAGGGTGTAGATTATATTTTCTCTAATGTTAGTCAAATGAAGAGGAAATGTTTCTAAGGCTTTGAGCAGGGTCTGAGTTGACCTGGGATCCCGGAGAACGCTAAGTATGACTGAAGCTCTGTAATGAATACCGCTTGACACATCGATTTTTCTGTTCCTGAGCAGCTCTGCGCAAGGCCTCAGAAGAGCAGGGGAAATCTCTGTTACTATTCCTGTTGGAGGGTAGATTTTTTCTCTTATGAGAGAAGTGCATTCTTCTCTTTTGGAAGGGATTTCAGAAAGCATCAGGAGCTCCCTGATATCATCAGTCAACCTTTGTTCCTCAGCTATCAGATCCGCAATGGAGCTGAAACCGTCAGGGCTGAGTTCTTTTATTTGCGTATATAACTGCGGGATCAGCGGCCTATTTTTTTCTGACAGACAGCTGTTTAATAAGTTTTCAGAATCCAAGAGATCCTTTTTATATTTTTGGATTTTCTTTTTCTCTTCCAGATCCCAATCAGGAACGTACCGGTTCCCATTTTTCCTCTGCGCTTCAACCATTAATATCCAGGACAAGACCTCTAAAATTATAAGAAAAGGGATATGTTTTTCCGGCCTTTTTGAGGATATATAGTGATCCGACAGCTCTTTTTCTATCTCTCGACAGGACAAACGGGAAATGTTCCTTGATGAGATTTTTATGAGAGCGGTTTTTATTTTCAAGACAGACGGCCAGATCGCCTTTTTTATAAAGAGGTTGATAATATTATCCAGGACTGATTTTTTTTGTTTTTCATCGATTTTCCAAAGACGAAAAAGGATTTCGTTTGCGGCACGGTACAATGGTTTTTCAGGGTTTTCTATCCAGCATCCCTTTGAATCCAGGCTTACGATTTTTTTTGGATCAAACCTTTTGAGGATGGCGCTTCCCGCCAGAGAGGTTGCCATAAGCTGGGGTTGGCGAAGGAGATTCATCTTCATTTATGCGGTAAAGGCTTATTTTATTTTGAAAGAAGCAGGGATTCTTTATCTTGTTCGAAGTCAGTGAGTGCACATCTGAAAAGCCATCCATCTTGATAAGGTGATTGTTTCAAAAGAGAAAAATCTTTTTTTAACTCGTCATTGACTTCAAAAACTTTTCCTGTGGCAGGTGACCAGATACCGTAATTGAAACCAGCATCATCTTTTATCTTAGCGCACATTTCACCCTGTATAACGGTATCGTTTTCTTTTGGAAGCTGTAAATTTATTATCCTTCCCACTGTTTTCAAGAAATCATGAACCACGCCCACTCGGCCTTTGTTTTTTTCTTCAGGCCTCACCCATGTGTGCCCGATGATGTAGTAGACTCCGGGAGGCATGTTTGTAAGGGGCGGCTTCTTCTCTATTTTTTCTTCACTTTTAAAACATCTTGCCACGACGCTTCGTAATTGTTCGGGAGTAAAGGGTTTGGCTATGTAATCAAAGGCCCCTATTTTTATGGCTTGGACAGCGGTTTTGATGGTGGGATATCCTGTGACCATAATGACATTGATTTCAGAGAAATTTGTTTTCAATAATTTGAGAAGATCGATGCCTCCTATTCCTGGCATCATCAAATCAGCGATAACCAGATTGCAGGGATTCTCCTTTATCTTATCAAGCGCTTCTTCTCCGCTGAGTGCTCTTCTCACTTCATATTCATCATTTTGAATAGCCCTCTCAATGCTTTTGCAGACATTGATCTCGTCATCAACGATTAAAATAGTTTTTTTATCCATATTCCTATAACTCCTTATTTACTTGAAATAGGCAAAACAACAGTAAATGTGGTTCCTTGGCCGACTTTACTGTTTGCCTTAATACTACCCTGGTGCTGTTGGATGATTCCATACGTTACAGCCAGTCCCAAGCCGCTGCCGCTCTCTTTGGTTGTGAAAAAAGGATCGAAAAGTTTGTTTATGTTATCTTTGGGGATTCCTTTTCCGGTGTCCGTGATTTTAATGACAATATGTTTTTGCTTCTCTGAAAGGCTGGTCGCAATGGTGAGCTTTCCTCCATCCGGCATGGCTTCAGCGGCATTGATCATGAGATTCCATAATACCTGTTTGATTTTTCCGGTGTCTATTTTAACATTTGGCAAATTGGGATCGAAATCTTTTTTCACTTCGATATTCTGGAATTTGAACTGGTTTTCCAATAAGGTTGACGTATTCGCTATGAGCCTGTTAATATCAGCCGGTTCTTTTTTAGGAGGGCTCTGTCTGGAAAATTCCAGTAATCCCTTGACAATGCTGGAGCATCTGGACGTCTCTTCCGTTATAAGATTAAGGCTCTCCTTTGTGTAAGGATCATCATTGGTTTTTTCCAGCAGAAGATGGGAATTGATAAGGATGGATGTGAGGGGATTGTTGATCTCGTGGGCTATTCCAGCAGCCATTTTTCCGAGAGATGCGAGTTTTTCCGACTGAATCAAAGAATCCTGCATTTCTTTGATCTTTGTGGTTCTTTCTTCCACCTGTTTCTCCAGGGTCTTTCCCCATTGGAGCAGTTTCTGGTTTGCTTTGTTGAGATCATCGGTCATCATGTTGAAAGCATGGGCCAGCTGTCCTATTTCATCTTTTAGGTTTATGTTGACCTTATGGCTCAAGTCACCTTTAGCGATTTTGTTAGTGGCGGCAACTAATTTGTTGAGTGGATTGATAATAGTGGAAGTGATAGCGTAAAGTATGACCAGAAGAAGGAGAACGCACAGAGCTGCAATTCCGGTAAAAATCCCCATGACCCTGTTCCTTAAGTCGATGTATGGTTTTTCCAGCATCCCTACATAAAGAATACCTATAATATCTCCCTCCATATTCAGAATGGGTTCATAGGCTGTAATGTACCAGTTGTTCACAACAAAGGCTCTGTCTATCCAGTCTTTTCCTTCCCTTAGAACAGCCTGGTTTACTTCCTTGGACACTCTGGTCCCGATAGCCCTTTGCCCGTTTTCATCTTCCACATTGGTTGAGATCCTTAAGTCCTGCTGGAAGATGGTGGCTGTTCCTATTTCTCTTCCTTTATACTTTTCTCCTTTGAACACGATTTCTTTGACCTTGTCCACGATTTCATAGTTGCGGTTAAGGATGACTCCTGCGTAAAGCACTCCAAGCAGCACGTTGTTTTCATCTCTAACAGGGGCTGCGGCTTTTAAGGCCAGGGCGTTTTCTTCATGGTCTTTTTCACGGGGAGCTGCTTTTGGCGTGGGAATGAATTCTATAAAAGCCTTTTCAGCGAGCCCATTTCCCTCTTTCAAGAGCTCTTCTCGATGAATGATTTGAGTGGCAGCCGCTGTTCGTCCAAGAAGAGCGTTTGTGACCAGGGAATCATCAGATTGAGAGTCTCCCCATATTTCAGGGTTGGAAGTTCTGAGAAAGACTTTTCCTTCAGCATCGGTAATGGTGAGAAAGTCAAGGTTGAATTCTGTTCTCACGGGTTCAAGGTGTTTATAGAGGGATTCTCTTTGTTTGTTTTTCAAGGCGTTCTGTATGGATTCGCGCACTGAATTCAACCTGACGATATCTCTGATATCAAAGAGTTTTTCATTATAGACCATTCTTGCAGACGCCAGGTCATGTCTGACTTTTGCCTGGGCCAGAGAAAAGATGGTATTGTGTTCTATCCTGGTTCCAAAGAAAAGAGTGATGACTCCGCCAAAGCATATGACGAAAAGAAAAGTGATGGTAAATTTAGCCCTCAAAGGGAATTTTAAGAATTTGTCGTAATGCTTTTTTAGTATCATTCTTTAAAAGTCCCTTACTAGCCTGACCTATTCATAAAAAAATGGCGATGTGTTTATTATTCATTTTGTTTCAGCGATATACAAGATATTTTTTAGAACCCTTATCTGAACATTTTTCTTATTATGATTTTTAATATTAATCGCCATTTTTTTACCTTCCAGGCGAGCCGATCTTACTGCATCTGCTTCGTTACAGCGCATTCGCAGTGAAGGACCACACCTTCATGCCCTGTGCCTTGCATCTGCAACAACCTCGAATCGTGAATAAGCCAGGCTAGATAATAGTAAAGAAATTTTGGTCGTAAATCCATAAAAATTTTTCAGGGAGATGGGTGATTTTTTCCAGCGGATTTGATGAAATATGGAGGAAGTGATTTGCAGAATCACAGGTTGATTACGAAGAGGGAAAGAGATTGACAATTATTTCGAGGGTAACTATACTTTTATGGCTGACAGTTGGAAACAAAACTCAGATGTGAGGTCCTTAAAAAAGAGGGGCCTTACTCAAGAAAAGATCGGAAATTGATTTTTGATGGCGGTGTAGCTCAGTCGGTTAGAGCATGCGGCTCATATCCGTAGTGTCGGGGGTTCAAATCCCTCCACCGCCATTTTTCAATAAAAATGGGAGAGGGGGATTTTTTCTCTGACAGAAGGAAAAGGACGTGCTATATTAAAGGTATGCTGCTGTTTAAGGTCATTGAAACGATAAATCAATACGCTCTTTTTTCTAAAGGAGATAAGATTGTCATCGCCTGTTCAGGAGGAGCTGATTCGGTAAGCCTTCTTCACCTAATAAACGAACTCAAAAAGGATTGGGAATTAAGCCTGAGCATAGGGCATTACAATCATAAACTGCGGAAAGAAGCTGATGAAGACCAGAGTTTTGTCCGCAAACTGGCGTCAAGTTATTCCCTTCCTTTCTATTCGGAGACAGGAGACGTAAAGGCTTTTGCCGCTGAAAACGGAATGAACCTGGAAGAGGCGGGGAGAAAGCTGAGATACGGATTTTTAAAGAGGATCGCAGAGGAAAAAGGGAAGGCTAAGATTGCAACCGGACATACAATGACAGACCAGGCTGAGACGGTTATCATGAGAATCTTCAGGGGGACGGGAAGCCGCGGCCTCGGCGGCATTCAACCTAAAACAGGAGGAGGTATTATCAGACCGATTCTTCAAATAAAAAGGGATGAGGTATTAGAATATATCAAAAAAAAAGGTCTTGAATACAGGGTAGATAAGAGTAATTTTAATACGGATTTTTTAAGAAACAAAATAAGGCACAGGCTTATTCCCTATTTGGAGAACAATTATTCATCCAGTATTACAGAAACATTAAGCCGCCTTGCTCTGATCGTTCAGGAGGAAGAGACATTCCTTAAGGATATTTCGAGACAGAAGTCAGCTTTGGCCGGTGTTTGGGTGAGAGGACAGTACAGATTGGATATAGATTTCCTTCAAACGCTTCCCAGGGCTCTACAGAGAAGGGTAGCCAGAGAGTACCTTTCACGCATCAGGGGTGATTTGAGAGGAATATCCTATAAAGACATCCATTCGCTCCTCCATCTGGAGAGAGGCAAAGAATTTCATCTTGAGAAAAGCCTGGTGTTTAAAAACCGGAGCGGGCTTTTAGGTGTTCAAAAAAAATCACATGAAGTAAACTTTGAATATACGTGGACAGGTGATACTCCTATTGAGATCAGGGAGACTGGCATCACACTTAAGGGCTTAAGGGTGGATAAAGAAGAGTTTTCAACAGATTTTAACAACAGAAAAAGAGCTTTTCTTGATAATACCAAATTGAAATTTCCGCTAGGTGTCAGAAACAGGCGCGGTGGAGACCGGTACAGACCTTTGGGTTCCTCCGGAAGTCAAAAAGTTAAGGAGATGATGCGGGCCAGAAGGATTCCTGAAGCAGACAGGGGGAGATCCCCTGTTTTTGTTTCCGGGGATGAGATAGTGTGGGTACAGGGCCTTCCTGTGTCTGAAAAATACAAAATAAGGAACACGACGAAAACGATCTTTAAAATAGAAATTGTCTCCAGCAAGAAAAAGTCATAATCAGTGATATTTATAAACATAATGAAATTCAGGTATGGCTTGAGCTCCCTTCATGTCATCACGAGGAGCGGAGCGACGTGGTGATCTCGTTATGCTTCCAATCACAAAGAGATTGCTTCATCACTCCGTGATTCGCA
>Ga0180433_10011378_pt1 | contig 10562 bp, 6 predicted proteins | sample SS_ome_8_FD_132980 | JGI IMG/M metagenome (GOLD analysis project Ga0180433, IMG submission 132980) | Hypersaline lake sediment archaeal communities from the Salton Sea, California, USA - SS_1_D_1 metaG | ecosystem: Environmental > Aquatic > Non-marine Saline and Alkaline > Hypersaline > Sediment...
AAATTTGTCCCTCCTGCAGTAAATCTAGTGTAAAAGCCAAACAACACAGCTTTCCCTTGCATAATCGTTAAAATTATGTTATTATTATATAATAGCTTTTTTAATATAGGAGGAAGCTATATCTGTAGTTCCTCCCCAAAATAAATATCAAATATCAATAAAATATCATGAAAAAAATAAAAAACTTACAGTTACAAATCTTTAAAAATCTTGTAGCTTTCAATGAAAACAAGTCTGTTTTTAGACAACTTAGACCTGAAATTGGTCCAATGCCTGCTGGAGCCCCAGAAGTTAAAGCAAAACCTGAACCAAAAGAGCAATTAACCCCACAAGACGCAAAAAGAATGAATAAATATTTAAAATGGGCTGAAACAAAGGTCAACGAAGCAGAAAAGCGCGGAATAGCTTCAAAATCTCTTCAAAATACAGTTGAAGCTCTAAAAAAAGAGATCACAAGAATGAAAGCAGTTATTAAAAAACCGGGATCCCTAACCCGTGATGAAATTGCCTGGATTGTTGAAGAGGAAATCTTAAAAACTGTTAGAGATGCAATCCCATACACTGAAAAAAAGGTAGAAAAAGCAAGAATCATGAAACTGGGAAAAACAGAAATGTATTACCAGCATTTAGTAAAAAATAACGAAGATTTTTATAAAGTTTATCGTAAAGTTGGAGGACTGGAGAGAAGTGTAACCATGACCGCACTAGAATTCAGTGAACTTAATGCAAAAAAAGCCAATACTAAAAATGCCGATAAATATTTTGCTAACGTACTTTTACAACGAATTATTGCTGATAAAAGTATTTACAGAATTCATACATATTTTAAAGGGGAAAGAAAAGCCACTATAGACCATTCTAACGAAATGTTAGTTGCTATGGCTGAAACAGATATTAGATTCCCATCAGAAAAGGAAGCAGAATCTGAAGCTGTTGTTGTAGGGACAAGTATTGAAGAGTTAAGAGATAGAACTGAGCAGGTTGAAGATGTAAGTCAAAAGTATTTTGAAGATAGTCAAAGATTCAATAAACAAAGAGAAGATTTTGAAAAAAACAAAAATAAATTTGAAACTGCTGCAGCTGCTTATAATACAGAAGAAGCTGATTATAAAAAAGCTAGAGCATCTCTTGATGATAGAGTTAAAAATCTTAAAACAAATCAGGTTCAACTTAACGATCAAATAAAAGACTTAGCAAAAAGAAAACCAACCCTTACACCAGCTCAATATAGCAAAAGTTTGGCTGCTTTGAATAAACATAAAGAAGAATTAAAGAAAGAAGGTGAAGCAATCAATAAAGCTAACGACGTTTTAAATAAAACATATGCTAATCTTGAGAAAAAAGGAGTAGAACTTCAAAATCAACAAGCACAAGTGAGCAAGGAAAGAGAACGTTTAAGCAATATTAAAGGAAAATTAGATAGTGAAGTTAAAGACCTTAGAAAACTAAGAGCTTCAGTAGAAAAAGATTGGGCAGTCGACAAACGTATCCTGGAAAAAGAACGAGCAGGAATTAAGGCTGAGGAAAAAGCAATCGCTATTGAAGAAAAAGGAGCGAAGGAAGCTTTAGTAGAAGGGAATTTATCAAAAGTTGAAGCAGACAGAATCAAAGATGATTTAAAAAGAAGAGCTGAAGCTTTGAAAAAAAGAAAACAAATGATATCTACAAAAGAAGGACAACAGAAGTTTATAGCAAAAAAACAGGTTGAATTAAGAAGTGAAGACGAAAGATGGAGACTAATGGGTGAAAAACCGGTAAAAGGTATTCCTGGCTATGCAACTGTAAGAGAAAAACCGTTTAGCTCAATGCCAAATTACCTTTACAGACTAAAACAGAAAGAAAGTAAAAACCTTAGAAAAGGTAGAGGTAAAGGCCCAGGAAAAGCTCCAAAAATGATGAAGGAAGGAACACCAATGGTTAGTAAACCTAAAGAAGTTTTAACTCCTAAAGCTAGATTGATGGAAATACAGAAAAGGTTAGCTAAAGAAGGAGTTGTGTATGAAAAAAATCAAAATGATAGTGAAATCAGACGGTTCAAAAATAATCAAAAGTTTGGGCCGAATATGCTTGTATATAAAGTGTATAAAGGAGTGCCAAAAGTATATAGATCTGGCTACAGAACTGAAACAACAACTAAAGGGTTTGTAGTGATTAACAAGAACAATCCTCAAGAAGTTCAAGCTCATAGAGTTATAGGTCATAAAGTGGCAAAACAAACCGCAGGGGTAAAACCAGCTATTGAATATCGGACATCAATTATGGAAGTACCAGCAGAGGTTACTTCTCCTGCAAAACTTGCATTCGTGATAAGAGAGACTATTAAGGAAGGAAAAAGGATGCGTGTTCCTTCAGATAAAGAAATAGCTAAAAAATAAATAAAATATATAACAACTTATTATCATGAAAAAAATAACAAATTTACAACTAATATTACTAAAAGAAGTTGTAAAAATTGGTGAGAGCAAAATTGTTAATTTTGCGGGAGCAAAACCTTCAGGTACTCCAGCTGTGACTCCTCCTGCAGCTCCAAAAGTAAAACCACCAACTGCTTATGAATTAAAAAAATTTAAATATGCAGTTAAAAAGGCTGAAAAAGAGTTAAAAAAAGCTCACGAAAAAGGTGCCGATCCTAAAGTTACTTATGCTTTAGATGCAAAAATCAGAGAAGCTAAAGATATGATTCAAAATTATAAAAAATATGATAAAGACGAATTTAAATGGGTTGTGTATGAAGAAATTAATAAAGCGATGGCTCTTCAGTTACCTGTTTTTGAAAGAGGTAAGGAGAGACAAATGAAAATGAAAAAATCTCCTATAAAAAATTTAAAAGGTACTGGCCTTAAATACCAAAAACTTGAAGGTAAAAAAGGTGATAAATACAAGGTATATCTTACTGTTGGTGCTTTAGAAAGAAGTGTTACCTTGAATGAAGATGAATTTAATACACTTTCCAAGTTAAAAGATAAACAAAAAGCACAGGAGATGTTTGCAAAAAAACTCCTTACAGCAATTCAGAAAGATGGTAGTGTTAACAATTTTAGAAAATATTTTAAAGGCATAAGAAAAGAAACATATGATCACTCAACCGAACTATTGATTGGGATGGCTCACATGGGTTTAAAACTTCCTGAAACAGACAAAGAATGGGCTAAAATGATTGATGATAAAGCTACCCAAACTGAATCCGTTATTGAAGAAGGGATGATGGATCCGGAGACAGCTAAAGAGAAAAAAGCAAAATTGGAACATGATGAAGAAACCTATTATAGAGAGGAAATGCAGCACGAAAAAGACACAGGAAAGTTAGAAGAAGCTGTTAAAAAATATGAAAAAGATGTTGCTGAACTTAAAAAAGAGAATGAAGCTTATAAAGATGCCGCGGCCAAACAATATGGAGAAAAGACTGCCTTAGATACAAGAATTACAGGATTTAAACTTGATAGAAAAGCTTATTTAAAGAAAAGAGGTGATTTAGAAAAAAGAAAAGAACAACATAAAAAAACATTGTCATCTATAGATAGAAAAGATAAAGCCAAAATGGATGCTTATAACAAGAAAATGGCTGACTTAAATGCAGAAGGTACAGATTTAGGTAAAGAAGCAAAAAGATTACAAAAAGAAAGCAAAGATATAGATGCAGAGCAACAACGATTACGAAATATAAACGGTAATTTAAAAAGCAATGTTGGAGAAATTAATAAACAAGCTAAAAAATTAAAAGAACTTAGTCCTAAATTAGGTAAAGAAAAAGTTGCTCTTAAATCAAAAAAGAAACAATTAGAAGAACAAGCAAAAAAACTTGAAGAAGACAAAAAAGCTATCGAAAAAGGTGAAAAAAGCTGGAACATAGATAAGCGAATTCTTGCACAAGAAGCTAAAGATATTGAAACTGAAGAAGATTCTATTAAAGTTGCAGAGCGAGAATTAAAAAAGCAAATAAAAGCCGGAACTTTAAATAAAAACGAAATAAGAGAAATGAAAGCATCTCTTAAACAACGTAAGAAAAATGTAAAAGAAAGAGTAAAAACCTTTACAGATTCTGACTTAAGAGAACGATTCCTGCTCACTAGACTAAAGCAAATAAGAGATAAAAAATTCGACAAGCAAAAAGCTGAAAATGATAGTGAAGTAGTAGCAAAAACATTTGAAGAAGGATGGCTGGAAGGAATGCGAAAAGGTACTAAAAAAGAGCTTGAAGAAATTAGAGTTGCCGGTAAACAAATACAAAAAGAGAAATTAGCTAGAAAAGAAAAAGCTGTGAACAAACCTGAACTTATGCAAAAAACAGCTGAAAAACTAGGAAATAAATTGCAGAATGAAAAAGTTATACATGTTATGACTCCTAGCAAAGATAAGAAGAGTATTGATTTTAAATTTTATCGACCTGTAAAAGGTAAGGATCAGCCTATTCCTGCAGTTGAGTTACACGCTTCAGTAGAACAATCTGCACCAAGAAATGTCCTTATATATGCAGGTGGAGATCTCCGTTATAAAATGGATGTCCCGTCTGCAGCAAAAAAAATCAAAGAAATTATAACTAAACCTGAAGCAGCTTTAGCTGCTGCTGCGAAAAAACCTTTAAAAAAGCCAACAGCACCCAAAAAAGCTAAAACCACAGTAGCTGCTGCAAAAGAAAAAGCCCCTGAAGCTGTTAACCCTGTTGAGAAAAAAATTAATCAACTAAGTGACTATTTTACTAAAGTAGGTTTAAACTTTACTAAAGGCACACCTGGTTTTGAAGGTGGTGCAGGAGGAGGATATGGTGCAAAAAAAACATTTGAAAGAATTTATTTACAAGATCCTTTTGAAGGTGGGATTGGTGAGTTTAGAGTTTATTATGATAAAACAAGACAAAAAAATGTTTACTTTTTTGTAAACAATAAAAGAAGGTTCGATCTTTATGATAAAAAACCAACAGAAGTCTATAAAAAGTTAAAAGAAACTGTGCTTAACAAAACTGATGATTTCGCTAAAGAAGTAATAAAACATGCCAAGAAAAAAAATGTAGAGTTAGTAAAAAAACCATCAGACCTAGAAAAAAATAGAAAGGGATATGAAGCTTATATTTTCAAAAATGGTCAAATCCAAGGAGTTGTCCGAATCAAAGAAACGGGAAAAGTAAGTGTTTGGCAGGGAGAGACAAAAAGTACATATACTTCTCTAGCCAGTGATATACCTCTTGTTTCATTTGATATTATACTGGATAATATTGAAAAGTAGATCGATAAAAAAATAAATTCAAATAACAAGCCCCTGCTCTGCCTCACCGCATCAGGGGTTTTTTTATTGTCAGGTCTTCCTCTTGTGATCCCGCGAAAGTAGGATTCTACCCCACCTTCTTCCTCATCTTCATCACAAAATACCAAAAAGGCTTATACACAAACTCTTTTGCTTTCATAAAATCCACCACCTTCCCGCCAAACTTTTTCTTAAACTCAGTAACTCCAAAAAGCGGATGATCATTTCCTGCGTTTTCAGGCGCGATCCCCAAAAAATCATACCAAGCCTGCCCTTTCTCTTTTGCGGCCTTAATAGCGTGAAATTGAAGCAAATACGGTGCCATTAAATTCCTATACTCATTCCCGGACGCCCCAAAATAATAAGTCGCTGTGTCCCCAAAATAAGTAACTATTATTCCCGCGATAACTTTAGCGCCCTTCTCCGCCAAAAACATCTCCGCATTATCACCCAGCGCCTCCATCATATTCACATAAAAATCTTTATCATGCGCAGCAAACTTGTCCCTGCTCGCAGTATCTTTCAATAAATTATAAAAATCCTGATAATCTTTCTCGCTGCCATCCGACTTCCTTACAGTCACACCTTTCTTACGCGCAACCTTAATATTGTACCTACCCTTTTGCTTCATCCCCGCCAAAATCTCCTCCTCACTTTGCTTCAAATCTATCATCAAAGTTGTTGAAGGCTGAAACTCTGCATGCGCAGGCTTAAACTTATATTCTTTTAAAAATTTCTCTGCATACTGAAGCCCTTTCCCGTCTTTCTCTACCGGAGGATCAACTCTCAAAAATACTGCCTTCTCTTCCTTTGCAATCTCTTTTATTCCTTCCATCAACTTTTCAAAAACTTCCTTATCTACAAAATCAAAAAGCGGTCCCCTTGGACAATAAAGCCAACTCAAATTAAACGGCAAGCTATTCTTATAAATCAAAGCAGAACCCAAAAACTCATCCTTATCATCCATCACCCCTAAAATCCAGGACTCTCCCCTTCCCGGTATCATCCTCTGAAAATCCCCCCATGCAAAACTTTGATGAATAGTGGAAAAAGCATGCTTCTTTGCGTAAGCTTCATACTTATCTCTATGTTTTTCTGTTAGTTTTACTAGTTTCATTTAAAAAGTGACATGTCTTTTAGATTCACTTGCAACTAACGACCTATTTCATCTTCTTCCTAATAAAAGCAGGAATATCAAACTCATTTTCTGAAGGTTTCACACCCATTCCAGATGTTGAACTACTAGAGCTGCTTGAGCTGGTACTGCTGCTACTACCAGATGGTTTTGTCAGGGGATTATTGTTTCCGGCAATATCTGTTGCGGCAGTTGTTCGTTGAGGTTTAACTCCTGCAAGTCCTCCAGGTCGAAGTAGTTGAGAATCTCTTCTGCTTTCGTCAAATCCTGCAGCCACTACAGTAATCTTCACCTCGCCGGTATAAGAATCATTAATAACTGAACCGAAAATAATATTTGCTTCCGGGTCTGCAGCTTCAGTAATAATCTGAGCCGCCTCATCAACTTCATACATACTCAAATCATTTCCACCAGTGATATTGAACAGAATTCCTTTAGCACCTTCAATTGATAGTTCAAGCAAAGGACTTTCAATAGCAGCCTTCGCAGCATCAGGTGCTCTGTTTTCACCGGTTCCATAACCAATACCCATAAGAGCAGAACCTGCATTATTCATAACAGACTTCACGTCAGCAAAGTCTACATTAATCATTCCATGAACAGTGATAAGTTCAGCGATACCTTGTACACCCTGCCTAAGCACATCATCCACAACAGTAAATGCATCTGTTAAAGGTGTTTTTTTATCAATAATAGATAAAATCCTATCATTAGGAATAGTAATCAAAGTATCAACCTTATTTCTCAAGTTTTCAAAACCTTCTTCACCTTGTTGTTTTCTTTTCTGACCTTCAAATGCAAAAGGTTTAGTCACTACTCCAACTGTTAGTATATCCATCTCTTTTGCAAGCTCAGCTATAACCGGTGCAGCACCTGTTCCGGTTCCTCCACCAAGTCCACATGTAACAAAAACCATATCTGCACCATCAAGTGCAGCTCTAAGCTCTTCTGAACTTTCTTCAGCAGCCTGCTTTCCTGTTTCCGGGTTTCCACCGGCACCAAGTCCTCTTGTTGTCACTTTTCCAATATTCACTTTGGTCGCTGCTTCTGAATGGTAAAGCGCCTGAGCGTCAGTATTAACTGCAATAAACTCAATATCTCTTAATCCGGACTTAATCATTCTGTTAAGCGCATTGCCTCCACCACCTCCAACTCCCACAACTTTAATTCTTGCTACAGGTGAAATATCGGGGGTTACCTCTACAGTTCTCTTTTTCTGATTATTTGTGAAAAGATGTCGAAGAGACTCATCCTGTTTCTTGTTATTATTATCTTTATTTGGATTCATATTGATATATTTTTAAATCTTTATTTACAGATCAGATACTCTCAGGGAATTTGATTATAAGCTGTCCATTTTTCTAATGCAAGGTGATTTTTAATCTGTTATTTTGGCATTAATCCTTTAATCCAATCTTTTGCGCTAGAGAAAGTCTTTTTTAGATCTAAGCTTCTGAAATTTATTCCATAAGATCTTCCTTCAAATCTTGATCCCCATAACAGAAGACCAATTGCAGTTGCATAAGAAGGATCATCAATTTTATCAACAACACCCTCAAAATTTGTTGGGAATCCAATTTGAGTAGGCAGATTTAAAGTTTCACGTGCAAGATCAATAACTCCGGGAATTTTTGCTGCAGCACCGGTTATCACAACACCGGCAGGCAACATTCCATCTCTATGAATACCTTGAAGTTCTTTTTTTACAAGCGAGAATATTTCCATATATCTTGCCTGAATAACTTCAACCATATGTTTCTTTGAAACTTTTTGAGAATCTATTTTACTAATTAAAGACAGATCAATAATCTCTCTTTCGTTCACTTCTTCAGGTACACAAGAACCATACTCAATCTTCACTTTTTCAGCAGTATCTATAGAAGTTCTAAGAGCTATCGCAATATCGTTAGTTACGTTTTCACCTCCAACCGGAATAATTCCAGTATGCAAAGTTGTTCCTTCTTCAAATACACACACTGAAGTTCCTCCACAACCAATATCCACAACTACCACACCAAGCTCTTTTTGCCTTTTAGAAAGTACTGCTTCAGCAGCAGACAAAGAGTTTGGAATAATATCATCAATATCCACTCCGGCCTGGAGCACACACTTTTCAATATTTTTAATAGCAGGAATTAAACCTGTAACAATCAAAGCTTCTACTTCAAGTCGAATACCAACCATTCCAACCGGATACTTAATTCCTTTTTGTTCATCCACAGTAAAACTTGTTGGGATGATTCTTAAAATCCTTCGGTTAGAAGGGATAGAGAGAGCTTGTGCAGCTTCGAGCACTCTATCAACATCTTCTTCAACAATCTCATTTCCTGCATGAGACACAGCAATTACACCTTTGCTTTCTGCTGATTCAATATGGCTTCCACCAATTCCAAGGAATACATGGTTGATTGGTTCTCCGGCCATTCTTTCAGCATCCTCCAGTGATGCGGTTATACTGTTTATAGTTTCTTCAACATCAATAACAACCCCCTTTCGAAGGCCTGTTGAAGGAGCTATCCCTACTCCAATAATATTTGGGACAGCAGATTTTTCGTTAATTGTTCCTACAACTGTTCTTATTTTTGAGCTTCCGATGTCTAAACTTGCAACAACTCTAGATCTAGCCATATAAATTAGAATTACACTTATAAAAAAGGCTTTTATCCTTTGGCAAAATGAATATTATTACAAATTAAAATTTTTTACAAATCAATTATTTTTAAAAAAAAATTAAATAGTGAGATTTTGCGAGTTTGTATAAAAAATGTGGTCAACTATTGGGCTTGAGAGTCAGGGATGTACATAAATTTGACAAAAATGTATGTTGTGTAAAAAGTATGTTTGAAAAATCCTGTTTTTGTCAGTTCTCTACGTTGGTTTGTATAAAAAAAATGAACAACAAAAAATCTGTTCAAAAAAAGTGAACGCTTTTTGGCCAAATCGCTACCTTAAAATCAAAACTGTCAGTGGGGGGATTACCAAAAATGGGTAAATTTAAAAAATCACAAAAATTCTCCCAAAAAAATGAGTAAAAAATTTTAACAATAAAAATATATCGACAAAACAACAAAAGGAGGGAATATGCAACATTAAATTAAAACAAACTCTGCTGACTTTCCTGCTCTTCAGCTTTATTTTTTAAAATACCTGCTCTTTCAAGCCTTCTTATAATACTGTTAAAATCCAGATCTTCCAGCACTTCACGAACGTCTCTAGATTGAAACTCATGAGTCTTACAGTCATCAATATTAAAACCATCCAGTTTAATGTCTGTAATAATCTGTGCCAGTTGTTGACTTTGATATGCGGAGTCCTTCCCTTCTTTTAGTAATGTCTGAGGTTTTCCCTGAATATTTTCAATGTTTTCATAAATACCATCTAAAGTTTTGTATTCCTGAAGAAGTTTTACCGCAGTTTTTTCACCAATACCTCTTACACCTGGAATATTATCCGAAGGATCTCCCCTAAGCGCCTTATAATCCACAAGCTGATCAACATCAAGCCCATACCGTTCTTTTACAGCTTCATCATCATAAGTCTTGGTTTCAGAAAACCCTTTATGAGGAGTAAGAACATTCACATTTTTATCAATCAGCTGCAAAACATCCAGATCCCCGGTAACAATCTCAACCATAAGTTCAGGATCAGTTTTAAGATTTTTTGACATAGTACCGATAATATCATCCGCCTCATAACCTTTAATTCCAAAAGTTGGAATATTAAAAGCTTTACAAAGCTCCTTAATTTTTGGGATCTGTATATAAAGTTCATCAGGAGCCTTAACCCGGGTAGCTTTATACTCTTTAAACTGTTCATGCCTGATAGTCGGCCCTTTCACATCAAAAGCCACTGTAATAAAATCAGGTTTCTCTTTCTCAAGAATATTCACAAGCATCGAAGCAAAACCATAAACCCCATTCACAACCTCACCGCTTTTTGTCCGCATCTCAGGAATAGCATAAAACCCCCTATGAATCAGCGCATTCCCATCAATAATTACAAATTTTTTCATGATAATATTTTTTACTTGCTCATTGTAAACAAGTTTTAATAAAAAGTAAAAACAGGTATATACGTATAGCTTTCCTTCTGTTTTTCTGTTATAATAATAAGATATTAAAAATCAATTTCACCTAAAAGTCACCTAAATGGAAAATCAGAAAAACAAAAAACCGCTTCTATTAATTGA
>Ga0180433_10011382_pt1 | contig 10559 bp, 7 predicted proteins | sample SS_ome_8_FD_132980 | JGI IMG/M metagenome (GOLD analysis project Ga0180433, IMG submission 132980) | Hypersaline lake sediment archaeal communities from the Salton Sea, California, USA - SS_1_D_1 metaG | ecosystem: Environmental > Aquatic > Non-marine Saline and Alkaline > Hypersaline > Sediment...
ATCGAATCGTAAGTCTCTCCTTTTGTTCCTAAATCAAGTAAAGCTTTTTTCGTTTCTTTTGTCACTGAAATAGTTGTATTGGCCATATAATCTCACATTTTATAACTCTTATAATACTTATAACCAATATAATACTTATATTTTTTTGTGTTCGGTAATTTCACTCTCTTTTATCAAGTTTCAACAGAAGAAAATCAATTGGCTTGGCCAAAGAGCAACAGTTCTCTTTTGAAAAATCCGGTAAAAATACCGAAAAATCACTCTTTTGGATTTTGGATTAAAATCGGTTCTTTATTCACTAAATACTATCTTAACCTGAATCAAATATCATTTTTGAATAATATCATTACTAATCTTCTTACTATAATGGTATTCGTCAATATTTCAATTACAAAAAGTAGTAATGTTCTATTTTATAATTACTTATTTTTACGAAAAATGGTAATTAGGCAATTGATAATTCCATTTCTTCGTTTCCCTTAACACAACCTCTGTATATATTCTATTAACTCCTCAGGTTTTTCAAGAATCTTTTTGTTATGAATATGCCTAATTTTCCATCCCTCATTGCGTAATGCGATATAGCGATCAAAATCAAAACATACATTCTTATCTTCAGGTGTATCTCTTATATAAAAAGCATATTTATTTTTATGAATAAATAATACAAAATCAATTCTATACTTTTTATTATCTTTACATCGGGCCCAATATCCCTGTAGAACTTGTATTTTATTTTTATTTAATGAATCATAAAATAGTATTTTATCATTAGTATTAATGCTCGCATCAGTTCTTGGACTTTGTGCATACTGGACTAACTCACTGAGAACTCCCTTTGCTTTTAAACAGGTTTTTTTATCACCGACTACGATAACAGCAGTTTTCGCTCTGGTAATTGCAACGTTTAAGAGCTGTGATGTTGAATCTATCCACGCAAGAGTACCCGATTTTACCCCTGATGATACTGCTGGAGAGAAAATAATAATATCTTTTTCATCACCTTGAAATCTATGTGCTGTACCAACGGTAATATCTATATTTCTCAGGTTTTCAGATGAGGTAATTTTCTGAGTTATCAACTCCATCTGCGCCCTAAAAAATGTTACCACACCAAAGGATATATCCGTTCCATACATAGAGGTTAATTTCTCTAATAATCTAACCACATACTCTGCTTCTTCAGTGTTATAAGAACTTTCATCATGAATGGTTTTCCCACAGATATCATACCAGATTATGCCATGGGAAAGTAAATCATCAGGTGGCTTTAATCGAAGTTCATCTGTGAGCACATGTAAAAGGTTATCATAGAAATTCTCATTAGAAAACGTGATTATACCTCTTGAACACCTATAATGTTCATTTAAAAGGATAGGTTCATATCTGTTATCAATACAAATTTTTTCTGCGAGATCATATAATGAATTTTTGGTGTATGAATAATCATTGAACAAATTCTTGACATTGTTATCCTCAGCAATTTGTTCATCTTGCTCTTGATTTAATAAGGAAATATGTTTCAATTGCTTAGGATCACCAATAATGACAACACTTTCCGCTCGATAAAAAAGCGGGAATGCTGATGCAATATCACATTGAGATGCTTCATCAATGATAAGAATATCAAACAAATTATTCTCAAGAGGAATGCTATTCTTTGCTGATAGATTAGTTATTACCCATATAGGTAAGAATCCTAGGATGCGTTTCATATTTTTCTTCCAGTCTACAAAAAGTTTCTTAAAGGATTCCTTCTCAACATATCTTTGGAGCTGTTCTGATGCATAAAAAAATTTAGCGACTGATTCTTGATCCTCACTATTTGTGCTGTTTAATTTATTTAGCCAATATTCATCAAATATGTCCCTGGATATTTTTGTATAATCGCTACTAAGATGATTCACTTTTTCATATAAACTGGCAACTGGTTCAAATGCTGTAATAAGATTTCTTTCAAGACTCATCATATTCTTTTTAGAATGTATTAGTTGTGTTGAAGAGAGTATCAATTGTAATGATTTGTTTATATCTTCTTTACTTCCTGGTTGAGCTTGTCTGAAATATGCTTGGTATTTTGGATTGAGCACGTTATAACAATTTTCAAATAAATCCTGTAGTTTTCTCCTGTTTCTTTTTTGAAATAATCTATGTACTGATTTGTAAAATAAACTAGATTTGTCACCAAGATTTTTTAAATTACGTTGTAAGTTTAAAGCATCAATTTTTTTAGCATCATCTTCTTCAAATGCATTCATAAGTTCTGGTGGGATTCTCTGTAAAAGCACATACATTTCATCCTGAACTCTATCAATAGTGCTATTGATCTCTTGCATTTTTTTAATCTGATCATTTATCTGAGAAATATCCTGGGCTAATCCAGTAAGCGTCTCAACTTTTTTGTATATATCATCGTTTTTGTTTTTCGTATCAGTATGGGGGAATAGTATACTCAAAGTTTCCTTAGCATTCTTACGATGCGGTTCGGCTCCCATGCGAACAATCAAAGGTTTCGATAATATTGGTTGAAGTTTTTCTCTAACCACATCAACGGCCTTGTTATTTTTACTCGAAAATAAAACAGTTTTATTTTGATAAACTGCATTTGCGATAATATTGAGGACAACCTGGGACTTCCCTGTTCCCGGTGGACCGGTAATAACAGTAAACGGTCTCGTGAGTGCATGTTTAACTGATTCTTTTTGTGAATCATTCAGTGGGTATACTTCGATAAGTTGTTTCTCAGTATTTTCTTTTGAGTTTGTATATATCTTTTCGCCTAAGAAAAATCCTAGACTAGTAGCATTTAGTTCTTCACGGGGACGTGTTTTAAGCCGATGAAGCTCCTTAATTAGATTTCTGGTAATCCCTGTTCTAACTCCCATGTATAGAATAATTTTGTTACATATTTTCGGGCTCTTAGCAATCTGTAGTGGCTCTGTATCAAGGTCTGGTGTGATGTGTGTTTTAGGGAGATGAAGTAGATCAAGTATCGCAGTGATCTGTTCAATGAATGATTTATTTTGTATTTCAACGCGAAGTTTTTTTATTTCCTCAATTTCAAAACCAAATGCTGAAAGTATTGAATGATTTAGATCAGGTTTTGTTTTTCTTAGAAAAATCAGATGCCCCGCTTCTTCTTCTTCAACAATTAGTTCTATAAAGAAAAGTGGGCTTATTGAACCATTGGTAGTAATAACAATAGGATATCCATAAAATATCGATTTTTGATTATTGTTATCTCTTCCGATAAATGATTCAGTAAGTTTTGAACGTGGTATTTTAATATGGTCTTTATTTTCATGTAAGAAAGTTTCTTTATGAAATGGATTTATGATGAATTTTTTATTGTTTTCACTCATATGAAAGGTTACTGAAAACAGGTCCTCTCTTTCTAAAAGTTGTATATAATACTCGATGAGTGATTTGTGGGCTTTAGCTGATATTTGTTTTTTCATTTTTGTAAGGGTGTAACAATGACGGGTTATTTATTGTTTAGATAAATATATTTAAATAATATAAAATTGGGGTGGGTGTCGATGTCCAATTGAACCTAAAATTGAAAACATTAAAAGAGGAAGAGACAAACTCTATAATCTAAAAAAATCGTATCAATTTAACAGAAATCCATTTTATAAAGGTATAGCGGACCTGGCGGGATTCGAACCTATTTTTCTTGAAGGTTAAAATATATTATTATCACAATTAATACTTTCAATTATCTCTTATAATTGTTGATTAACTTGAAATGATATGTTTTTCTTGATATTGATAAAATTAAATATTTACCCTTACAAATTGTAAAAAAGAAAAAAATATATAAATATGTAAGGGTAATATATTATCATGGTCTCAATAAAGAAAAAAAAGATCTCAAACAAAGTCTATCATTATCTTCAACACACTTACAGGGCCAATGGAAAGGTTCATTATAAAGAAAAATACATAGGTGAGAAAATTCCAAAAGATATTGAAAATAAGAAAAAAGAATTTTTATTAGAGATTTATCAAGAACAATGGTATAATAAATTTGATAAAATAAAGGATAATTTTGAAAAAAATCAAAATAAAATGCCTAAATCTATTAAAGATAAAGAACTTGAGACCTTTGCAGTGAAATTTACTTATACAACAAATAAAATTGAAGGATCGACACTTACACATAGAGAAACAGCTCTTCTTTTAGAAAAAGGCATAACTCCAGCAAGAAGACCAATAGAGGATGTAAAAGAGACAATGCGTCACAGAAAAGTGTTTTATGAAATGCTTGATTATAAGAAAAATATCACAATTGCAACTGTTATTCATTGGCATAAAGAACTTTTCAAAGAAACAAAAAAGGATAGAGCAGGAATAATCAGGAATTATGATGTAGGTATAACTGGTAGTAAATATATTCCACCTCATGCAATAGAACTTGATTTGCTAATTAGAGAGTTTTTTGAATGGTATAATAAAAATAAGAACAAAATTCATCCAGTTCATCTTGCAGCACTTGTACATATAAAATTTGTTTCAATTCATCCGTTTGGTGATGGAAATGGCAGAATTTCCAGACTGTTAATGAATTATGTGTTAAACAAAAATAACTATCCTATGCTTGTTATTGATTACTCGGAAAGAAACAGTTATTATAATGCTCTTGAAAAAAGCCAAATGAATGAAGAGATGAATTCTTTTACTCTTTGGTTTTTTAAAAGATATGTTAATGAATATGAAAGATATCTCGAATAATTTGCCCTTACATTTCAATATAATTTTTAACAATTAAAAATTTGTAAGGGTAAAATAATATTTAGCGGACCTGGCGGGATTTGAACCCGCGATCTACAGCTTAGGAGGCTGTCGCCCTATCCGGGCTGGGCTACAGGCCCTTGTCAAGGTGGGAATTATTTTTTCCATTAAGAGTGTTTCCATCTTGAAATATTGAATTGTTCAATCGATGGCATTTTCTTAAAAAATTGTTTTTTTTAAACCGCCTCATTTGAGTCTTCATATGATTGTGTTTCGTAGGTGACGAGGAATGATGCTTCAGATGAATCGGTCTTTCTTGGTTCTTGTTTACGAAGATCTGCGAGTCTGATGATCTCAAATACTATTTTTTGCTCATCTAATAATTGTCTCATTCCTGGAACATGACCGTCACCAACGACAGCAATAATATTTTCATGTTTCTCGTTTAACTTGACGAGGTTTTGTACCATGTACTGGTTCCTTTGTTCGATGAGCACCCTTTTTATTGTGGGAAAAATCTTTGCCATCTCATCCATGTAGGAGTCAACGTTTTTTTCCAATTTCTCGATTTCACTATCCAGTCTTTTTTTTGATATAAAAAAACCGCTGATCCCTGAAAAGAAGAATTTCATCTTTTCTCGGAGGGTCATTTGCTTTAACATCTGGTTAAAGACCTTTTGTGCATCCATATCGATACAGGCACAGGGAATCTGATGGCTCTGTGTATAAAGAATTGATGTAAGCATTTCGTCTCCAGCGCTGACACCGAATTTTTCTGCAAGGTCCTGTTGGTATCGACCAAGGGTCCGATAGATGAATGGTTGTTTTTTCTGGATCTGTTCGATCTGATCAGGGTTTGTATGTTTCAATAGAAGTGATCTATATCTATTGATGTCAAGTTCAACGGCGATTACATCTGGTTGTTTTTCATCAAATATTAACAGAAGTATCTGGGATAATTGAAAGATATGGCCAGTTCCGATTAATGTTATCATATTGTGTTCAACCATGATTTTTTAGTAAATAAATGATTGTGTAAATGTTTGTATTTTCATTCTCCACAAATATTCGTCATAAGACGAAATACATTTCGTCATATTTATATACCATGAATTTCACAAACAAAACCATGAGCAACGTAATAAATGACTATAAGATAAATGAACTCTCCCGAGCATGGAGACAACTTGCAAAGGAACTCGGCTTTCTTTGGTAAGGGCGCCTCAGCTTAATACCTATAGAACCCAGGTTTATACGGTCCCTCAACCTTCACACCAATATACTCTGCCTGCTCCGATGTCAACCTCGTCAACCTCACACCAAGCTTCTCAAGATGCAACCGAGCAACCTCCTCATCAAGGATTTTTGGGAGCATATACACACCGATATCATGGTCCTTACCCCACAGTTCCATCTGCGCAAGACATTGATTGGTGAAGCTATTACTCATCACAAAACTCGGATGTCCTGTTGCATTACCAAGATTCACCAGTCGACCACGGGACAAGAGAATGATACCATGTCCATCAGGGAACACGAACTTATCAACCTGAGGCTTGATATTAACCTCCTGAACACCTGGGTATCTCTCTAATTTTTCAACCTGTATCTCATTATCAAAATGACCAATATTACAGACAATAGCTCCATCCTTCATCTTTTCCATATGATCAACACGGACCACATCACGATTACCCGTCGCGGTCACAAAGATATCCGCATAATCAACACAATCCTCAATACGAACCACCTCATAACCTTCCATTGCAGCCTGAAGCGCACAAATAGGATCAACCTCAGTAACAAGCACACGAGCACCAAAACCCTTCATACTCTGAGCACAACCCTTACCCACATCACCATATCCACAAACAAGGACTATCTTACCAGCAACCATCACATCAGTACCACGTTTAATACCATCCGCAAGGCTCTCACGACAACCATATAGATTATCAAACTTACTCTTTGTAACAGAATCATTCACATTAAACGCAGGGAACAACAGCGTATTCTGTTCCTTCATCTGATACAAACGATGAACACCTGTTGTTGTCTCCTCAGAAACACCCTTTATATCCTTTGAAACCCGAGACCATCTAACAGGATCCTCCTTATAGATGCCTTTCAAACAAGCCATCAGTTCTCTGAAATCCTCACCCTCATCACTATAATCCATCTCAAGAAGATCAGGGTCCTTCTCCACGTCCACACCCTTATGGATCATCAATGTTGCATCCCCGCCATCATCCACAATAAGATGAGGTCCTTTCCCATCACCAAAATCAAGAGCCTTCTGGGTACACCACCAATACTCCTCAAGGTTCTCTCCCTTCCAAGCAAAAACAGGGATGCCCTTCTCAGCAATGGCAGCTGCAGCATGGTCCTGGGTCGAATAGATATTGCAACTCGCCCAACGGACACTTGCACCAAGCTCAACAAGGGTCTCGATAAGCACCGCTGTTTGAATGGTCATATGAAGGCTACCGGTGATACGAGCACCCTTCAATGGTTTATCGGGCCCATATTTCTTTCGAATGGCCATAAGACCTGGCATTTCCTTTTCAGCGATCTCGATTTCCTTTCTTCCATAATCAGCTAAACCCATATCCTTGACTTTATATTGCTCTGTTTCCACAGTCATCATATCAAACACCCTTTCATTATTTTAAAATAAGTTTTGCATCAACAACACAAACACTATTCTTATAGATAAAAACAGGGTTCAGATCCATCTGATCTATCCTGTCAATTAACTTCTCACCAAGTTGTGAAATATTCAATAGAAGATCAATGACAAGTTCCTTGTTTGCCTTGATATTCCGAAAACCCTCAAGGAGCTTCTTACCTTTCACCTCTTCAAGCATCTCACGCGCATCATACTCATCAATAGGGATCACACGAAATGAAACATCCTGATATAATTCAGTATAAATACCACCGACACCACACATGATAGAAAGACCAAAGGTTGGGTCCTGAACAAGACCAATGATCATCTCAACACCTTTTTCAACCATCTCATCAACAAGGAAAGTCTCACCCGGGAACTTTTTCACAAAACGATCAAAGGTCTTCAATAAATCTTCTTTATTCTCGATATTGAGTTTTACACCACCCACATCGGTCTTATGAAGTATCTTACGAGAACATATCTTCAACGCAACAGGATATTTCACGTTAAGATCATCAACATCCTTTCTCGTTTTCACAAGAGCAAAATTTGTAGTAGGAATATTGAACCTCTTCAATACCTCTTTAACCTCGTTTTCAGCAAGAGCGCCCTTTGTTTCTAAAAGACTTTCAACCTTTGTGACCATATCTTATTCCTTCTCTCTATTATCAATGACCCTTTGAGCCTTCAAACCAGTATCTGGAATGGTATTTGGTGGAAGAACCTCGATACGAGGAGTGAACACAAGAACAGATTTGATCTCGCTTTTCAATCGTTCCTCCAGGTCCATCGATTCTATCTGACTTAACTGCCGGTTGCTCTCAAGTTCAACGGTCAGCATATCAACACTGTTCTCCGTTGAAAGGATCATTCGCCAGTTCCCACCAACATTCTCATGTTTCATCAACACCGATTCGATCTGACCCGGATAGATATTCGTACCTCGAAGAATGATCATATCATCACTACGACCTTTGATCATTGAATGATTCACATGGGTACGCCCACATTCACAGACATCTTGATCATACAAACGAGCAAGATCCCTTGTTCGATAACGTAACAATGGCATACCCGTCTTAGTCAAAGTTGTGATAACAAGTTCCCCTTCTTCCTCAACACCAACAGGTTCCATAGTTATAGGATCGATACATTCCACAAGGAAATGATCCTCCCAGAGATGAAGACCATCATGCTGATCACAATCCGTAGAAACACCGGGTCCACACATCTCTGTGAGACCATAGATATCATGCACATCCATCTCCCATGTATCAATGATCCTGTTCTTTAGACCTGGAGTAAACATCTCCGCGCCGAACAATCCATTTCTCACCTTCAACTTCTTCGGATCAATATTCATCTCCGTTGCAACTTGACCGAGTCGTATCGCATAGGATGCGACACCTGAGATAAAGGTAGTGCCATAATAATCCATAAGTTTAATCTGTCTTTCAGATTGACCCTTGCCTGATGGTATGACCAATGCACCAATCTTCTGTGCACCATAGTGAAATCCAAACGCGCCAGTAAACGTACCATAGGGGATAGGATTCTGAAAGATATCTTTTCTTGTCAAACCCGACATCGACAAACAACGAGCCATCACCTCTGACCACACATCAATATCCTTCTGAGTATAACAAGCAGTAACAGGGATTCCAGTCGTTCCAGAGGACGCATGCAGCTCAATACATTTCTCAAGAGGTGATGCAAGCATACCAAATGGCATGTTATCACGCAGATCATTCTTTGTTGTGAACGGAAGTTTTCTTACATCTTCCCATGTCTTAATATCATCCGGGGTGACGCCAAGCTCCTTACACTTTTTCTTATAGAACGGCACATCCTTATACACTGCTTTAACTGTTTTCTTCAACAGTTTTGCTTGCTCCTCACGGATTTGCTTACGAGGCATTGTCTCCTTTTTCTTATTGTACATATTGTCCATGTGGGTTCTTTCCCCCGGCACAAGAAATACGGTTCTCATTTTTAAGTGTGGCGACTCCTCCTGAACCAAAAAATCTTCAAAAACATTAAAAAACACCTAGGTCCTTGCATAAGTCATACAAAACGTTTAAATAAAGAACCCTCCTTCCTATCCTTCCACTTGTCACATTAAAACTGGTGTTAAGATTATGTCAAAAGGAGTTTACCAACACATAAGAGAACAATGGAAACAACCAGATACATCATATCTGAGTCCACAACAGACACGCATGATCCAATGGCGAAAAGAAAAGAATTTCCTAAGAGTGGATAAACCACTACGCCCGGATCGAGCCCGATCACTAGGATATAAAGCGAAACAAGGATACATCGTTGTTCGAGCGCGCGTTCGTCACGGCGGACTTCGGAGACATTCAATCAAAGGTGGACGTAAACCATCAAAAATGGGTATTTCAAAGATTACCATGGCAAAGAGCACAAAACGTATCGCAGAGGAACGAACAGCAAAACATTACCCAAACATGGAAGTCCTGAACTCATACTGGGTTGGAAAGGATGGAAAGAATCATTTCTATGAAGTTATCCTCGTTGACCCGGTCCATCCAGCAATCATGAAAGATAAGAACATCAACTGGATCGGTTACCCACCCCACAAACGACGGGTGCTACGTGGAAAAACAAGTGCTGGACAAAAAGGGCGAGGTCTTCGATACAAAGGAAATGGTGTAGAAAAGGTTCGTCCAAGTATTCGAGCTCATAATGGACATGGAAAATAATCAAGTCCTCTTGAGCCAAGAATAACCCCTCTTTTTTTATTTTCACTCTTTTAATACATTCCCTTTTGTTGTTTTATTGATTTTTTATTTCGTTACCAATAATACAAGGTTCGTTTCATGTTTTTGAAACCATTTCTTCCTTGGTTTCACCAGCGTTTTATATATGGTTTCAGCCAAACCATGTTGTCAGGAACACCCACAAGGGACAAGAACAAAAAAACGGGATCATTGACCCCCCAAAACCCTCTCTTGCTTCTTGCCTCCTCGATGGATGCCTCCTAAAGAACTATAAGAACAGGTGAAAAAAAACCATGAAGAAATATGTAATAGCTGCAATTGGTCTGGTCGCTATCATCGCGACCATGGGGCTGGTATCAGCGGGCTACGGCTCAGGTGACTGCGAACAAGAACATATCAGTGAAAAC
>Ga0180433_10011384_pt1 | contig 10558 bp, 21 predicted proteins | sample SS_ome_8_FD_132980 | JGI IMG/M metagenome (GOLD analysis project Ga0180433, IMG submission 132980) | Hypersaline lake sediment archaeal communities from the Salton Sea, California, USA - SS_1_D_1 metaG | ecosystem: Environmental > Aquatic > Non-marine Saline and Alkaline > Hypersaline >...
TCGGTGGGTTTACTTTGGTGTCCGGTATGGTACTGGACACGACCGATAATGTACCTAAGCCTACCAGCGGTGTTGGTCAGGGACCCAACCACCTCCGAAACGTTGGGTCCGGCGGAGGACGGTTGACCTACGGGCCGACGCTTGCAAGCGGAGTCGATCAAGGTTCTTTTGCGTTCTGGACTAATACCTCAGGCAACATGCGCAATCAGGTCGTGGGCCTCGCTCTCGGGACTTCGTCTATTGCGGTGAACTACCCCAATACCTCTACATATCCGCCGACGTTTCTAGTCGATGGAGCGTCTATTGCGGATTTGTCTACTGTGATGTCGCCCGGGTCGGGATGGCATTGGGTCTGCTTCGAGTTTGACGCCAGCGGTGCGGAATGGGATGTCAGCATCTATGTGGATGGTGCGCTGGTGGCGTCCCACACCACCACGACCACACCCGGAGCGGGAGATGCAAAGAATCTCTATCTTCAGCACGGAGGTAACGGAAGTGTGCCGCGCTGGAAGGGTTTTGTCTTGGCCGACGGCGCTACGGATCTTCGCGCCCCCCGGTTCTTTCAGCCCATCCTGCCCGACGAGGACGTGTCTAATACCGGCGTGACCTCGACAGAGGGAACCGACTACGACGCCGTAGACAACAACGACGACGCCTCCTACTTGGAGTTCGACACGGTGGGCGACAAGGTCGAGCTTGGGCTCCAGTCTCGGGCCGACATCGACCCGGCGTTCGATCCCGGCATCGTGGATGCCCTGGCAATCTACTCTCGGGGGCTCTCCGACGGTGTCACCCCGGATACCCTGACGGTGACCGTCAAGGACGGATCGACGGCGATGCAGCCTGGGGAGTCCATGGGTGTTTTGCCGGTGGGTGGTGCATCCAGCTACCAGATCGTCCAGGGGGCTGACGTGTCTACGCTCGACAACATCCACGTCGAAGTGGAGGTATCGTGACCGCGAAGCTGACGCGCCTTTCAGGCAGCGTTCTCGGCACGGCATCCGATCCGAAGGCTAGGCTGACCCGCCTTTCAGCCAGCATCCTCGCTACGGCGTCAGAGCCCGTCGCGCGCATGTCTCGGATGAGCGCCTCTATCGTGTGGGCCGAGGCATCGGGTCCGGCAGGTGTGGCAGCCATCGGGGGTACCGATGTGTCCGACATCGAGGCTATCGGCGGGACGGACATCGCAGACATTGATTCCATCGGATGACCTGACAGGGCCGGGGGTTTCCCCTGTCGCCCTGTCCCGGTAAGACGCTCCAGAACCGGCGGTTGGAGTCCGCTGGTAGAGGAGGGCTACATGGGTACCGACATCCACCTTCAGGTCCAGGGTCGCCGTCCCGACGGTGTGTGGGAGTTCGTCAAGCGCAAGCCTTTCCTTCTGTACGGGGACGATGGCTTCGACTGGGACGATGATCCCACGTCGCGACACTACGACGTGTTCGCGTTCCTCGCGGACGTTCGCAACGGCTTCGGCTTCGCGGGCACGTACCGGCATGAGCCGATCAAGCCGCAGTTCCCCGACCGGGGGCTGCCCGACGGTTACGTCCCCCCGGACGGTGGGGACGACGACGAGCCCTACAAGGATTACGAGGCCCGTCGGAATGCCTTCACGGCGGGCGATGTGTGGGTCGGGGATCACTCGTTCACTTGGGCGACCCTCAAGGAGCTTCGGGAGGCCCCGTGGGACCATGTCGTGTTCAAGTCCGGCGGCATCGTCGGCCCGGACCAGTTCACCGTGTGGAAGCACAAGGGGATGCCCGAGTCGTGGTCCGGCGGGATCAGCGGCCCCGGTATCGTCGTTCACGAGGACCCTAGTGATTTCGCCGCCCTGGTGGCCGAAGGCAAGATCCGGTACATCAACGCCGATGATGGATCCCGAGGCCGTCCGCTGGACTTCTGCCGGGTCCACTGGACGTGGAACCCGGTCAAGGACTCGGCGTTCCGGCTCTGGGTGGACTCGGACCACATGGCCGAGATCGCCAACGAGTACGGTGGCCCCGAGAACGTCCGGGTCATCATGGGGTTCGACTCGTGATCACCGTGCAGAACCCGGACCACCCGGACCGTGGGGCCTTTGTCCCCACGGGCATCCCGGATCTGGAGCGGGTCTTGGACAACCCCGGCCTACCGGTCGGGAAGCCGGTCCACCTGTACGGCCCCGGTGCCGAAGGCTTGCTTCGTCGGATGCTCAGCGGCACGGCCGGGGATGGTTTCTCTGTTCTGACATTCCCACGGGACTTCGATCAGGGCCAGAGGGACCCCCACGGGTACACCGAGGCCAACCGGAACCGGAAGTTGATCCACAGCATCGCGGACTGGATCAAGGCCATGTGGGGGGCCACCCCTGATCGGACCTTGATTGTGGTCGATCCCGGTAACCGGGCGGGCAAGGGTGCCCACTTCGCGTCCTACGTCCGGCTGGAAGCCCGTGATGACGGCACGGGCAAGGTCATCAAGAACTGCACGGCCCTCATCCCGGCGGACCCGGAGTTCCGGTGGGATCAGCCGTGACCCGCGAGCCCCACAAGGCAATCCGTGATGGCCTTGCCGTTTATCGGGCCACCCCGGACAGGCTTCGGGACAAGGTTCTTCAAGTCGCCCCAGAGCGGGCAGACCTGTTGGACCGCATCGAGGCCCTGCGGACCCTGTTGAATGGCCTGTCGGACGCCGAGGTCTGCGACGTTCGACACCCTTGGCGTGCAGACCGGTATGCCATCGTCAAGGAGATCGAGAACATCACGGACCCCGTGATCCCGCGCAACGAGTTGGAGCACGGCGTCGCGTACTCGGTCTGGGCTCGGAACATGCCCCCGGACACACGACGGATCACCGCCGTGTGGGATGCGAACCAGCATGGCTTCGTGTACGCCCGCTTCAAGGGCCACTGGTACTTGGACCTTGACTACCTTGACAGTGACCGGGGTACGGTGAAGCCGTATGCCCGGCATACGGACCAGCCCCCGGACGGCGTTGACCTTCTGGACTGGCTTCGCGATTCAAGAAATGGGAACAAGGAGGCGTGATGTCCGGCTTCGACCGCAGGCAGTTCCTTCACATGCTGGGTCTCGGGGGCATGGCGACCCTTGCGACCCCCAAGGGCTTCGGGATCCCCCTGTTCGGGGGCGAGGGTTCCCCCTCCGGGCTCTGGACGCCCGAGGGCCGTTCCGACCTGTTGGCGGGGCACATCGTCGCGTACCGCCCCAAGCCCTCGATCAAGGTCCCGCCGAAGGCCGGACCCCCGCACAACGACTGGGACGAATGGGGCAACCCGATCAATGCAGGCCCGCAGGGAACGGTCGTGGCTCGCATCCCCAAGAAGTTGCGGACGAGCCCGGACTGTGTCCTGAGTTCCCGCTTCACGGTGTCCCGGGCGGCGGCCATGCCCGACACCGTGGCAGAGGCCCACGCGGAGTTCTACCTGCTGTCCCGTGACGTGCGGGCTGCCTTCGCCGCGTACACGACGGAGTTCCTTCGTCACGCAAGGGCGGGAGATTCCCTTGATGGGTTCGGCCCGCCCTTGGTTGTCGTCACGGTCGTCGACGCGGCCATCGAGGTCGAGCGTTCCGGGCTGGTCTACGCAGAGGGTGCCTTGGATGGCCTGCCCCCCACGGTCCGTGATCCGGGACCCCGGGTCAAGGCCACACCGGGGATCAAGGACCCCGTGGTCGCCGGGATCTACGACTCGTTCCACCGCAACGGCCCATGGTCCCCCGCGTCGGACGTGGTCAACGTCCGCGACAAGGTCGGGGATCAGGTCATGGCCGTGTGTCACTACGAGCAGCACATCGTGCGTGGCGTGACCGAGAAGGACCTGTCCAAGTACGACCTTGAGCCCTACTCCCGACAGGGGGAGTACCCGATCAACGTCCCCACGGACATCGACATCGGGGCCTTGATGCGGACGGACTCCCAGATCATCAGGGACATGAGCAACGCCCCTCGACGGGACTTCGTTCGGTCCCGCTTCAAGAGGCTTCTGGCATGACCGACAAGAACACCCGGACCATCTCGTCGTCCAAGTGGGAGGTCAAGGCATCGGACCTTGACCGGGTCCCGGAAACTCCGCTGCGGGAGCAGTTGGCGGCCTTCGAACACCAACAGTGGGCGCATTGGACGCGGCACATGCTGGACACCTTGCAGGAGGTCATCGGCCTCGGCTTCTACGAAGCCCGGGACAACGGCATTGACCTGTCCGAGACCAAGGCGGCCCTCGACCGATGGCGGCGTCAGATCCAGACCGCCTACGAGGATTTGACCGAGGACGAGAAGGACTCCGACCGGGTGTGGGCCGACGAGGTTCTTGCCATCGTCGGCCAGTCCACGGGTGTTCTGCCCGAGGTCCTCTGGAAGAACCGTCTGGAGGAGCAGCGTGCCCATGACGCCGTGGCCGCGTCCATCGAGGCGGACGAGGACGAACGGGTCCTCATGTCCCTGCTACCCCGGACCCCTGATGGGTACGTGAACAACTGTTGGCTGCGGAACACCGGGTCCGAGGCAGACCTTGAGCACGGGGCCTGCCCGATGTGCAACGGCAAGTGCCCGGACCGGGGCCGCCTTGAGGCCGAGGGGCTCATCCTCAAGGCCACGGAGGGCTGAACATGGCCATGCGCGAGTACCGAGACCCCAAGATCACGCCGTTCATCCCCGGACGGGGCCGGATCATGGTCGTCCCACGGTCTGAGGCCCCCGAGGTCGGGGAGGTCGTCCTCGTCGAGTTCGACGGCTTCCTTGGCGGCGGCACCAAGCTGGTTGAGAAGCGATGCGTGGCGCTGGAACTGTCCACGGCCCGTTCGGACGTGGGGGTGGTCCTCCGCGACCCGGATTTCCCGGACCCTGTGATCTGGGATGAGTGGGAGAACACGTAGGGGGGCTTTCCCTTGGCGTGTCGGCCCGGTAAGAGCCCCCGACACAAGAACAAGACAAGGGAACACCCCATGGGCACCGACAACGCAAAGCAAGGCTCCACGTTCGCGAGCCCCTCGGGCCGCTACAAGATCACGATCACGCAGGCGGACGAGGGCTGGGGCCGGTCCATCGCGACGATCCGCACCGCGACGGGGATCACCCCGCTTCACACGGTGAAGCGGAACTACCCGACGTTCTGGTATCTGTTCGTGGAGGACCACAAGGTCACGGGCCACGACTACCTGCTCTGCGGTGAGGACTACCAAGGCTACACCGTGATCGATCTGACCAAGGGTTCCCGTGTGGACTACCTGCCCCCGGAGGCCAAGCAGGGCCACGGCTGGTGTGTCGCGGGCATGGTGCTGGAGTCCGATGGGATCACCCTCCGGGCTGAGGGCTGCTACTGGGCGTGCCCCTACGAGTACCGGTTCTTCGACTTCTCGGACCCGACCAAGGTGACTGCGGACACCGGGCTTCCCAACATGCTTCCCGAAGGGGAGATGTTGGACCTGCTGGAGAACTCCGTGGTTCGTTTCGCAGACGACGGCTCCCTCGTGTGGGAACACTTCGTCCGCCGCTTCAAGGAGACGGGGGAGTGGGAGTCCGACGTGGAGCACCTGTTCCACAGCAAGTTCTCCAAGGCCCTGCACATGGCCAAGCAGGCTGGCGACGACAAGACCGTGGCCGAACTCCGGGCCGAGCAGTCCGCGTTCGGTGGCCGGTACTGGCCCGACGATGACGACGAGGAGGAGACCCTGTGGGAGCGCGTTCTGGATCACGCCCGGATCTTCCGCCCCATCGTCGAGGATGACGGATCCCGGTCGTTCGTCGAGGACACCGAAGCCGAGTTCAAGTCCCCCCGTCTGCTGGATTCCGAGGCCCGTGGGGCGAAGGCCAAGGCCGAACGGGACGCGGTGTTCCAGCGGTTCAAGGACAGCGACCCGATCTACGGGCTGGTCAAGGCCGAGTGGCCGGACGACCACGACAACCGCACCGGACGGATGTACCAGTCTCTCGTGTCCCAGTGGGACGGGGACGACAACCCGTTCTACTTCACGGTCCGGGTCCACGGGAAGCGGGACCTGTCTGATCCCGTGGCAGCGAAGCGCCCGACGGCCACCCTCAAGTGGGGTGCTGAGAAGGGCGGCATCGTCGTGGATGCGTGGACCTACGGCGTTGGCAGCCGCAAGTCCGACCCGTTCCCCCGCACGGCTGAGGGCTTCACACAGGCCCTCCAGTACGCCCGGAGCCATGTGGATCAGGGGGGTGCGGCATGAACCCCGACCTGTTGCAGATCAACGCTGTGTTCTCCCGGTCCTTGGCCGAGGCCGCGTACCACATCGAGTACGGGGACGAGGTCGAAGAAGTCTCCATGTGGATGCAGTCGTGGCCCAGCACGGCGTGTGGTCACGGCGGGGTCGGGGGCCAAGCCTTCACCACGGGTGTGGTCGTTGCCGTGCTCACGGCGAAGGGGGAAGCCTTGTTCTTCTCGCAGGGTCGCCTTCTGCACAAGCGCACGCATGACCGGGCCTCGGCGTGGGCCATCTACAACCGTCACATCCCCGGCAAGGGGGGGAAGTGGACGTGGCCGGACCCGTGAGACGGTTTCAAGGAGGGGAGGTGGACGATTCGCAAGCAGTGTGGGAAGTGTACGAGCAAGCCGTCTACGAAGGGGACCCTCCACCCGGTCCGGGTTGGGAACCCTTCGGAGTGGTCGGAGCCGTTGAGCACAACGGTCTCCGTGAATCCCTCGGTGGTGGCTATGAGCACAGGCTCGTTGTCGTGTGGCGACGTAAGTTGCCCTCGCATGGGGTGGGGCAATGACGGACCAAGCCCTTGCCCGCCGTGCCGCGGCCTGTTCGGGCTGGCGATGGGTGCCGGGGATGCTCGACACGGACGGCTGGCGCATCGGCGACGTGACGTTGCACGACGGCGCACGCGAGGCCGTCAGGCGCGGCGTGCTCAGGCTATATCACTATCCCCGCCTTCCCGACCTCACCGACCACGCCACGCTCGGCTGCCTGCTGGCGCTGGTGCGGGAGGCGTGGGGGATGCCCACCGGGATCACCGTGGCCTACTCGGACGACACGGGCCGCTGGGTGGTGTCGTGGTCCGGGGCGACACACGGCGGTGTGTGTGGCGAAGGGATCACGGAAGGTGAGGCCCTCGTCATGGCACTGGAGAACGCGCCATGACGGACCTGCACACGGTCGAGGTTCTTGAGTCGCACCGCAACCCGAACCACTACGGTCGGGACCCTGAGTTCCATTGGACGCTGCGTCGGATCAAGGTGGTGGGGGGCTGGATCTACGAGAGTCGAGCACTACAGCTTGACCGGGGCGCGAACGACTACCGCTACGATGTCCGGGTGGTGGGCATCTCGTCGGTGTTCGTCCCAGATCATGAGGTGTCCCATGGGGAATGAGCTTCGCATCCTGACGGCGGACGAGGCCCGCACGCTGCGTGAAGCGGCGACACCGGGTCCATGGGACACCCGGGACGCGGAAGGTTCGACGGTCGATGCCAACGTGGTGTCGAACCTCCTCCCTTCCCTCGGGGGAGGTGTGGCCATCGCCACGGTGGACACCGATGAGGACGCGGAAGCCGTCGCGGCAACACCGGACGCTCTGCATACGGTCGAGGTCCTGTGGGACCGACTTGCTGAGGCCGAACGTCGGATCAAGGAGCTTGAGGTCAAGGCCAAGAACTACGATCTGTTGGTCGCCCCAGTTCACCTGATCGGCAGGACCCCGAGGCCGGGTCCTCTCCTCGTGGAACCGATGCCCGATGGGGCTCGCTTGGTCTACGACAAGGACCCTGACCTGACGGCCATGGTCACGGGGGCCGTGGACGGTTCGGACCATGAGTACGTCGAGGTCACCTACGACCGCGACGACAACCCGATCCCGCCGACGTGCGCTTACTGTGGGCGCACCAAGGACTACTGCAAGGGGTGCAAGGCATGACTCGGAGCCTCACGAACACGGTGATCTACCATGTGGACACAGGGGCCTCCTTGGAGCCCTTGATCAAGGACATGTTGACCAACGCTGGCGGGGGCTGGTCCGAGGATCAGCTTCGGGTGTGCATTCAGGACATGCTGGACCTTGGCCTCCTTTCGGACCGGGACGGGACCGGGTACTTGAAGGTCACCGAAGCTGGCTGGGAACACTGGAGGGCTCAGTGGATTACGTCGTAGAGGAGCTTGACCTTGGGGGCGTCGCAGCCCGGCTGCGGGCGATCCTCGACCCCGAGGACAAGAACCAGTGGGACCTTCGTGGACTGCTTGCCGAGGTTGACCGGGCGGTCCGGCTGTCCGAGGCCATGCGGAAGGAACTCAATGACCTCTGTGGTTGGGGGGATGAGTCCTTCCTTCACGCCTACGCCCACATCGGGAACGTGATCAAGAACCTTCGGGCGGACGCCGCGACGGAACGTTACCTGCGGGAGAACATGGTTCCGCCCGAGAGCTGGTCTTACTGTCCCTACTGCGGGGTCGAGGCTCCTCGACCGGGGAGCCACAAGCCGGGATGTCCGGCACACGACAGGGGAGGGTCCCGATGAACGACACCGTGCTCGGCAAGTGCTCCTGCTGCGGGGGGCTCGTGATGGTGCCCGGCGCGTGGGCCGGGATCTTGCCCCCGAGGCCCACCTGTTCGTCCTGTGGGGCGGTGGCAGAGGACACCCCGAACCTTCCGGTGATCCCTACGACCCGTCGCCCACAGACCCCTTCGAAGGGCCTCGGTGACGTGTCCGTGTGGGAGGAGCACGAGGCGTGCGACTTCTGTGGCAAGCACGTCGACGACTGTGGGCACGACCCCTTCTGGAGCCTGACGTGAACATCACCTGTCAGTGCGGCCACCAGTATTCCGTCCGTGCGGCCCCGTGCCCGGACGGGATCGAGGGGTGCCTCGTGTTCCATACGGACAAGGAGTCCTACATCTGCCCCAAGTGCGGGACGGACAATGTGCCCCGACTCGTGGACGGTGTGTCCATGGAGATCGGCCCGGGGACCTTCAACGCCAAGAGCTTGTCCCGGCTGGACTTGTTCAAGGAGGATCGTGATGTGTGATGTCTGCTGCGCCAACATGGCGCTCGACGGCAACGGCAAGCCCGTGGTCTTTGGGTGGGCCAACGAGGAGGGTGCGCCCCCCTACGGGATCGAAGTCGAGGCCACGGGCGAGGGGGCCGAGTTCCAGCCCGCTCAGTTCCGGGTTCGCCGCCACGTCCCCGAGACGGAGATCAACGTCCGTCGGGGGGCGCTGCCGGCCCCGTGGTCCCCGTGGTTCGCCACGGGGGATCTGGCGGGGGTCATGGCCCGCCTCGGGCTCGACATCAAGTGGGTCTTTGTTGACCCGGAGGTGCAGGCGTGGGTCAACGGCGGGGGCTTCGACCCCGTACAGGAAATCCTTGTCCGGGACACGGGGAGCCCGTCCAAGGCGACCCCACTGTCCGAGAACGGTGGTGCATGATCCAGATCGGCCCGGACATCGCCCGGATTCTTGCGGACAAGGCTGGGGACGATCGTTGGTACGTCCGTGAGGGCGTCGGGGTCTACCGGGTCTCCGAGGATCCGACCGGCGACTGGCCCGTGTTCGTGGACAAGGAGTCCGACGAGGAGGACATGGAACTGATCGCGATGGCCCCCGCGATGGCCCGGACCCTCGTGCAGTTGCACAAGGACCGGGATCAGTTGCAGGACACCATCGAAGAACTGGATCGGGCCTACGAGCGCGAGCGCAGGCACTCGGCCCGTTTGGAGGCCACGGTCGACCGGCTCCGGGACTGGCTCCTTCGCATTGAGGGTGGGGACCACCCCTGTGAGGACGCACATCAGTTGCGTCGCTGGGCCTACGAAGCGGTGGCCTTGCATCGAAGCGTTGAGGAGGACGGGTGATGCGGTGGGAAGAATCCCATGCCCGCGAGGTTCTTGCGGCCCGGCTGTGCGAGATCGACAACCATCGGTGGGACCCGGTGTTCGCTGAGTCCAGTTCCGTCATCTGGCGAAAACTGTCCGACAAGGACCGGGATCTCTGGCGCAAGCGGGCTGATCTGGTCAAGCAGGCCCTTCTTGGGTCCGAGGACTCCCTTCGGATGATGGCCATCAGTGATCTGTTGGAGGGTCGGGCTGACGTGCTCACCCATCCCGATGGCTTCCTCGTGAAGAATACCGAGCCCAACCCTTTCCAGTGACCGGGCTTCCCGGTAAGGTCATCCCAGCACCCCCAGACCCCGGACAACGGAGGAAAGAATGAACGTCATCCGTCAGGGCGACCTCGTCATGATCCGCGTCAACGACGCCGTCACCGACAACGGCAACCTTCCCGAGAAGACCACCCTCGCCGTCGGGGAGGATTCTGGTCACGCGCACGTCGCGAACGGGTTCCTCGTGGAGGACCTGTTCCACGTCCCCGAGCCGACGACCCTTCGGGTCGAGCCCGACACGATGGCGTGGCGTCATGATCCGATCCCGCTGGATCCCGGCGTGTACCGGTTCGTGATTCAGCGTGAATACACCCCCGCTGGCGCTCGCCGTGTGCAGGACTGACCCATGACCAAGTTCAAGCACACCGAGGAGCAGGCGGCCCTCTGGCCCGTCTACCGGGACCGGGCGATCAAGATCGCGATGCGGACGGATCCGCAGACCGAA
>Ga0180433_10011385_pt1 | contig 10558 bp, 11 predicted proteins | sample SS_ome_8_FD_132980 | JGI IMG/M metagenome (GOLD analysis project Ga0180433, IMG submission 132980) | Hypersaline lake sediment archaeal communities from the Salton Sea, California, USA - SS_1_D_1 metaG | ecosystem: Environmental > Aquatic > Non-marine Saline and Alkaline > Hypersaline >...
ATATATTGCTGAACCAACTAAAACTCATAACACACACAGTAACAAACCAGGCAGACTTTTTATTATATACTTCAGCTATTTTGTAGAATAAGAACAAACAAAATAATGTTAATAAAGACATTATTGATTTTAATAATAAAATGTTTGCAGGTAGAAAGTTAAATATGTGATGTTGAATAACACCACTAACTCTTAATGTATTAGTTTTATTAAAAACAAAGTTTGCAAAATAATAGCTATCAATACCTGCAAATGGTTGACTTCTAAGCCAAAAAGATATTATAAATATAATTACTAATATCAATGTGATATAAATATAATGTTTGTTTGTAAGTTTGTTTAACATATAATCACTATTTAAATTTTGACCAAATGATTATTTTACCATTTAATCTAGAAGGTTTAGCTCTCCAACCACGAGTCTTACACATCTTATGATATGCCAAAGCTCTAGCTTTAGTTTTAAAGTCTAAATAGCCATCTTTTGGTTTTCCTCTCATACAAGTCACCTCCATCCACTCCTATTAACTATATCTTAAATTTTGATTTAAGTTTGATCTTTTTTTTCTAAAGTATTCACCGCCTTTAATAAACATATCTCTAGTATATTTTTTTATACCAGGTTGTTTATATTTATCAGGATTATTCATAAAGTCATTACATTCATCTAAATTTCTAAAGCATTTACAAGGTTTGTTAGTTTTAGCATCAAACACACAAAATTTTAAATGTTTAGCTTTAGCTGATGTCATTGCTTTTTTATTAAGTCTAATCCACATTGGTGATCCTTTTTCGTATTTGTTTGCTTCAAATGTTCTTCTTTTAACATAGAAATTCTTGTTACTCGGCATCATAATTTATCTTATTTCAATTTTGTTACATATTTTTTTCTTTCTTTACTTGTAAGTCCTACTTCTTTTGGTGGACTCATTTTTTCTAGTTTAATTTTGCTTTGTGCATATCTTTCTTTTTTGGCATAGTTTTCCATCCAACCCATAACATCACCTCCTCAATTATCATAGCTTGTTCTTTAGTTATCTAAAGATATTATCTAGTGCTTTATGGCTGGTTATCTTTTTACCTTTATGAGTAACTTCAAAAACTTTAAAATAATTTTTTTTATAAATATTATCTGATTTTTTTTCATATTTTTTAGCCTTTTTAAAGTTACCTTTTTTCATAGCTTCTAATTCTAACTTATCATATTTGTTTGTTAGATCCAACACTTTTTTATGTAATGTTTTATTTTTAATTCTAATCATATAACAATTTCACCTCCTTATATTTTTAATCTTAAAAAGAATGGTAGTTTGTCATTAATTTTTCTCTTTGTTGATCTTGACATCTTTTTAAGTTTAAGTTTAGGCATACTTTTTTTTGCCTTTTTCTTTTTTGCAGCTTTTTTTATAGATGCAATTTCTTTTCTGTGTCTTTTTCTAATTTCATATTTATTTATATATTCCATAACCAATCACATTTTAAGTTTTTCCCAAGCAGCAATAACAGATATTAATGCTTTTCTTTTACCTTGATCTGTTTCGTGTTTTAATTTTTGTCTTAATCCTGCAATCTTGCCATTTATAACACATTTGGCTTCTTGTCTACTATCAGGTATTTTTATAAAGTCTTGTAGATACATTTTCTTGTATTCAAATACTCTATCTCTGTAACACATATTTGTACACTCCATATTAATCAAAACCTGTTCCATATATCTTAGATAGTGTGTGAGCTATAACATAACCCATTATTATTAATGATATAACATAAATTATTCTCATAGGCAGTCCACCCCAGTTATACCATAATCCTGCAAGTGCTATTGGAACTGTTAACAACATAAACAATGATGGTATTCTTAATTTAATCATAAAATAACCTACTATAGCTACAACAATAAGTCCAAAGAAACTCATTGAACCTACTGTTAATGCTCCAGCACTATCTAATATTTGCCCCAATGTTGCTACTGCTATTATTCCAACCATATCATCACCATTATTTAAGTAGGAAGAAGTGGTATATATATGATAACACTACTACAGTTGATAATATTTGTAATAGCATAATGATTCCACTAAACAACCATATCAATAGTACAGGCATTCCTACTACTATAAATATACTTGTATAACCTATTGTTACTCCTTTTAATAAATTCCAAATTAAATTTGCCATCTCTCTTAAATTATTTCCATAAACTGATGTTGGTAAAAGTTCTGTAGTATCAGCTGCTTCGTGTTCAGTTGTTGTTACTTCTAGATTTGGATTCAAATCATTATCTTCATATGCTTGTTGGAAATCGCTAAATTCTGTTGTTAATGGATTTACAGAATCTACTTGATCTATTGGATAAACACCCCCCCCAACTAGACATATGTTAATTGCAAATAATGTCATTAAAAATCCAACTGCTGATTCAACTCCTATCTTCATCTTAGTCCACCTCTAACCATAGCACCAATTGTAAATATAATACCTAGCACATACACAAATATAGCAGCATCTAATCCAAGTATTGTAATACCTGATGTTATCCATCCAATAAACACGAACACACCCAATAATATAATTCCTACAAATGTAAGTGCTGTGTTATCTATATCAAATGCTAAACCTTTAATACTAGCAAGTATCATAACTGTAATAACTATAGATAATATTATAGCCCAAACTCTTCCAATTTCATTTGGTAATTCACGCATTATAGATATAAAAGATCTATTTTGTCCAAGTGTTACAAGATGGCTATAATAATACGTATAACTTCCTGTACTATCAGTAAAATCAATTGCAAGTTCTAGGTCTACTAATGTTTTGTCTATATCAAATAAGCTCTTCAAAAATGTATGAGTCACATTTATATTGTAAGCACTATTAGTACCACTTGTTGTAGATATTAGATTACTATCTTGGTAAGCATTTAAGGTGTATCCAGTAATATTAAAATCTGTGCTGTTCTTACCACTAACAAAAACATTAACATCTATATCATCTAATAATACATTAACAAATTCAGGAGTAGTCGCCCAGTCCACATCTAATATTTGAAAGTTGGGTTGTTCATATGTACTAAATGTATCTATAATAAAATAAACTGGATTTGCATCTGCTGCAAATTGTTCAATAAATTCTCCCTTAAACTCCCCATTATAATATAATCTGAATGTATAATAGTCTAATGGATAAACACTAATATAAGTTCTACCAGTTGCAGTTGTAGTTCTGTTCTCTACTAATGTTAAACTATCTTCAATATTTTTATAAACTTCTACTTGTACATTTTCTAATGGTCTTTTTAATTTATCTAAAACATATATTACTGGAACTACAGCATCTTCTTCTTTAAGTAAATATGGTTGCAGTGGATAATCTGTATCATAAGTTGAACCCCAGGCATTTTTAATATTATAAGTTCGTGGTATATATTCACGGTCTGCTGCAACTGCATTATAATCAACAATTGTAAAAACGTATGTGGTTGTAGTACCACCAAATATACTAATTGTATTAGATGCTGTTGTAGTGTTAGTTACATTGTAAGTTAATAATCCGCCAACAAATATATCATAAGGGCTTATAAGTGCTAATGTTTCTTCATCTTTTGGTTTAAAAACTTCCACATCTGTTTTCTCATAAGTATATTGTGTATCACCCACACTATCTATTAACAAAGCATTATAATCTCCGTCTGCTTTTAATTTAACTGTGGTGTTTGCTGAACTATCAGTTTTGTCCACGGATAAATACAAATCATCAGGAAATGGAGTGCTTAATTCATCTATCAACACATTATCTAAATATAAAAATGTATCTGATATAGTGCCACCTCCATACACAGCTTGTGTCCATCTAAATATAAAGTTACAATCTACACAATTGTATGTAGAAACATCTGCATTTACATCATAAACAGGGGTTGCATCATTACTACTATCATATCTTGCACTATATATATTGTGTGTTCCTATACCATCTTCAACTAAAACATTAATATCATATTTATTAGCAACATTACCATTAATTAAAGTGGTGTAATCAAAAGTTATATTATCTATATTACTTAAATCTATTTCTTGTAATATTTGTACATACTCACCTGCTAGAAATTCTGTGTTAGCACCCATTCTATAACCATAGGTAGCATCTGTAACAAAATCTGTATTTCTATTTCCTACAAATGCAGTGCTTGTTTCACTATAATCCCAATCAGCAGGATCTTCATAACCTGAAGGATCATCATAACTCTCAAAACTTCTGTTATCTATATATAAGTCAGTTATTTCTTGTTCTGTAAAATCTAAGTCTTCATAGAAACCCAAATATTTATTATTCCACAAATTATCAGATTCATCTTTAACCAAAAATTCTACATCTACATCTGTTGTTGTAAGTCCAATATTCCAGTTATATGTTTGATCGCTATTCCAATAATATTGAAGATTTCTAACTGGGTGTGTTATGTTTGTATCTACTTGTCTTAAAAAGTTTGCATTAATATAAGTATCGTTCCAATTTATCAAATCTAATTTAGCTAAAAATGTACCATCATTAAAAGTATTATATGTTTTTGAATTTGTAACATCTGTAATTATTACATTTCCATCTGCTGGTGCAAAATAATCAGTATAATAAAATTGTAAATCCAAATCATTCATATCTTCAATTACATCATATGCAGTTTCAGTTCCTAGATTTCCATTATATAAATATCTAACTTCATCTTGTGTTAATTCATAATTGAATATTCTAGTTTCATCTATATATCCATTTGCTGAATATGTACCAGGGAAATCATCATCCACTCTACCTATTAACATATTTCCGTCCAAATCCCACATATGATTATAAGTTCCATTTGAAAAGTTTGTATCATCAATTCTATTACCATTAAGATATAACTTATAACCATCTAGTGAACCATCATTACCATCATAAGTTGCAGCAATATGTACCCATTCATTCTCATAATCAGTGAGTGCTGTATTATATAATCTACCTCTATATGATGCTGTATAGTTTTTATCACCAGTAGCAAAATATAATTTATCACTAGCATTTGTACCTAAAGAATATTCTGCTGTACCTGTGTTTGCTACAGTTCTATATTCTCCTTTATTAATTATTGGAAATACAGTTGCATCATTCATTTTAACCCAAGTAGATATACTGAAAGGTTCATCTGTTGTATTATCTGTAAATGTATTATATGTATTAGATGGCACTAATACTTCAGAATTTTCACTATCCAAAAAACTATATGAGTAGTTAATCTTTCCCGGTTGCAAATAGTTTGCGTCAGTAACAGTTCCGTCACTAGGTGCAAATTCAGTAATTACAACATTATCTAAACTACCAGTAAACAAATTTGGTGATGTGGTACCAAAAAAATAGATAAATCCATTAACGGCACCTGGATCTAAACTAAATATTACAGATTTAGAACCTGATGTGGTGTGGGATCCGCCCAATAAATCAGCACCAGTAGTACCACCTATAAATACTCGTAATTGACCTGCATTAACTATCAAATCAAACTCTAGTTTATAAGATTTACCTATTTCTAAATTTACATCTTGAGATAATGAAGCTAAAACATTTGTCGCATTTACCTTACCTCCGCCAATTGACCATCCTGTACCTTTACTCCAGTTAGCGTCTATATCAAAAGTACCATTGGTAACCATATTAGTGGGTGCAGGTCTAGCTATATCAATTAACAAACCTGATGATTCATTAAATGTATAATGAGATTCATCAGCTGTTATAGAAGGACTGATAAATAAACAACTTGTAATTATTACTAACAATATTAGTAAATGTTTTGGTAATGTTTTATTTATCATATCTATTCATTTTTTCCTAACTTATTAAATTCTACTGCAACAATTGCAATAATAATCAATAAAGGTACAAGGTTCAAAAATATTTCTACAACTGTCCCATATGCGATTAAATCAAAATTGTAGATACCTAAAAGTGGTGCCCACATATTTATGAAAGCATAGTAGATAATTATAATAAATATGAAATTGAAAATTTTTGTTAGTCCCATAAATCCTCTATCATTCATACACAGTCCTCCATTAAAATAAATTAATATTAAATAATCCTCTTTTCTTTTTTGTTTTAGTTTTAAGTTTTCTTTTTTGTTTACTTGCAAGTATTCCTTTATAAGTAATCTTTTGCTTTTCGCCTTTACTATCAATTCTAAACTTATTCTTTTCCACAAATGCACTTGTAAGTCTTTTAGCTTTAGCTGGTTGATAGAATTTTGTTTTAGATACTTTACTTATCTTTTTAGAAATTAACTTTGCTTTTTTATTAGTTGGTTTAAGTCTAAATGATGCTTCGCTACTTTTGTCTACTAATCCACTAGCGAAATTAAGTGCTTTAATATAATTCATACTACCTTTTGGATTTTTAGCACCTTTCCATTTTCCCTTACTATATATTTGCACACCCCAAGCTTGTGATCTGTTAATACCTTTTAATACATCTTTTCTTTTTGGTTTGAGTGTTGGTAATAATGTTGGTGTCTTTATTACTGGTGGTATTTTAGTTGGTGGATATATTGGATATGTAGGATATTTAGTATATGCATATTTACTTGGTTTGTAATATGGTGGCACATCATAGTATGACTTTACAGGTGGTTTATAGTATGGCGGTGTTGTTGGTGGTTTATACTTTTTATCAGGTTTATAAGGCGGTCTTGCAAGTTCATACTTTTTACTAATAACATAATCTGTAACATATTCTTTATTTTTAATATAACTTTTATCATATTCTTTTTTCTTAATTGGTTTATAGTAAGGTTCTTTTTCTTTTTTAGGTTTAATATATTTGCTGTATTTTATTGGTGTTGTTCTTCTACCATAAACATAAATTGAAGGATATGATTTTACTTTGATATATGGTTTATTAAATTTAGGTATTGTTTGGAAGAAACCAGCTGCTTCTCTTCTTTCAGGAGCCATCTTCCATAACCTATTTTCAATGTCTTTACCACCAAAGCCAAATATTCTTTTATCTCTTTCACTTATTATCTTTTGTTTTTCAGGAATATCTTTAAAATCCCATTGAGTTTTTCCAGTTTGATATTTACTTCTAATTGTTTTTGATATTTTTGGTGTTGTTGTTTTAACTACATTTTTTCCAAATACTTTTAATGGTTTTGAAATAGATACTTTACTTGGTTTACCAATCTTTAAGAATAATTGTTTTGGATCTGGTCTAATTCCAAATCTAGTTAAATCGATTCTATCTGCAGTTGCTAGTGCTTTTTGTTCAGGTGTTCCAAAAAGTCCTTGTGCTATACCTTTTAAATCTGAAACATCAGCTTTTGGAGATGTTAAAAATTTAAGTGGTTTAATAGTTGTGTGTGTTTTTACTGCTTTTATAATTAAATCTTTTTTATATTGCGGTAATTTTGTAAATTGTTCTCCTTTAAACTTGCCAGCTTTTAATACTTGTGCAGTAATATCTCCGTGTTCCCAAGTTGTAAAACTACTAGATCCTATCTTACCTGTATCGTGAAGTTGTGCCATCAATTTTAATTCATCAGCTGATAATTTAATATCTTTAAATTTTAACTTTTTAATATTTCTTAACACATTTTCATAGTGTTGTGTACCGTGTTTTTCTGCTTCAAATGCAGTTGGTATTCTTGGAGCTTTGCCAGTTATTTGTGCGAACTTTGTGTTGACAATTTCAGCCCAATCATCTAAAAGATTGCTTTTAAACTTTATTTGTCTACCAATATTTGTAGTATCAATTAAATCTTTAGATTTAATTATATCTTTATCAAACATAGTTTCATAAATTGGTATAGATTCTTTTTTTGTAACACCTATTAGTTGAGATTGTGGTAATTTAAATATTGGCTTTTTACCTTTTGCTATCTTAGGAAATAATAAAAATATTTCATTTTCCATTTCTGGACTGCCTGTTAGTGTCTTTGGAGATAACATAACTATAGGAGATTTTGTTTTGTTTGCTTGTTGTTGGACTAACTTTGTATACTCTGTAATAGTTTTTACATTAACTTTTCCTTTAGTTCTTAATTGTTTTAATATAGAATTTTGTAATCTTTTAGGAATGTCTGCTGTTTTAACATTTGTTAACTTTTGAATTGCTGCAGACTTAGGACTCAATAGTGCTTCACCAAGTGTTGTCTTTGTACTCTTTTCTGTAAAGTAAGATCCTACTCTACTTATCTTAGATCCAGGATAATCAATAGTTGCAAATGCTCCTGGTTTACCTACACCTATATCTTGTAATGTTGCTGGGTCACGATACAATATTGTTTTAACATCAGGTGTTTTTGTAGCTCTCGCTAAATTAACTCTCTTATTTTTCAGCACTTGTTTGGCTACATTATAAGGTTCTCTATATGGTATAGTTTGTTTAGTAACAACTATATTTGGATTTTGTGTTAACATACCAATTGTCTTATCATATATACCACGACCTAAAGGTTGACCAATACTAAACCCTGCAAATGAAGTTAATAATTTTTGTCTTTCTTTTTCTGCTTGTTTTCTATCTTCACCATATAATTTTATTAATTTATCAGTTTCTTTACCAGCTAAATATGTCATAGCTAACGGTAGTGTTTTTTCTCCAGCTAATTTAGTTGTTGCAAATATACTCTTCACAACAGGTATACCTTTCTTGGATAACAGTATACTTGCTCCTTCTTTCACACCTTTACCACCAAAACCTAACGCAGCACCAGTACCAATACTAATAGCTGCTTCTTGTGGGCTTTCTGAACTTAATATATCTCCTGTTATCTTTGCAGCTTTAAAAGCTTTTATAGGTGTAGTAGTTCCAGGAATAAAATAACTAGCTAAATCTGCTGCAACCTTTGCAGAACCATAAGCAGTACTTTCAGCTTTTTTAATTTCTTTTTCGGGTTTTAAAAATGATATATCTTTATCTTTAACAGATAATCTTCTTTTTTCTAATTGTGGGTTTAACCAACCAGGCACAAAGTCATACTTACCTTCTTTAATTGCTTTATCCAGTTCTGTTTGTCTTCTTATTTGGTATTGTGTGCCTTCTTCTGCTATACTACCAGCAAACACACCAGGAGCATCAGATATTATAGAACTAACACCTCTTATTTCATCAAATGTACTCGTCTTAGATTTATCTGGACTTATTCCTAATATACTTTGTCTTGCTTTACTTTGTATGTCTCTTATAATTCCCCATTTAGGACTTTCTTTAGTTGTTTTGTATTTAGTATATAATTCTCCTAGGCTTCTTGTAAATGGATTCTTTGTAAAAAATTTAGCTTTACTCACATCTACCATCTTATCAGATTTAATTTTTAGACTATCAGGTTTAGCTAAAGTAAATTGAGGTACATCTAACATTACAGGGGCTTTTAGTTCAGTTTCTTTTTTTTTTCTATAAGCTCTAGTTATGCCTTTTCTTTGCATAGCTGGACTTTCATAAAATTCATCATTAACAATAACTGGTCTCTCAAAAGCAGTAGGTGCTTGATACTTTTCTCTTTCGCGTTTTGCAGCAGCTTCCATAATTTCTTTTGTTGTTGCACCTGGAGCATAAGGTATTTCTTCTTCTAATTCTTTAGTAGGCATTCTTGCTTTTCTAGCAGCTCTTGCTTGTCGTGCCTGTGCAGCTTGTCTAGCTTTTAGTTGTTTATTATATTCTTCTAATGCTTTTTTGTTTTGTTCTTCTATTCTTTTCTTTTCTTCTTCGTACTTTCTAGCTTGTATGTTATACTCACGAATAGATTTAATATATTCTCTCTTTTGTTTTGGAGTTGCTCTTATTGCTTCTTTCAATGCAATACGAGGAGAAATTGTAGGAGGCAAGTTATTTCCTCCTAGTCTTTGATTTCTTTCTAGACACAACAGAGTGTAATAATGAATTAAAAGATTGGCTAGGGTATAGCTTCATCTTTTTAAGTTGGTTGTAGAGTCCATTATCTACTCTTATTAGTCTTGAGTTTATCTTGGCCTTTGAGCTCTTCATTGATATTTTACTTGAAAATATTATTGTAATGTCTAAAGTATACTATATGTATACACCGAAGTGTTTATAAATAGATGTTTATTTATTAAGTCTCTTATTTTTTTGATATTCTCTTTGGTATTTCTTGTGTGCTTCATAAGCTACTTTATCAAGTTTAAGTTTTTCATATCTTTTTTTATTTACTTTTCTTATCTTTTCTTTATTTCTTTCTCTATATGCTCTAGCATAATCTCTCAATGCTAATTGTCTGTTTCTTTCCAGTAACATTTTTATGTATGGATTCTTTGACATCATAGTTTATCTTTACTTATTTTAACTTTTTAGATCTAACAGATATTATACCATCTGTTTTTAAAATATCAAAAATATCCAGTATAGCTATATTTTTTTCAAAGTTATTTGTATAAACAGAAGCAACTTCTACAATTATACCATCTTTATTTTTGAATTTACATAATAGTTCTTTATTGTGTTCTTTTAATACAGGATCAAATATAAATTTCTTTTTTCTATAAAAGTTAATTAATGATTGGATATGTTCGTATAA
>Ga0180433_10011387_pt1 | contig 10556 bp, 10 predicted proteins | sample SS_ome_8_FD_132980 | JGI IMG/M metagenome (GOLD analysis project Ga0180433, IMG submission 132980) | Hypersaline lake sediment archaeal communities from the Salton Sea, California, USA - SS_1_D_1 metaG | ecosystem: Environmental > Aquatic > Non-marine Saline and Alkaline > Hypersaline >...
AGCACCCCCGCTACGTCGTGGTCTACCTCGACGACCAGTCCGAACAGGCCCGGATGGAGGCCAGTCGCCGCGACTTCGTGGCCAATGTCAGCCACGAACTCAAGACGCCGGTCGCAGCGATGGGGGTGCTGGCCGAGGCGCTGCTGGAGTCCGCGGACGACCCCGGCATCGTGCGCCATTTCGGCGGGAAGTTGCACGCCGAGTCCCAGCGGCTGGCCGACATGATCGGTGAGCTGATCGAACTGTCCCGGCTGCAGGGCGCCGAGCCGCTACCCGACCTCGTCGAAGTGGACGTCGACGCCGTTGTGCAGGAAGCGATCTCGCGGCATAAAGTCGTCGCGGACAACGCCGACATCGCGGTCCGAACCGACGCCCCCAGCGGCTTCCAGGTGCTCGGTGACCAGGCCCTGCTGGTCACCGCAGTGGCCAACCTGATCTCCAACGCGATCGCCTACTCCCCGGACTCCTCGTCGGTCTCGGTCAGCCGCCGCCGCCGCGGGGACCGGATCGAGATCGCTGTCACCGACCGCGGCATCGGGATCGCGCCCGCCGACCAGGAGCGGGTCTTCGAGCGTTTCTTCCGGGTCGACAAGGCGCGCTCCCGGGACACCGGCGGGACCGGCCTGGGCCTGGCGATCGTCAAGCACGTCGCGGTCAACCACAACGGCAGCATCCGGCTGTGGAGCAAGCCCGGAACCGGTTCGACTTTCACCTTGTCGATCCCGGTCTATCCCGGAACCATCGGGCATTCGCCGGCCGATCCGGCCGGGACCGACGACGTGGACGACACCGATGGCACGGCCCGCCGGGCCGAGATGGACGACATCAGGGAGGTGCTGTGATCAGGGTGCTGATCGTCGAGGACGAGGAGTCCCTGGCCGATCCGCTGGCGTACCTGTTGCGCAAGGAGGGCTTCGAGGCCTCCGTCGCGGCCGACGGGCCTTCGGCGCTGGCGGAGTTCGACCGGTCCGGGGCCGACATCGTCCTGCTTGACCTGATGCTGCCCGGAATGAGCGGCACCGACGTCTGCAAGCAGCTCCGCGCCCGGTCCACGGTCCCGGTGATCATGGTGACCGCACGGGACAGCGAGATCGACAAAGTGCTGGGTCTTGAGCTGGGCGCGGACGACTACGTGACCAAGCCGTATTCCGCGCGCGAGCTCATCGCGCGGATCCGTGCGGTGCTGCGTCGCGGGAGCGAGGGTGACGACGCCGGCTTCGGCGAGATCGTGCTGGAGTCCGGCCCGGTCCGGATGGACGTCGAGCGCCATATCGTCAGTGTCGATGGCGAGGTCGTCGCGCTGCCGCTCAAGGAATTCGATCTCCTCGAATACCTGATGCGCAACAAGGGCCGGGTGCTGACCCGCGGACAGCTGATCGACCGGGTGTGGGGGGCGGATTACGTCGGTGACACCAAGACCCTCGACGTGCACGTCAAGCGGTTGCGCTCGAAGATCGAGGATGACCCGGCCAACCCGGCGCGGCTGGTGACGGTGCGGGGCCTGGGCTACAAGCTGGAGGGATGACCGGCCGCCGATCGGGTCGCCGGATGGACGGCCAGTAGCGGAAAACCGCCGCGCCGCTTGCACATCGCCGCCAGCTCCGCGTAGGCCTTCTCGCCCAGCAACTCGGTCAGTTCGGCCGCGTAGGACTTCCAGACCGGTTCGGTGCCGACGTGGGCCGCGGGATCGCCGGTGCAGTACCAGTGCAGGTCCTCCCCGCCCTCACCCCATCCCCGGCGGTCGTATTCGGTGATCGTGGTCTTCAGGATCTGGCTGCCGTCGGGCCGGGTCACCCATTCCTGGGACCGCCGGATCGGCAACTGCCAGCACACATCCGGCTTCATCGTCAGCGGTTCGACACCGAGTTCCAAGGCTTTGCGGTGCAGGGCGCAACCAATTCCGCCGGGGAAGCCCGGCCGGTTGAGGAAGATGCAGGCGCCCTGATGTTTGCGGGTGCGCAGGCTGGGTTCGTCCTCGTAGGTGTCCATCTCCAGGTAGCCCTTGCGGCCCAGGCCCTTTTTCCGGAACTGCCAGTCGGTGTCGGTGAGCGTGGCGACGGCGGCGTCGAGGCGGGCGCGGTCGTCGTCGTCGCACAGGAAGGCCCCGTGCGAGCAGCAGCCGTCATCGGGTCGGCCGGCCACGGTGCCTTGGCAGGCCGGGGTACCGAAGACGCAGGTCCACCTGGACAGCAGCCAGGTGAGGTCGGCGGCGATCAGGTGCTCGGGGTTGCCCGGGTCGGTGAACTCCACCCATTCGCGGGGGAAGTCCATCTCCACCTCGCCGGGATGCCGGCCTGTCGAAGCGGGCGGTGTCACAGAAGCACACGGTAGACCCACTAGGTTGGTTCCCGTGCGATTGGGCGTGCTCGACGTGGGCAGCAACACAGTCCACCTTCTGGTGGTGGACGCGCATCGGGGCGGGCATCCGACTCCGATGAGTTCGACGAAGGCCGCGCTGCGGCTCGCCGAGGAGATCGACGACTCCGGGAAGCTGACGCGGCGCGGAGCGGACCGGCTGATCGACACCGTCGACGAGTTCGCCAAGATCGCGGCCAGCTCCGGATGTTCCGATGTGATGGCCTTCGCCACCTCCGCGGTGCGTGACGCGCGGAACTGCGATGACCTGCTGGCCAGGGTTCGCGCCGAGGCCGGGGTTGAGTTACAGGTGCTCTCCGGGGCCGACGAGGCGCGGCTGACGTTTCTGGCTGTGCGCCGCTGGTACGGCTGGAGCGCGGGGCGGATCACCAACCTCGATATCGGCGGCGGCTCGCTGGAACTATCCACCGGCCTGGACGAAGCTCCCGACGTCGCGCTGTCGCTGCCCTTGGGGGCGGGCCGGCTGACCCGGGAGTGGCTGCCCGACGATCCCCCGGGCCGGCGCCGGGTGTCGATGCTGCGGGACTGGCTGGACACCGAGATGGCGGAGGCCGTCAAGCAGATACTCCAGGCGGGCCCGCCCGACCTTGCGGTGGGCACCTCCAAGACCTTCCGGTCACTGGCGCGGCTCACCGGTGCGGCGCCCTCGGCGGCCGGCCCCAGGGTGAAACGGGTCCTCACCGCCAACGGATTGCGGCAGTTGATCGCCTTCATCTCTAGGATGACCACGGCGGACCGTGCGGAGTTGGAAGGGGTCAGTGCCGAACGGGCACCACAGATCGTGGCCGGTGCCCTGGTGGCGGAGGCGAGTATGCGTGCACTGTCATTGGAGTCGGTGGAAATCTGCCCGTGGGCTCTGCGGGAGGGTGTCATCCTGCGTCGGCTCGACAGCGAAACTGACGGGAACCCGCTGGTAGAGACGCCGTCGAGAGGCGACAGATGAGTTCATCAGAGGACAGCCGGCCGATATCGGTGGCCGAGCTGCTGGCCCGTAACGGGACCATCGGCGCGCCGCCGGTGGGGGGCCGCAGGCGGCGCAAGCGCCGTGACCGCAACGCGTTGACGGTGGCCGAACTGACCGGCGAAATCCCGGTCGTCAAGCCTGATCAGGACGTGCCGGGCGCACCCGAGACGGCGGACACTCCGGAGGAGGTCGCTGAGGAGATCGTTGAGGAGGTCGCTGAGGAAGCCGGCGGGGACACCGGCGAGGCGGCCGCCGAGGCCGCAGAGGCCGCCGCCGAGGCTGAAGGGGCGGAAGGGGCCGCTGGCGAGGCTGAAGAGGTCGAAGAGCTCGAAGAGGCCGCTGGCGAGGTTGAAGAGGCGGAAGAGCTCGAAGAGGCCGTCGAACAGGCCGTCGAACAGGCCGTCGAACAGGCCGAAGCAGCCGAAGAGGTCCGAGGGGCCGCTGGCGAGCCTGAAGAGGCTGAAGAGGCCGTTGGAGAGGCTGAAGAGGTCGAAGAGGCCGCTGGCGAGGTCGGAGAGGCTGAAGAGGCTGAAGAGGTCGTCAAAGAGGCCGAAGCAGCCGAAGAGTCCGAAGAAGCCGCCGGCGAGGCGGAAGAGACCGTCGGACAGGTCGAAGAGGCCGCCAGTGAGGCCGAAGAAGCCGTTCGCGAGGCCGACGAGGCCGTCGGCGAGGCTGTAGAAGTCGCCGAGGAGGCCGCTGAGGAGGCCGCTGAGGTCGCGGAGCAGGACGCCGAGGAAGTCGCCCCTGACGCTGCTGACGTCGCCGCTGAGGAGGTGGCTGCTGAAGGGGTTGTCGTTGAGGATGAGGCCGTCGCTGAGGAGGCCGTGGAGCAGGAGGCTGAGGTAGCCGCCGCTGACGAGGAGGCCGTGGAGCAGGAGGTTGCTGAGGAGGTGGTCGTCGCCGCTGAGGAGGCGGCGGAGGTGGAGGTCGCTGGGGAGGCCGCGGAGGTGGAGGTCGCTGAGGGGGAAGCCACCGACGAGAGTCCTGAGCCTCCCGAGTCAGCCGGCGTCGAGCCCGGGACCCCCGCACCGTCCAGTGCCGCGCTGCCGAAATCGCCGGATCCGCGTCCGCGCCGCAGCGGTGGTCCGGAACGTGGTCATGACCCGCGGCCTGCGCGCCGAGCAGTTGTGGGAAGCGTCGTTGCCGCCGCTGCCTCCGATGCCGAGCAGATGGCCTACGACCCCGTCGATGAGTCGGTCGACCTGGCGGCGCTGGTCGGCGACCAGCAGGAGGCCGAAAAGCTGCGGAACTACCTCGAGGCCTCGTCGGGGACGCTGTTCAGCGGGGAGACCGTGGCCGACGACCTGGCCCGCGGCGGAGCGGTTTCCGCTGAGGCCGCCGCCTCGCCGCCCCGGCCGCGGGGGAGCCGGCTGGCCGCACTGCGCAATGCGCTGGTGGCGATGGGCCAGTCGGTCGTGGCAGTGTTATTCGGCGCCGGTCTCTTCATCGGTTTCGATCAGCTATGGCGCTGGAACACCATTGTGGCACTGATACTTTCGGTCTTGGTGATTCTGGGCTTGGTGGTCGCGGTGCGGTTGGTCCGCAAGACCGAGGACATCGCCAGCACCCTGATCGCGGTCGCGGTCGGCGCGTTGGTGACCCTCGGCCCCCTGGCCCTGCTGCAGTCCAGCTGATCCGCGGGAACTGGGGGCACCGTGCGTCCGGCGATCAAGGTCGGCCTCTCGACCGCGTCGGTGTACCCGCTGCGCACCGAGGCGGCCTTTGAGTGCGCCGCCGAACTCGGCTACGACGGCGTGGAGCTGATGGTCTGGGCGGAGGCTGCCAGTCAGGACGTCGCCGCGATCGCCCGGATGTCCCGCCGCTATCGGATGCCAGTGCTGTCGGTGCACGCGCCGTGCCTGCTCATCTCCCAACGGGTCTGGGGTACCGACCCGGTCAGCAAGCTCGACCGCACGGTGCGGGCCGCAGAGCAACTGGGTGCGCCGACTGTCGTGGTGCACCCGCCGTTCCGGTGGCAGCGCCGCTACGCCGAGGGCTTCAGCGATCAGGTGGCCCGGCTGGAGGAGGCCGGTGCGGTGGCGGTGGCGGTGGAGAACATGTTCCCGTTCCGCGCTGACCGCTTCTTCGGGTCCGGCCAGCCCTCCATCGAGCGGATGCGCCGCCGGGGAGGGCGCCCCGGGCCGGCCATCTCGGCCTTCGCACCGTCCTATGACCCACTCGACGGTGACCACGCCCACTACACCCTGGATCTGTCCCACACCGCGACCGCCGGCACCGATGCTCTGGACATGGCGAGGCGGATGGGCGCGGGCCTGGTGCACCTGCACCTGTGCGACGGCAGCGGGGCCTCCACCGACGAGCACCTGGTGCCCGGTCGGGGCACCCAGCCGACCGCGGAGGTTTGTCAGATGCTGGCCGGCGGCGATTTCGCCGGTCAGGTGATCCTCGAGGTCACCACATCCTCAGCACGTTCCAAAGCGGAGCGCGACGCCCTGCTGGTCGAGTCGCTGCAGTTCGCCCGCACCCACCTGTTGCGTTGAGAAAGGCGCCCGCCCGTGGTCCCGAGATTCTCCGATGTCATGGCGCTGCGGCCGGTCGAGGCCCGGCCCGGCCGTTTCGCGGCGAACCTCGACGAGAACTGGACGATCGGGCCCAAGGTGCACGGCGGTGTGATGGTCGCGCTGTGCGCCAAGGCCGCGCGGGAGGCCTACCTGGACGAGGCTGCGGCCGACCCGGCCGGGGTCCGCGCGGTGGCAGTCTCGGTGAACTTCTTGTCCGCACCCGATCCGGGAGCGGTGCGACTGGACACCGCGGTGCGCAAGCGCGGCCGACGCATCGGTCTCGTCGACGTGGAACTCCTTGCCGGTCAACGGGTGTGCGTTCACGCCACGGTGACCCTCGGTGCGCTTGAGCGTTCGGGCGATGCGCCGGTGCTGACGGTCGACCAGGTCGCCGCCCGCATGTCGCCCGGACCGCCGGCCGGCGTCGCGGCCATCGCCCCGGGGCACCCGGCAGGCGAGATCAACAACCTGGCCCGCGGCTGCCACATCCACCCGGTGGTGCCCGACCCGCCGGCTGCCGGCGAGGCGCCACTGTTCCGTACCTGGGTGCGGCCCAGGGACGGTCGCGTCGATGACCTGTTCGCGCTGATGTGCGGCGACATCTCGTTGCCGGCCCCCTACGCGGCGGGGCGTCGCGGGTGGGCGCCGACGGTGCAGTTGACCGCGTATCTGCGCGCGATCCCCGCCGACGGCTGGTTGCGGGTGGTGGCCACCGCCGCCGAGATCGGGCAGGAGTGGTTCGACGAGGACCACACCGTCGTCGACAGCGCGGGCCGCATCGTCGTGCAAACCCGTCAGCTGGCGCTGGTGCCCGCTGGGTAGGGTTCGCTGTTATGGCCAGAATCGCGATCGTCGGTGGCGGCAGCATGGGTGAGGCGCTCCTTTCCGGACTGTTGCGCTCAGGCCGTCAGGTCAAGGACCTCGTTGTCGCCGAACGGGCGTCGCAGCGCACCGACTACCTGTCCAAGACCTACTCGGTGCGGGTCGCCGACGACGTCGCCGGCGCCGTGGAACACGCGGCCTACGTGATCGTCGCCGTGAAGCCGGCTGACGTCGACGCGGTGGTCACCGAGATCGCCGAGGCGGCCGGCCGCGCCGAGGGCAGCGCCACCGAACAGGTGCTGGTCAGTGTCGCGGCCGGGGTCACCACCGCCTTCTATGAGGCTCGTCTGCCGGCCGGTTCTCCGGTGCTGCGCGTGATGCCCAACACCCCGGCTCTGGTGGGCGCGGGGGTCAGCGCGCTGGCCGCCGGCCGGTTCGTCACCCCGGAGCAGGTCGATGCCGTCGCCGAACTGTTCGACAGTGTCGGCGAGGTGCTCACGGTGGCCGAGTCCCAACTCGACGCGGTCACCGCGGTCTCCGGCTCCGGCCCGGCTTATTTCTTCCTGATCGTCGAGGCGCTCGTCGACGCCGCCGTGGCCGCCGGGCTGAGCCGGCCGGTGGCCACCGAACTGGCCGTGCAGACGCTGGCCGGGTCGGCCGCGATGCTGCTCGACCGGATGGAGGCCGACAGCTCAGGTTCCGCACCCGAGGCGGTGCGGCCCGACACGACCGCCGCCGCACTGCGCGCGCTGGTGACCTCGCCGGGCGGTACCACCGCCGCTGGCCTGCGGGAACTGGAACGGATGGGGGTCCGTGCGGCCGTCGCGGCTGCGGTCGAGGCCGCGAAAACCCGCTCTGAGCAGCTCGGAATTACATCAGAGTAGTTCATGGTTTTTCTGACGGATTAGCAATCACCCGTCGCATTAACCCCAATTGCCACGCTATTCTCCCCGTGTACATGCGGGAGGGTGCCAGCGGTGGGGAAGCCGCTGGGACCGCCTGTGTCTGACGGAATGGGTTGCGATGACGTCTATGAGCGGGCGGGACGGGAAGCCGGCCAAGGATGCTGCTGGCACTGGAGGTGACGCGGCATCGGTGGCCAGGACACAGTTCCTCACCGTCGCCGAGGTGGCGGCGCTGATGCGGGTGAGCAAGATGACGGTCTACCGGCTGGTGCACAACGGCGAACTGCCCGCGGTCCGGGTGGGCCGATCGTTCCGGGTTCATGCCAAGGCCGTCCACGATCTGCTTGAGACGTCCTACTTCGACGCCGGCTAGCCGCCCGGCAGCCGTTTTCCCTTCCAGCCACCCCCTTGGGTAAGGTGGCCGGGTCCGTCAGGAAGCCCCGGAAACCAGGGGGCTGAGCGTAGTGAGCGAGTATGGGTTCAGTAATTAAGAAGCGGCGCAAGCGCATGTCCAAGAAGAAGCATCGCAAGCTGCTGCGTCGCACCCGGGTTCAACGCAGAAAACTCGGCAAGTAGCGCCCCGTCCACTCGCCGCCGGCCCGGTTCCCGCCATGCCGGCGGTCTGCTCCGCCGTTAGTCTGTGCCCATGAACCCCGGTGGTCCCGGTGCGGACGCAACGTTCCACCCCAAGGTCGTGCTGGTCACCGGCGCGTGCCGGTTCCTGGGCGGCTATCTCACCTCCCGGCTGATCCAGAACCCGATGATCGAGACCGTGATCGCGGTCGATGCGATCGCGCCGAGCAAGGACCTGCAGCGCCGGATGGGCCGCGCCGAGTTCGTCCGCGCCGACATCCGCAACCCGTTCATCGCCAAGGTGATCCGCAACCACGACGTCGATACCGTCGTCCACGCGGCGTCGGCCTCCTTCGCCCCGCGGTCCGGCGGGCGGGCCACCCTCAAGGAGCTCAACGTGATGGGCGCGATGCAGTTGTTCGCGGCCTGCCAGAAGGCGCCGACCGTCCGGCGGGTGATCCTCAAGTCCAGTTCGGAGGTGTACGGCTCGGACCCGCACGACCCCGTTGTGCACACCGAGGACAGCAGCAGCCGCCGGCCGCCGGGGGAGGGATTCGCCCGCGACTGCATCGACATCGAGAGCTACGCCCGGGGGCTGGGCCGGCGACGGCCGGATATCGCGGTGACGATCCTGCGATTGGCCCCGCTGATCGGCCCCGCGATGGACACCGCACTGTCCCGGCACGTATCCGGGCTGGTGGTTCCCACCGTGCTGGGCCATGACGCCCGGCTGCAGCTGCTGCACGAACAGGACGCGCTCGGGGCTCTGGAATGGGCCACCATGGCCGGGCGGGCCGGCACCTTCAACATCGGCGCGGACGGGATCATCATGATGTCTCAGGCGATCCGGCGGGCTGGGCGCATTCCTCTGCCGGTGTCGGCCTTGGGGGTGTGGTTGGTGGATTCGGTGCGCAAGGCGACCATGAGCGGCGAGCTCAGCCGCGAACAGCTGGCCTATCTCTCCTACGGTCGGGTGATGGACACCACCCGGATGCGGGCCGAACTGGGATTCGAGCCCAAGTGGACGACCATGGAGGCGTTCGACGACTTCGTCCGGGGTCGCGGCCTGCAGCCGGTCTTCGACCCGGACTGGGTAGGCTTGGCCGAACGGCGCGCGGTCGCAATGGCCCAACGGTGGGGAAGCTGACCGGCGTCCGGTTATGAGCAGAGGGGTGGACAACAACGTGGCCGGTGACAAGGCGAAAGTGATTCCGCTGCACGGGAATGCCGGCCGCGCGGGTGCTCGTTCCCGGGCGGCGCAGCGGGCGGACTCCGCCGCTCGCCACCCTTCGGGCCCAACGTCGCCGCAGGGTTCGGCCGAGGAGGTCGAGGCGGTCATCAGGGAGTTCGAGTCCCGCCGCGAAACCCAGCCCGGACCGGCAGCCGGCCGCATCGCCGCCGCGGCGGACTTCCTGCGCCGGCGGCTGTCCGGTGACTATGCCGTCGACGAGTTCGGCTTCGACCCGCAGTACAACGACGCCGTGGTCTTGCCGGTGTTCCGCTTCTTCTACGACAACTGGTTCCGGGTCGAGGTCACCGGCGTCGACAACATTCCCGACACCGGCGCGGCCCTGGTGGTCGCCAACCACGCCGGGACCCTGCCGTTCGACGGGCCGATGCTCTCGGTGGCGGTGCGCGACCATCACCCGGCCCACCGCGACCTGCGTCTGCTTGCCGCGGACATGGTCTTCGACCTGCCGGTGATCGGCCCGGTGGCCCGCAAGGCCGGTCACACCATGGCGTGCAACGTCGACGCCAACCGGCTGCTGGCCGGCGGTGAGCTCACCGCGGTGTTCCCCGAGGGCTACAAGGGTCTGGGCAAGAACTTCCGGGACCGCTACAAGCTGCAGCGCTTCGGCCGCGGCGGCTTCGTGGCGGCCGCCCTGCGCACCGGGGCGCCCATCATCCCGTGCTCGATCGTGGGTTCGGAGGAGATCTACCCGATGCTGGCCGATGTCAAGCTGCTGGCCCGGGTGCTGGGCATGCCGTACTTCCCGGTCACGCCGCTGTTCCCGCTGGCCGGCCCGCTCGGACTGGTGCCGCTGCCCTCGAAGTGGCATATCGCATTCGGCACACCGATCGAGACCTCCGGCTACGACGAGGCGGCCGCCGACGACCCGATGGTGACCTTCGAACTCACCGACCACGTGCGGGAGACCATCCAGCAGACCCTGTTCGGGCTGCTGGGCCGGCGCCGCAACCCGTTCCTGGGTTAGCGCCCGGGTCAGCCCCGCTTGCCCAGTGCGGCCGCTGCGATCGCGGCGACCTGGGCGTTGGTCTCCTCCGAACCGGCGGCCTCGCCGATCATGGTGACCACCGTCGTAATCACCGGCTTCCCCTCGGCGTCGGTGACCTCGCTGCGCAGCTCGCTGATCACCGTTCCGTGCGACTCGA
>Ga0180433_10011389_pt1 | contig 10556 bp, 8 predicted proteins | sample SS_ome_8_FD_132980 | JGI IMG/M metagenome (GOLD analysis project Ga0180433, IMG submission 132980) | Hypersaline lake sediment archaeal communities from the Salton Sea, California, USA - SS_1_D_1 metaG | ecosystem: Environmental > Aquatic > Non-marine Saline and Alkaline > Hypersaline > Sediment...
TAACGCCAAAAATAAGCAATAATACTGCCGTTGCAAGATTAAGATCGTTGTACACGAGTGATTCATATCTTGCCGGCCACATCGATCTGGCACCTATATTGCAAAGATAGCTTACAAAACCGATAATATAAAACGCTACCGCAAATAAGCGTAAATAAAAATTCTTCACAATAAAACTGATAATCAAAATAAGTATTGCGTAACTTTGAATTGCCATGCTCAACGTAAACTTCTCAAAATGCATAACAATAACGGAAAAGAACGATAATATCGTAGAAATTGCCAGCACTGCTAAAAGATTTTTGCTTAACTTGTTTTTTGCAAATAATAGTATAGTTTTTATAAGATACAAAAACCCAAACATAAACAATAAATATTTGATAAGTTGCGTACTGGTAAGCCCTTCAAACATCCATCGCACGGTAAAAAATCCCTCTTTTATTTTTCCTGTATTTAAAGCAGTCACTATGTATGAATAGTTAAAAACAAACGACAAAATACCGCCCAAAATTACTAAAAATGGCTCCAGCCACCTATCTTTTATGCACACGAAAAACGTATACAGATAGGGCAACAAAGCAAAAATCCAATAATACGCTTTTATAGTCGTAATTTGGCAGTTTAAGCTCATATTTTCTATCATCGGGGTATACATATACAACGCCATACATAGTAGTGCACTCGTTGCTATCACATACCAGCGCTTTATCAAACTCATTACAACAAACGCAAAAGAGAGTAAAGCTAAATATAAAATCACAAATAACTTGTTCTCTGGGTTGAAATATCGAAACGCATCATAATACACTCCTACTTTTGACACAAATAGTGGCGTTATAAAGCCGCCGATCAGACTAAAACAAGAGATTAATAAAGAGTCATGGAGCATTCCCATTATAAACGCCAAAATAGTTATTGCAACTGCAATCATAAAAGCAACACTTAATGGCAGTAAACCATATAAAATCGTTGCTACGTATAAAGAGATATAATACAAAACAATGCCCCCGGCAATCAATGCAGAGGTCCATTGCCGCCTTTTGACAATCTCTCCCCCAACGACCAATAACGTCGCCACTGCAAACCCAGCAATTACCCGTACCGTCGGCCCAATCCAACCTTGATCAATAGAATATTTAAACAAAAATCCCATGCCTAATATAAAAATTGCAACGCCAATTATTTGAAACAGATATTTACCGATATGCATCTCTAGTTTTTTAAAATCAAACGTCTTTTCAGGCGCTTTTTTTTCTTCTTTTGTTGCAACATACTCAATTTTTTCAAGCTCTTTCTCTAGCGAAGCTTTCTCAGGCTCTCTTTCCCTTAAGACTTTTTTCTCAATTCGATACAGCCGCTCATCTTGCTTATCTATTTTCTTTTTTATAGCATCTATTTTTTCTTCTATTTTACTTATTTTGTCATTCTTGTCACTCATGCCACTCTCCTAAAATTTTTATAACTACTTCTTATTTAAGAGATAGCATAAAATTAAAAATTTATAAAAAAATTAGAAACTTTTTCCAACACTTGAAAATCTGTACCTATTTTTATTAACATAAAAAAAGAAGTAAAAAATTTTTAAGTTAAAAAAGAGGAAAAAAGTTATGAAATCACTAAGCACTCTATTATTTATTTTTACTATTGCCCATGTGTCTCAGATAAGCTGCATGAAAAAACCATCAAAAGAGCTTCTTTGGCAAAGACTTTTTATGCGCAGTTATACAAAAAACAATACACACAAATATGACGTCGCAGGGAGTATGCAAGATATAGGGGCTATTAATCAAAAAACTATTAATAAAATTCTTGAATATTTTAGAGATGGCAACTATAATTTGCCAGTACCAAGTCTTGGATGGCAACTATTGATAGATGGCGGGCATATAAATAAGGGTAATGGACGCATAGCTCTCAAAAACCCTAAAACAATTACAGTATCAGAAACCAAAAAAGATTCTTATTATCCAACAACATATGGAATCCATACCTGCTTTATAAAGCCTTTTAAATTAGACATAGCACCTGAAGAAAGAATATTCATTATTCAACTCCCCTGTTGGGATCAAACAAAATGCTGGACAAGAGAGTTCCAAGAAAAAACACTCCAAAAACATCCTACAGACAAATCTTGGGGACCCTGCGGCTGTCACTCAGGGAAAAATTCGTTACTTTTTGCTGATTACAGAGACATCAATAAAAGACAAATTACCATGCAAAAAGTTGTATCTCGCTTAAATGACAATACTACAAAAGCCACAATACAAAGCTGTATCACCGAATACGGCACCTGGCTAGACGACGATGGGATAATGAAATTAATGGGAACCAAAGGGGGATATTTTTCTGTAAAAAAAGGAAATACATATCTAAACTATACCAAATATCTGAGCAAAAAAGCTGGCTGGCAACTTAAAGGTGGCACGCTTGCGAGCATTTATAATAGAAAACCTGTTGCTTGGCACCCTGGACTTAGATTTAAAAGACTTAAATCTCCTGAAGTTTTTATTTTAAACACGGGTACCCATTGGTTTGCAGCAGTTGTCGAATATATGCCAAACGGCCAAATAGCAGTAATATTTGCAGACTCACTTTTTGGAAAAGATTATTGCATACACGCTAGAAAAGATTATCTCATCCAATTGGTAACACAACTTCTTACAGCAAAAATTAAACAAAAATAAAATAAAATTAATTATATGTTTTTTTATGCGTGTAATAAATTCCATAATTTTAAAAAATCTTCTATACTCATCTGCTGAGCACGTAATTTTAATGTATCTTCTGAGATCTTTGCAATATCATAATGCGTTTGCTTCAAATTATTATGAAGAGTACGTCTGGGCTGTCGAAAGCACATCTTTATAAATTTCCAAAATCTCGCTTCATCTGGTATTGGTTTTATATCTTTTTTGGGTTTAAAATACACTAATCGTGAATATACTTTTGGTGGAGGGAAAAAAGATTCAGGATCTACTTTAAGTAATAAATTTAATTTAAAATAATATTGAAAAAATAAAGACGGGTACCCATACCCGCGGCCAGATTTTTTTACTAGTTTTTGTGCTACCTCTTCTTGCACCATTACAACACCCTCTTTCAAGAGATCTATGTTTCTTTGTAATAAGTGCAAAATAGGAAATGTCACTTGATATGGCAGATTTGCTATTAATGTCCACGGCGCATGCTCTTGCAATCGAGCAAAATCTGCATCCAATACATTTTCTGTAAAAATTTTTAATCTTTTATCAGAGCCAAGTTCTTCTTGCACATACTCTGCCCACTCTGGGTCTATTTCAAATACCCATAATCGAGCAATATCTTTTTTTAAAATTTCTTGCGTCAAAAAACCGTCTCCACAGCCAATTTCAAACACAGAACTGTTTTTATTTAGCTCTACTCTTGAAATCGCAGACCGGGTGATATTTTTGTCCCTTAAAAAATGCTGCCCAAACTTTTTTTTTATTTTTATATTCACCATATCATTCTCATCCATTATAGAAAGCTATTCTCAAAGCAGCTACCCCTCATCCCGCAACTTTTATTTTTTCTATCTCACTTCATCAAAGCGTCTCTGAAAAAATCAAGTTTTTCGAGGGCCATGCCGGCGCCTTTAACAACACTAAATAATGGGTCTTCCGCAAGTGTTACGGGTAAACCAGTTTCTTTAGAAATTAATTTGTCTAAGCCTCTGAGTAACGCACCGCCACCGGCCATAACAATACCCCTGTCAACTAAATCAGAAGAAAGCTCTGGCGGAGTGTTTTCTAGCGCAACACGCACGCCATCAACTATAGCCGCTATTGTTTCTATTAAAGACTCGTTTACTTCAGCAGAAGAAAGATTAACTGTTTTGGGTACTCCAGAAACTAAATCACGTCCTTTTACTTCCATGCTGTCATTTCTACTAGTTTCATCTAATAATGCAGCACCTATTTCCATTTTTACTTTTTCTGCAGTACGTTCACCAATTAATAGTTTATATTTTCTTTTTACATATTGGACAATAGCTTGATCCATGCCATCACCGCCAACGCGAATCGATCTGCAATAGACTACGTTTTTTAAAGAAATAACCGCAACTTCAGTGGTACCGCCGCCGATATCAACAATCATATTACCAGACGGTTCTTGTACTGGTAACCCAGCACCTATTGCTGCTGCCATCGGTTCCATAATGGTGTACACATCACGAGCCCCCGCTTGTTTTGCTGTTTCTTCAACTGCACGTTTTTCAACTTGTGTTATACCAGAAGGAATACCAACAATCATGCGTGGACTTACCAACGTTCTTCGGTCATTGTGAACTGTACGAATAAAATGCCGAATCATCGCTTCGGTTAGTTCAAAATCTGCAATAACCCCATCACGCAAAGGCCTGCTGGCAATAATATTTTCTGGAGTCTTTCCTAACATATCTTTTGCCGCTTTACCTGCAGCAAGCACTTTGTTTGTATTTGATTTTACCGCAACTACTGACGGTTCATTTAACACAATCCCTTTGTTGCGCACATACACTACTGTATTTGCAGTACCTAAATCTATTGCCATATCATTTGAAAAAATGCTAAATAATTTGGCAGGTAAAAACCTCATAACCATTCCTTTTTACTTAAAATAGAATATCAAAACCTAAACTAACTCTGTGTGTTTTTGGCACATTCTTTGCAATAAAGAATGATATTGGCCAATCCCACGTTAATGAAATCACAGGAGCAAATCTTTTTTCATCAGTTTCATCATAAAAATCATAATATGCACTTAAATTAATATAATCGGTCGCCCATTTTGAAGACTCATTGATGCAACTAAGATCTGATGGAACAGCTTCTTTTGCTTTTGTACCTCTGCAATCTTTCCAACAATCATTATCATGATACACAAGCGTCAAACCGGCTCGCAACCCAAAACCGTCTCTTAAGCTTTCCCACCAAAATTGTGGTGAAAACACTAACGTAACACCCGGATCAACTTCAACTGGCGCTATTAATGCACCAAACAATGGGTGCTCTTTTGCAATAGGCACACGTCTTAGTTTTGTTTTTGATCTTCTTTTACTTGCTCTGAACATAAGCAACAGTTTCATATCTTCTTTTAACCCAAGCTCTGCATCTACTTGTGCATACATTCCCCAATGACCGTTGCCACCAAATGGCACTGAAGACGGAAGTTCCAAACAAATTTCTTTTCCGGTTGGTATCAAAAACCCTATACTCAATCCTGCATCAATGCGTCTCATTTTATATTGACGATCCCAAATATGACCAACCCTCAAATATGCATCCATATCACCAACACCAGTTTGGTTATATCCATGTCCTTTTATACCAATGGCATTATGTAAACAACACAATGCATCATGTACGTCAGAAAGTTGTTCATCTTTTAAATGAAATCCTGATCTGTCAAAAATAAAAGAATAATTAGAATGCACCCGCATAAACATAAATGAAACCCCTGCATACAGATATTTCCAAATATGTTGATCATACACAAAAGACATACCTTGAGCAGAAACTTTTTGACCAATAATCCACGGTAAATTTTTATTTTGATACTCATCTCGCAACGGATTTGGTTTTCCCATAAGCACCAACGCATGACCTATTCTTTCGAGATTATAACAGACTTCATCTCTGCCAAACACTCCAAACAACCTCGGAATTCTGATTTCTTCATCGTGTGTACCCATGGCACAATCTGCCGACGTTGCAAAAAAGCTTGCACCAAACCTGCTGTATTTATCCTCATCTTTTTTAGAAAACGGCCGTTTAAATAATGGGAAAAATCTATTATCATACACATTTGAAAAAGCTTTTGCACTTACTAATAACACTATTAAGAGTGAAGTAATATGTTTTTTCTTGTACATACCAAACCTTGCTAGTTAAATAATTATTTTAATTTTTTTATATTCTAACACAAAAATACTTAATTTAGGAGAGAGGGGGATTCGAACCCCCGATTCCACTTAACATGGAATAATCGCTTTCGAGGCGACCGCTTTCGACCACTCAGCCATCTCTCCGTACATAACTAATTTCAAACCTATTTTTATAAATTTCAATCATACTTCTGGGCTTCTGGCCTTTAGGCCAGTGCGTCGTAGCCTTGGCGAAGACGTATCGACCACTCAGCCATCTCTCCATACCAAATTTTAATCTAATCTTATTTCAAATCTATTTTTTAAATTAAAATCATATTTCTCGGCTTCTGGCACACAGTACCTGTCCTCCGAAGTTTTAACGTAGGAGGATCGACTTCCTAAATTATCACCAATATTATCTATAATACCTGATTTTACTTTTTTTTAAAGGGGCTCTTAGATAATAATAATCTAATAATTATTTTAATATAAAAAATATTATGATATTTTATATGATACTTTATGAATTAACTTTAATTATAAAAAAAATAATAAAAAAGTAACACCTAAAGGGGAACAAATATGCTATCTGACAAACTCCAATCAATTGTCTTGGCTGCAGGAAAATCATCACGATTTAAAACGGGAAAAACAAAACTAGCTGAAAAAATTTGCGGCCGTCCAATGATTCTTTACCCGGCAAAACTTCTTGAAAGTCTTGGCATACAAAGCACTTTTGTTGTCGGTTATCAAAAAGAAGTATTAGAAAATCTTATAGCAAAAAGTTGCTCCAATAGAGTAAATTTTATTCATCAAGAAGAGCAGCTTGGTACTGGACACGCGGTAGCTTGCACCCAACACCTTTGGGAAAAAGATCATGTTTTAATATTAAATGGCGACGCTCCTCTTGTTACAGCTGAAATAATAAAAAATTTATATAAAGAACATATCCAAGCAGATGCGGCAATTAGTCTTGTGGCTTCCCATTACACTGGCACTGATCATGCCTACGGAAGAATAATTCAAGATAAAGATGGCATAAAAATTGTAGAAGCAAAAGATTTCAAGGAAGAAGTATACGACAGAAAATGCTGCATAAACGCAGGAATATATATTGCAAACACAAAATTTCTCAAATCATGTATCAGCAAAATTCATAGCAAAAATGCAGCACAAGAGTTTTACTTAACCAGCCTTGTTGAGATTGCCTGCAAAAAAAATCTCAATATTGTCACTTCTTATGCTCCGTATGACAAAATTAGAGGTATTAACACTTTTGAAGAACTATGGGCTGCAGAACAGATTAAAAGATCAAAATTAATTAAATATTGGATGGAACATGGTGTAAGATTTCAAGTGGCTCAAAATATACACTTGGATATAGATATTGAAATAGGAGCCGGTTCTACTATTGGTGGCGGCGCTCATATTCTTTCTGGCTCTCAAATAGGCACAAACTGTAACATAAGAAAATTCTCTACTATAGATAACTCTATTATAAAAGATAATGTAGAAGTTTTTCCCAATAGTATCATACGTGATTCACATATTGGCAAAAATGCTAAAATTGGCCCCTTCGCACATATACATTCACAATCAAAGATAGAAGAGGGAGTAGTGATTGGCAATTTTGTAGAAATAAAAAAAAGCACTATAGGCAAAAAAAGTTCTGCTAAACATTTAACCTATCTTGGAAATGCAACGGTAGGCTCGCAAGTTAACATTGGCGCAGGAACCATAACCTGTAATTATGATGGCTTTTCTAAGCATCCAACCATCATAAAAAATAACGCATTTATTGGCAGCAACAACACATTAGTTGCCCCAATCACTATTGAACAAAACGCGTTCACTGCGGCCGGCTCTACCATAACAAAAGATGTGCCACAAAACTCCTTGGGAATTGGCAGAGTAAAACAGGTAAATAAAGAAGATTATAGAGAAAAACTTCTTGAAAAACTAAAGCTAAGATCTTTGCAAGTTAACACTAAGCTAAAACAGCAAGAGTGCTAACACTCATAAATCACTTGTCGTTAAAGCACACAGCAAAGGGCCTTTTTTCACCATTTTCCAACTCTATCTTAATAGCTCTATCGTAGCTCACTTTCCCCTTTCTAATTGATAAGTTTTTTATCTTTTTCTTAAATTTTTTTTCAAAAATTTTTTTAAACTTATCAGGGTATAAATTATAAATACTTATATTTTTACGCTCATAATCCATCATAAAAAAATAAAATTCTTCCCAACCCCTATAAAACCCAATTTTTTCTTTTGGTTCGAGGCCTAAGCAGTTAATAAGATTTTTTCTTTTTTTTGAACATCCAAAAGAGCAACCGTCCCTTTTTTAGTATCATCTTCTTTTTGTGCATTTTTATATAAAAAAGCTAGTGCCAAATATTTCCACATGTTTATCCCGCATTTAACATTTTTGTCAAAATTTGCACGAAATACTACACTATCACTAACATTCAGATCAATAATATCCAGATCAAGTACCGAAACAATATTATTAGCCGAGAATATAAAATAATCATAGTTATGGTATAAGCAACAATCAACAACCTGTTCTTCTGTTTCTATACTCGCTAACTCTTTACCAGTGCAAAGATCAAACAGCTTTACCTGATCAAAGAATCCAAACGCTATTAATTCACGCCCATCAAAACCATCAAATCCACGTATTTTGCGAATTTTGTAAAATTCAACTTCATCACAAAACTTTTTTTTAAAAATAAGTTTATTATGCTTATAAACATGTATCACACATTCTGTATCTTTGTGATTTTTTTTCACACTCATAATTATATAATTAATCATATAAGAACTTTTACTATCCTGCTCAAAAGAAAGAGAGATCCCAAAATCAGAAACAAGTCCCTGAGACCTGCCAGAGAAAATAACTTTTTTTTTAAAATAATCTTCTATAAGAGCTATTTGTCCATACGGCTCAATAGTAAGCAAATATTTACTTAAAAAAATTTTTGCATTAATCGCCAAAAATTTCTCCATTTCTTCGGACTTTTTAAGACCATCTATTTTTAATTTAGTAAAATCATAGCTTTTTTTTGCGCCATCGTAACAAAGCTTTACCCAAAGATCCCTATGCTTCATCTCATAGGTATCATAAAAATCCATAACATCCGCAACATCCATTGCACTTATACAAGAAAAACTCACAAGACCAGATAAGATGAGTAGATATCTTTTCATTGTTCACCTCCCAAATAAAAACAGCTATTTACCAGTCTCCATAATGGCCCCTTTATGTAAAATAACATTTTCCAAAAACAAATATCAATGGTAATCTGTTTTATTATGATTAGGTTTACACATACAGCAGATATACATTTTGGAATAGAAAATTATGGCAAGATCGATCCTGCTACGGGGATACACTCGAGACTACTCGATTTTGATCGAGCACTAAACTATTGCATAGACCACTCTTTAGAAAAAAACATAGACTTTTTTTTATTTTGCGGAGACGCATATAAAACAACTAACCCTACCCCCACGCAACAAAAATTATTATTCAAATCTTTTATAAAATTATACAAAGCAAATATCCCCGTGGTAATAATAATCGGCAATCATGACAATCCAGTTAGTTTTGGCAAAGCGCACTCACTAGATGTATTTAATAATTTGCCCATAGACGGTTTTCATGTAATTTCTAAGCCAAAAGTTTTAAACTTACAAACCAAAAGTGGGCCCGTGCAAATTTTGGGAATCCCTTGGCCAGCAAGAAATAATATCGCTTTATCAGATAAACATCTTATAAAAACTCACAAAAATATCAGTGATTATATTTCAAAAGCAGTCGGCAGTATTATTACTAATTTTGCAAAAAAATTAGACCCGCAAATTCCCTCTATATTAGCCGCGCACTTAACAGTTAGCTCTGGCATATTTTCTGGTTCAGAAAAACGGGCAATCTATGGCAACGACCCAGTCTTTTTGCCATCGCAACTGGCAATTAAGCCATTTGATTATGTTGCGTTAGGACATTTGCATAGACATCAAAATCTAAATAAAAATAATTATCCTGCTATTATTTATCCCGGCTCGATAGAGCGCATAGATTTTGGCGAGCGAAAAGAGCAAAAGGGATTTTGTTTAGTCACTATAGACAAAAAAAATAAAACGAACAAAGTAACTTATGAATTTATAGAAACACCAACAAGAAAGTTTATACAGCTGGAAATAAAACTCCAAGCGTATAAAGATCACACTACCCAAATAATTCAAGAAATAGAAAAGTATGATATAGATAGCGCAATACTAAAAATTTTATATCATGTTCCTGAGCAAGAAAAAGATAAAGTAAACTTGCAGATTATACAACAAAAATGCGTCAAAGCCATGTATATAGTTGGCATAATCCCCATTAGAAAAAATCAAATAAGAAAACGCAGATCAGATCTAAAAGTCTCCATGGATTTTGCCACTCTAATCGGCGCCTATTTAGACACCAAGCCTGAAATTAAAAATAGAAAAAAAGAGCTAATTAATAAAGCGTTAAAGTTATTTGACGAATCTCGAGATACGCAAAAAGAGGGGCAATAGCTTTCCCTCTTTTTTTAGAAAATTTTCAAAACTTTTATTAGCATGAGTTCTCTCTAAGAAAATGTAACAATCTCCCTCGTCAAACCCCCTCAATCCGCTCATCCTGAGCTTGTCGAAGGATAAA
>Ga0180433_10011390_pt1 | contig 10555 bp, 9 predicted proteins | sample SS_ome_8_FD_132980 | JGI IMG/M metagenome (GOLD analysis project Ga0180433, IMG submission 132980) | Hypersaline lake sediment archaeal communities from the Salton Sea, California, USA - SS_1_D_1 metaG | ecosystem: Environmental > Aquatic > Non-marine Saline and Alkaline > Hypersaline > Sediment...
AAACCAGCAGGGTTTTGATGTGATGCGTCATGTCGATGGCTTGCTTGCAGTAACCGTGATTGGTGAGGTCGATAAAAGCCTGAACAATCCCAACGAGATATTGTCACGGCTGGAAGAGACAACCTTAAAAGAACTGACAGCGCGCTATGGGTTAAGTTATTCACTGGAAGGCCAGAGTGCACGCCAGCAGGAGACCTTTGCGGATATGAAGATCGGTATGATGATTGGACTGGCAACCATTTATATCGTGTTAGCCTGGGTGTTTGGTTCCTATGGCTGGCCGCTGGTTGTAATGATGGCCATTCCATTCGGTTTAATCGGTGCAATAATGGGCCATTGGTGGATGGGCCTGGATATGACTATCCTCACCATGTTTGGCTTTTTCGGTTTGTCAGGCATTGTGGTCAATGACTCGATTATTCTGGTGAGTTTTTACAAACGTTTGCGAGAAGATGGTATGCAGATAAAACAGGCTCTGGAAGAAGCCGTTGTGCAACGTGTCAGGGCCGTTTTCCTGACATCGTTAACAACCATCGGGGGACTAACCCCGTTGCTTTTTGAAACCTCTTTGCAGGCCCAGTTTCTGATACCAATGGCAGCTGCTATTGCCTTTGGCCTGATGTTTTCAACTTTTCTCATACTTCTGGTGATTCCCAGTATTTTGTCATTGTACGAAGCGGGTGTAGCCAGGTTTAACCCTCAAAAAGAACGACAGGTTGTTTCACATTGATTTGGGTTCATCAAGCAGTGCTTCAATCAATGTGCTCACTTCACTTGAGGTCCAGTCAATGATGCCAATGACTCCACCACGCATAATACCGTTGCGATCAATCAAAAACGTGGTTGGCAGGGTTTCAAGGCCCAGGGTGTCAAGATACTTTGAATGCGGATCGTAATAGGTGGTTAATTCATTCAAGCCACGATTGCGCAGAAACTCGGCAGGCTCTTCGTTGCCCTGGCGTCCGCTGGCAACCGGTAAAACTATGAAGCCGCGGTCCCTGTACTGACCTTGAAGTTCGTTAAGATCAGGCATTTCACGGATACAGGGTGGACACCACGTGGCCCACAGGTTTAACAAGACCACCTTGTTTTGAAACCTGTCGAAACTCACGGCGCTGCCGTTTTCATCCAGCATTTCTATATCCGGCACCATGGGCGGGTTGCGCAGTAAATTAAAACCGCTTACCCGGGCAGCGGCGGTTCTAAAGTCAGCCGGGGAAGATTTCTGACCTCGTTCTTTATGCTCAAATGAGCTAACAGCGCCGCCAGGCAGTGTGCGGGATGACATCTTGTAAAAAGCATAGCCGCAGATGATTGATACCAATATGACAGATGAAATCAGGAGATGGCGAAATTGCATCGGTTATCCTTTTGAGTATTTTGCAAAAGTCTACCTGCGCATGATGCAGTGAACAACTTCCTGTCATTGTAAATTGTCGTTAAGATGCAAGGAGGGTCTTCTTCAGGAGCGCGTTATATTATGGCGATAGAGCAATTACTCGAAATCATGTCACGGCTGCGTGATCCTGACTCAGGTTGTCCGTGGGATTTACGCCAGACCTATGAGACGATTGTTCCATATACCCTTGAAGAAGCCTATGAAGTTGCCGATGCGATCCATCGTGGTGACAGGCTGGAATTACGTGATGAACTGGGAGACTTGCTGTTTCAGGTTGTCTTTTACAGTCAGATAGCCAAGGAGGAGGGGCATTTTGATTTTGAGCAGGTAACCGGGGCCATCTGTGAAAAAATGGTGCGGCGTCATCCGCATGTATTTGCAGATGCCGAGTATGGTTCCGAGGAAGAACTGCACAAAGCCTGGGAACAGGGCAAGGCGGCAGAACGTGAAAAGCGTAGCGAGCAGCACGGTAGCAGTCAGCTGGATGGTGTAGCAAGGGCATTACCTGCGCTGATCAGGGCGGAAAAACTGCAGAAGCGGGCTGCCAGGGTGGGGTTTGACTGGTCGGATGTTAAAGGTGCCATCGATAAACTGAACGAGGAAATTGAAGAAGTTCAGGCAGAAATCAACACTGGAGACCGGGAGCGCATACAGGATGAGCTTGGTGATTTGTTGTTTAGTGTGGTTAATGTAGTAAGGTTATGCGGTATGGATGCTGAACAGAGCCTGAGCATGGCCAATGAAAAATTTGAACGTCGCTTCCGGGCGATGGAGCAGAACCTCCTCCGGCGGGGAACCACCGATTTGCATGGACTGTCTGAACAGCAATGGGATGATGCCTGGGAAGCGGTTAAAAGCGATTAATGACACAAATGATGAATCTTAAACTGAGCTTGATGTTTACCCTGGTATTTGTATTGCTGGCTGGTCATGTCTGTGCCGAAGAGCAGAATGTAAATCCCGGAATCAATGACCACTACCTGGCAGATCCTGACTATGACATCTGGGTCGGTATGTTTGAAAGTCCGGGGCGGGAGGTTTACGACAAGCGAAAAGAAGTCATGCGTGCCCTGGATATCAAGCCGGGTATGGACATCGCAGATATTGGTGCAGGAACCGGTCTGTACACGCGCGCCTTTTCACAGGAAACCGGTCCTACAGGCATGGTTTATGCGGTCGATATTGCACCTAATTTTATTGAAGGCATCATGCGCCAGGCCAAAGCTTCTGATGTTAACAATGTTGTTGGCATCGTAAACACTGCAAAAGATGCAGGGCTGGAACCTGCTTCGGTTGATCTTGCCTTTGTCTGTGATACTTATCATCATTTCGAATATCCCAGGTCCATGCTGCAATCCATGCATCAGGCATTGCGCCCCGGAGGTTCACTGGTCATCATTGATTTCAGGAAGGTCAAGGGATTCAGTTCAAGCTGGGTCATGTCCCACACCCGTGCCGACCGCAAAGCAGTGATACAAGAGGTTGAATCAGAAGGTTTTGAACTGGTTGAGGACAGGGATTTCCTGAAAACCAATTATTATTTACGGTTCGTGCGAAAATAGGGGAGAAAACATGACAATAAAAACAATACTGGTAATGCTTGCCGTACTCTTGTTGCCTGTCCAGGCAATGGCCCTGGGGCTGGGTAAATTACAGACTACATCAACCTTAAATGAACCTTTTGAAGCTGAAATCCCCTTGCTCTCGCTGGCAGTGGCTGAACTTGATACAGTTAAGGTCAAGCTGGCATCGAAAGAGGCATTTGCACGGGTTGGCGTTGACTATCCTTACCGGCTCTCGAACCTGAAGTTTGCGACGAAGCTTAATGAAAGCGGCAAGCCGGTGATTCGTGTCTACAGCAGCCGTGCGATATCCGAGCCTTATCTGAATTTCCTGGTTGAAGTGAACTGGCCCAAAGGACAGATTGTGCGTGAGTTCGCTGTATTGCTGGATGTGCGTTAGCACCTGTTAATTGCGGGTATTTTTAGTGGACACCAAGAACCTGATCAACAGGCTGGCAGAATTTCTGCCGGCACAATCCATCATTCATGAACAGGAGGCCCTGCGCCCCTATGAGTGCGATGGTTTACCTGCCTATCGACAGTTACCGCTGCTGGCGGTTTTACCTGACACTATTGAGCAGGTTCAGCAGGTCATGCGTGTTTGCCATGAGATGCGGGTGCCTGTCGTTGCACGCGGCGCAGCCACGGGTTTGTCTGGTGGTGCCTTGCCGCTGGGAGATGGCGTACTGCTGGGACTTAGCAAGTTCAACCGCATCATTGAAATCAACAAGCAGGCACGAACTGCCCGTGTACAGCCGGGCGTGCGGAACCTGGCTATTTCAGAAGCTGCAAAAAAATATGGTCTGTATTATGCGCCTGATCCTTCTTCTCAGATTGCCTGCACCATTGGGGGCAATGTCGCTGAAAATTCCGGCGGTGTGCATTGTCTGAAATACGGCCTGACGGTTCACAATGTCATGGAAGTGAAGGTGATCACGCCGCAGGGTGAGCTGTTAACCATTGGTGGTGCTGCACTTGATACGCCCGGTTTTGATTTGCTGGCATTGATGAATGGCTCAGAAGGCATGCTGGGCATCGTGGTCGAGGCACTGGTCAAACTGTTACCTATTCCAGCACGCGCCCAGGTATTGATGGCAGCATTCGATGATGTTGAAAAAGCCGCAGATTCGGTGGGAACCATTATTGCCGAAGGTATTATTCCCGCCGGTCTTGAAATGATGGACAGTCTTGCCATCCAGGCCGCCGAAGATTTCGTCAAGGCAGGGTACCCGGTGGATGCCAAGGCTATCCTGTTGTGTGAACTCGATGGCACCAACGAAGAAGTATCGGTTCAGATCAGGCAGGTGCGTGAATTGCTAAAGGCATCAGGTGCCACTGATGTACGTACCGCGCGTGATGAAGAAGAGCGTCAGTTGTTCTGGAAAGGCCGCAAGGCCGCGTTTCCTGCGGTGGGCAGAATGTCGCCTGACTATTACTGCATGGATGGCACCGTACCACGCAGCCGTTTAAGTGAAGTGTTGAGCGGTATCAGTAAACTGTCAGAAGTCTACGACCTGCCGGTAGCCAATGTTTTTCATGCCGGTGACGGCAACCTGCATCCGCTGATTCTTTACAATGCCAATAACCCGGGCGAATTGAAACGCGCCGAAGATTTTGGTGCCGAGATTCTGCAGCTAAGTGTAAAAGTTGGTGGCACGATCACCGGTGAACATGGTGTTGGTTATGAAAAGGTTCACCAGATGTGTGTACAGTTCAGCGAGCCTGAGCTGGAACAGTTCCGTGCGGTGAAAAAGGCCTTTGATCCCCAGTTGATGCTCAATCCCGGCAAGGCGATACCGCAACCCAGAAGTTGTTCGGAACATAAAACTATTGGTGGGCACCAGCATTGATGAAAGCGCAGGACTTTAGCGAACAGTTGCAACAACAGGTGCAGCAGGCAATCGCCGGCAAACAACCTGTAAGGATCACCGGTAGTGGCAGCAAGGCTTTTTATGGCCGTGAGACAGAGGGTGATGTACTGGATATCTCTGCTCATCAGGGCATCATCAACTACGAACCCAAAGAACTGGTAGTGACCGTTCGCAGTGGCACACGCCTGGCCGATCTGAATGCGGTACTGGCAGAACAAGGCCAGATGCTGGCATTTGAACCGCCTGCATTTGGGGAAGATGCCACCATTGGTGGCACCATCGCCTGTGGTTTTTCCGGTCCGCGCCGGGCCGCGGCAGGTTCAGCGCGTGATTTTGTGCTGGGTGCAAGTATCATCAACGGCCGGGCGGAACTCCTGCATTTTGGCGGCGAAGTGATGAAAAACGTTGCCGGTTATGACGTCTCGCGGCTGATGGTCAGTGCCATGGGCACCCTGGGTGTGCTGATAGATATCAGCATGAAAACCATTCCACGGCCGTTTGAAGAAATCACCCTTCAACGTGAATGTACTTATCAACAGGCAATTGAACGCATGAACGAACTGGCTGGTATCGACCTGCCTGTCAGCGCCACATTTTTTGATGGCCTGAATCTTTATATACGTCTGTCAGGCGCCGCGCCGGCCATTAAGGCCGGTGAAAAACGTATCGGTGGTGAACGCGCTGACAACAATGCAATCTGGCAGAATATTCGTGAACACAGTCACGCTTTTTTCAGGCAGGATAAAGCGCTGTGGCGATTGTCTCTACCATCTGATGCTGCCTGTTTTGAACTGCCCGGCAAGCAATGTATCGAATGGGGTGGGGCATTACGCTGGCTGGTTTCTGATGCTGATCCATCGCAGGTACGCAGTGCGGCTGAACGTGCCGGAGGCAGCGCCATACTTTTCCGCGGCGGTGATCGCCAGGGCGAGGTTTTTCATCCACTGACTGACGGCATGAAAACCATCCATCAAAATCTCAAGCGGTCATTTGATCCTGACGGCATTTTTAATCCCGGCAGAATGTACAGGGAATTCTGATGCAGACTTCGTTAACAAAGGAATTCCTTGAAACCAGCGCCGGACAGGAAGCCGAGAAAATCCTGCGGGCCTGTGTGCATTGCGGTTTTTGCACAGCGACCTGTCCTACCTACCAGTTAACCGGCGATGAACTTGATGGTCCGCGTGGCCGAATCTATTTAATCAAACAGATGCTCGAAGGTCAGTCGGTATCATCAAGAACGCAATACCATCTTGACCGTTGCCTGACCTGCCGCGCTTGTGAAACCACCTGTCCTTCCGGCGTGCGTTACGGCCGCCTGGTTGATATTGGCCGTGAACTGATTGAAACAAGAACCGAACGTTCTCCCTGGACGCGTTTACAACGCTGGGGTTTGCGCCAGGTACTGCCATACCCGCAGCGCTTTGCATTCTTTCTGGGACTGGGGCGTCTTGTCAGCCCGGTATTACCTGCTGAACTGAAAGCCAAGGTACCGCCCCGACAGGCCAGTAGCAGTCGCCCAGCTAACAGTCATGTCCGGCGTATGCTGATCATGGAAGGCTGTGCGCAGTCAGTGACAACGCCGGAAACCAACAATGCGGCTGCACGGGTACTGGATCGTTTGGGTATCAGTCTGATCAGCGTGCAGGGGCAGGGATGCTGTGGTGCTGTCAGTCAACATCTTGCTGCTGCCAAAGAGGCAAAGTCTTTTATCAAGCGCAACATTGATGCCTGGTGGCCGGAAGTTGAAGCTGGTGCCGAAGCCATTATTGTCAGTGCCAGTGGCTGTGCGGTTCATGTTAAGGAATACGGTGACCTGTTAAGCGATGACGCTGAGTATGCGACAAAAGCAGCAAAAGTTGCGTCGTTGGCAAGAGACTTGAGTGAAGTGATCGCAGCAGAAAACCTGGATGTCGTAAAAGCAGTTCAGGGAAAGCGTATTGCCTTTCATTCACCCTGTAGCCTGCAACATGGCCAGCAACTGCCAGGCAGGGTGGAAGCTATTTTGCAGCGCGTGGGCTTTGAACTGGTTGAGGTTGAAGACGGGCATTTATGCTGTGGTTCTGCCGGTACCTATTCAATCCTGCAACCTGAAATGTCTGTTCGTCTTTGCGACAACAAGCTGCAACACCTGCAGAGTAATGCGCCTGAACTGATTGCAACCGCCAACGTTGGTTGTCAGTTGCACCTGGACAGTAAAAGCCAGGTACCGGTGAAACACTGGATAGAATTACTGGATGTTTACAGCTAATGGAGTTTTCAAATGTCAGATGAACAACTTTCAGTTTCAGATGAACTCAGAATGCAAGCACGTCAGCAGCATATTTCCGGGAATACCGTCGAAGCCATACAGTTACTGACACAGGCAATACAACAGGATCCATCCAATACCCGCGTTGCCATGGACATGGTGCAGGTATTTATTGATGTCGGTGAAACAGCGCAGGCAGCCAGTCTCTATAATCGTTTGCCTGATACTGATAAACAAAGTGATGTCGGCAGAACCTTGAGCGGGCAGCTGACCTTTATTGAACTGGCGTCAAAAACAGACGGCAAGGAAAAGCTGTTGGCCAGGGTAAATGATGATGCTGATGATTATGATGCCGTGTTTGATTTGGCGATTTGCCTGCTGGCAGAAAATGATTATGAGCAGGCGGTAGATCATTTAATGACGATTCATGAAAATGCTCCGGATTACAGGGAAGGTGCGGCCCGGGAAATGATCATCACCTTGTCCAACATGATGATGATCAATGACCCGCAAAGAGCCACGGCTTTCAGGCGGCGCCTCGGGAATGTTAACAACTGACCTGCCAATCAATGGATATCTGCACGAGATATCCGCTGCGCTAGAATCAGCACATGTCACCCTGAGTGCTTCCACCGGCTCCGGCAAGACCACCGTAGTGCCGATAAGCCTGCTTGATGCACCCTGGTTGCACGGAAGAAAGATCCTCATGCTCGAACCACGCCGCCCGGCAGCTCGTATGGCAGCGCATCGTATGTCCCGGCTGCTGGGTGAGAAAACAGGTGAAACCGTGGGTTACCAGGTGCGCTTTGAACGCAAAATTTCAAAAAACACCCGTATCGAAGTGTTAACCGAAGGCCTGCTGTTAAAACGTTTGCAGTCCGATCCGGAACTGGCCGAAGTCGGGCTGGTTATTTTCGATGAATTCCACGAAAGAAACCTGGTAGCTGATTTATCAATGGCACTGTGTCTGGATGTGTGTCAATCATTGCGCGATGACTTGCGCCTGCTGGCGATGTCGGCTTCCATGGATACGGCAAAACTAACCGGCTTGTTGAAGGCAAAAAACATTACTGCACACGGACAGTTACATCCGGTAACTATCCACTATGCAAGCGAGGATTCAGCGCTCGGCGATGCCGTTAATGCCTGCGTGCCATTAATCAGTCACGCATTGCAGGCCGTTGAGGGTGATGTGCTGGTGTTTCTTCCCGGTCGTGGCGAGATCAATCGTTTGCAGGCTATCGCCGAAGAGAAGTGGGGTGACAGCACCGCAGTCATGACACTGTATGGTGATCTCGCTACCAGCGAACAGGACAGTGTGTTAAACCCGCAAAACCGCAAATCACGCCGTCTGATACTGTCCACCGATATTGCAGAAACCAGCCTGACCATTGAAGGCCTTGAAGCAGTGGTCGACAGCGGCAGGGTGCGCAAACCGGTATTTCAAGCCAATAGCGGTTTAACCCGTCTGGAAACCCGCTGGGTATCCAGGGCTTCTGCCCTGCAAAGAACAGGGCGTGCCGGACGCCTGGGACCAGGACAATGTTTCCGCGCCTGGACAGAATCGCGTCAGCAGCGTTTTGATGACTGGATTGTGCCCGAAATCCTGCAGGCTGATCTTTCGGCCCTGGTACTGGAACTGGCAGCATGGGGCGTGACTGATGCGGCTGAGCTTGCCTGGCTTGATATGCCGCCCAACGGCCACTGGCAACAGGCTGTTGAACTGCTGCAACAATTGCAGGCGCTCGATGCACAGTGCAAGATCACGCCGCAAGGCCAGCAGATGGCCCTGTTACCCATGCATCCGCGACTGGCACACATGTTGATCAATGCCCGTGACCGACAGGGTCAGCAACTGGCCGCTGATATTGCAGCATTACTTTCAGACCGTGATCCTTTGCAAAGAACTCGGGGACAAACTCTGCCGATCGATATCAGCCTGCGCCTGTCAGCCTTGAGTGATTGGCGTGAACACCATAAAACCAGTGGTGCCGACCGTAACAGACTCAGGCAGCTGGACCGTTTGTCTGTTCAGTTCCTGAAAAACAAATCCTCTTTGCCCGGCAACGATGACGTTATGTTGTCAGTGGGCAGCTGTCTTGCCCTGGCCTATCCCGACCGCATTGCCAAACGCCGTTCGCAGGGTAACAGTTACCTTATGACCAATGGCAAAGGTGTGATCATTCCCGAAGATGACAGTCTGGTGAATTCAGAGTACCTGGTCATTGCTGATCTTGATGCCGGACAGCGCGAGGGCCGGGCATGGCTGGCAGCGAGTATCGACAAATCCGAAATCGAACAACTGTTCGTAAAGCAGATAAAACATCAGCGCATCACGCAGTGGGATGAAAAAAAACGCAAGGTAGTAGCACGCGAGATTCAGACACTGGGAGAAATACGACTGGCGCAAAAGCAGGTTGCCTTAAAGTCGGATGATCAAGTAGCCGAGGTATTGCTTGAACTGATCAGAAACGAGGGCCTGGCGCTGTTTGCAGGGCAGGACAAGTTCAACAGTTTGCGGGCACGTATTCAAACAATACGTCATCATGACAGCAATGCTGACTGGCCCGATGTGTCTGATGCTGCCCTGATCGAAAAACTCGACGAGTGGCTGTTACCCTGGCTGGATCATGTAGATTCATTTAAACAAGTCAATCCGGTTGAGGCATTGCAGGCCTGGCTGGGCTGGGAAAAACAGCAACAGCTCAACAAATTATTGCCGGTCACATTTGAAACGCCTGCCGGTTCGCAACGCAAGATCGAATACGATTTTAACGAGGTGCCTGTACTGAAAGCGCCCTTACAGGAAATGCTTGGTGTTTCTGCATCACCAACCATTGCCGGCGGCAGGATCAACCTGGTTATTCACCTGCTTTCACCAGCCGGTCGTCCATTACAGGTCACCAGTGACCTGGCAGCCTTCTGGAAAGGGGCCTACCAGGAAGTCAAAAAGGAAATGCGCGGTCGCTATCCCAAGCATTACTGGCCTGATGATCCGGCCAGTTCAGAAGCGACAAGATTTACCAAAAGGCGCATGAAAAAGTGATAACCTGTGATCTCGACCACAGGGAAAGGTCCTTGAACTCGAAATGACAATAAATAGATCCAAATCTGGAGAGTAGCATGCAACCCTACCACATCGTCCTCGGCGGCAATGGCGAAAAACAGATCATTCTTGATGCTGGTATGGCGAACCGTCATGGCCTGATCACTGGTGCTACCGGAACAGGTAAAACAGTCACCTTGCAGGTACTGGCTGAATCGTTCTCTCGCCTCGGCGTGCCGGTCTTTACCGCGGATATCAAGGGTGACCTTTCGGGTGTGGGCGGGGCAGGCAAGGCCCATCCCAAAGTCACCGAGCGACTTGAGTATATCGGCATTGAGAATCATCCGTTTGAAGGTTGTCCCGTGTTGTTCTGGGATGTGTTCGGCGAAAAAGGCCACCCGGTCAGAACGACGATTTCCGAGATGG
>Ga0180433_10011392_pt1 | contig 10554 bp, 10 predicted proteins | sample SS_ome_8_FD_132980 | JGI IMG/M metagenome (GOLD analysis project Ga0180433, IMG submission 132980) | Hypersaline lake sediment archaeal communities from the Salton Sea, California, USA - SS_1_D_1 metaG | ecosystem: Environmental > Aquatic > Non-marine Saline and Alkaline > Hypersaline >...
CCTACCGTTAAGTACGCGAATCGAGACCCCCCGGTTTTTTACGATGCTGAATCTTCCCCCATTTTTCAGGCTTTCCTGGACCTTCCAACGGGCCCGAAAGACCCAGGCAACAGCAACTAGTTAATAAACCCTTTCAAAAGAGCCCCGCATGGACCTCGACTCTCAAGATGTATCGAAACATGGTTTGTGACGCAATGGCGGACGGAAAGGTAACGTCGGACGAATTGCTTGCTATCAATAAATTCAAACAAGAAAACGAAATTACTCAGGAACAAACAAGATTCGTTCATGCAAGCCTGTTTCACCGCTGCCTTGGGACCGTCCTGGAAGATGATATTTTTGACACATCCGAGGTGGCTCAAATCAAATTCCTTCATAATGTCCTACACGCGCTCGGGTGGAGCATCGCTGATTAAAAAGGCAAAAAACGTGCCTGCACGTGTAAACGAGCTTCGACACCGGGGCACCCCACGTTGTTTCAACGTGGAGCATGGATTGACGGGTCTGTGGCATCTATGAGCAAGCAGGGTCGTGATACTTACTGAGGTGCCCACTGTTCTGCTGCAATCTGTTCAAACGGAACACCGCCCGTGTTCTCAATCAATGGTTCTTTGATATCCGGATACGCCTCGTCATCGGCTAACGCGCCTCGTTACCGAGTGATAGCCCATACCACCTGCCCGACTCCCGACGTCGTCCAAGCACGCCGTCGCAAAAAACGCCCTGACGAAACGAACCCAAAACACCTGTTCCGCAAACCCCTCAAAACCTGCATTTCTAATCTGAAAACAAGGATTGACCCGCCACCCCCAACGACCAAGCCCCGAACGGCACAAGCCAAACGAACCCACCGCCAAGGTGATTTGCCGAATACGAAGCGAACTAATCGTATAGACGGAAAAATAGAGATCCCAAGGGGAACTGGCTCCGCAACGCAAGCGAAGGCGTCTGCCCTCATGCCCTGCAAAAACAAAAAGACCCGCTTACCCAATGGGGCAGGCGGGCCTTTCGTTGTTCTTTTCCACCCTCGAGGGTGTCCGATTGTCGGCACGCGGACGGTTACGCTTACGTGCAGGGTAAACTGCGTGTCCTTGGGGTTGACGATAGGGAGCTCATTCAGCTCCTCATAGGTTAATACCGTGACGCTTTAGTGCGCGATAGGCCCATTTTACGGGGCCCAGGTTGCAGGCCAAGAGCGGTCCGCGCGTGACTCACCCTTGGGCCTGCAGAAAAACGATGCACCGATCAGCGCGTGGTGCGACGGCGACCGGCTTGGGTTCGCGTCTTGGTGGCCGTCGAACGGGTACGCGTGGTACCGGTCGTTCGCGTTCCGGTTGTCTTTCGCGTTCCGGTCGAACGCGTGGTACGGGCAGCGCTGGTCTTGGTCGTTCGGCCAGTGGTCGCCCGAGCTGCACTGGTCCGCGTCTTGCGGGCCGTGGTGGTTCGGGTTTTGCTGGCGGTGGACTTGGTCGTTCTGCTGTTAGCAGTGGACCGAGTCTTGCGAGCAGTCGAGGTCGTCTTGGACTTGCCCGCGGAGGGGATGCTGGTCTTGCTGCTCTTGGCTGTCGATTTAATCTTCCGGCCAGCCGAGGGACGTCCCGTCTTGCGTGTGCTTGACGTGGTTCGGCTGGTCTTCGTCGCGGACGTGGTACGTCGCGAACCTGAGGTACTACGGCGGGTCGACTTACAATTCGGCATAATCTTGCCTCCATCTGTGTAGGACGTGTTCCGTCCGGTTTAGGCCGACAATTTTTGGACCTATTGACACGGTGTATCGACCCGGTTGGGTGACCACTTAAAAACAAAAACAAGGACGCACAGCCTAACTGAAGCCGAGGGGCCGATAAAAACCGCCCCGGTGGCACAACCCACCAAAACGGCGGTCACACCGGCAACCCTGCCGGCTCGTAGTGAAAAACTTCGCGTCAGAACCCCGCACCCGCATCTTTCGCCTACTGAGGGTGTTGACTCTGCCGTAAGGGGGGATAGACTGCACCAGCAGGGCTAGGCAGGACTAGCCGTTGGCTGAACCGTCGGTGAGCCTGTAGCACCGAGGACATCCTACTGAGAGAAAACCGGAGATTTGCATGCTGAGCCATCCAACCCGCTTATTGCGCTGGGTCGCACTGATCGCTTCGGGCGCCATCGTTTTCCAGAACACCGCCAGCTGCGATCTAATCTTCCAGGCCGTCCAAACAGGCCTCCTGGCGGTACTCACAGGCGGCACTCTGTTTCTAGCAAGCAACGTATAGCGTTTCTAGCAAACAACGTGTAGCCGCCGTCGATCAACCCGCCTTCGACCCGTCTAACCCGCGGGTCGGCTATCGGCCCCGCAACCAGCCTTTGAGCGTCCATGCGGTCCATCTCAACCGTAGGTGTTGATCGCGCGCTCACCAAGCAACACGGAATTCCGCAACCAAGATGGAGAGAAGATCGTGATTCAAAAGGAAACGGTTCTAACAGGGAAACCCTTCTTGGGCCAGGAGAAAATCCCGACCACGGTCTGCGCCAATAATATCGAAGCCTGTCAACGCGTCGCCCAAGTCATTGCCGACACGATTGCCCTTCACACCAAGCAGGACAAACCCACCGTCCTCGGATTGGCGACAGGCCACACCCCGGTCGGCGTGTACCACGAGTTGATCCGCAGGCATCGCGAGGACAACCTGGATCTTTCGCACGTCATCACCTTCAACCTCGATGAATACTATCCGATGCCGCACGACAGCATTCAGAGCTACAACCGCTGGATGCGCGAGAATTTCTTCGATCACGTCAACATTCCGGAAGCCAACATCCATATCCCGGACGGCACCCTTCCCGAAGACGAAGTCACCCGCTTCTGCCAGGCGTACGAGAAAAAGATTCTTACCGCCGGCGGAATCGATATTCAAATCCTGGGCATCGGCCGAACAGGGCATATCGGCTTCAACGAGCCGGGCTCATCGCGTGATTCGGTCACCCGGCTCATCACGCTCGATCCTGTGACCCGTATGGATGCCGCGGCCGACTTTTTCGGTGAAGCCAATGTGCCGCGGCGTGCCATCACTATGGGCGTTGGGACGATTTTGAAGGCGCGCCGGATCTTCCTGATGGCATTCGGCGACCACAAGGCGCCAATCATTCGCAAAGCGGTCGAAGGGGCCGTAACGGATTCGGTCACCGCCAGTTACCTTCAACAACATCCCAATGCCGAGGTGGTCGTAGGTCCAGCTGCTGCAGCCGATCTGACGCGGGTGGCAACGCCCTGGCTGCTGGGCGAAATTGAATGGACGCCGGAGAGTCAACATCGCGCCGTCATTTGGCTAAGCTTGCAGACGAACAAGAGCATCCTCAAGCTCGACCAGGACGATTACGACACGCATCACCTCGCATCGCTCGTCCGCCAAGCGGGCTCGGCAGATGCACTCAATCAACTTGTATACAACCCGCTCTTTGCGACCATCTCGCATTACGGATCGTTGCCCAGTGGCAAGCGGATTCTGTGCTTCAGCCCGCACCCGGACGACGACGTGATCAGTGTCGGTGCCACGCTCACCCGTCTCACCAAGCGAGAGAATGACGTTCATTGCGCTTACATGACCAGCGGCAATATTGCGGTTTTCGATGACGATGCGCGACAGATGTTGGCGTTCTGGTCGGACATAAACAGTGCCTTCGGTTTCGACTCGGACGAACGTCAAACGTTCGTCAAAAACGTCAAGACCTTTCTCCAATCGAAAGCCCCCGGCCAAGTGGACATCCCTGAGGCTCAAGAAATCAAGGCACGCATCCGACGCACGGAAGCCATTGCTGCCGCCCGCTGGATGGGGATCCCCAAGGACAACACGCATTTCCTGGATCTTCCTTTTTACCAGACCGGCGAAGTACGCAAGCGACCGATCGGCAAAGAAGATGTGGAGATCGTGCTGAAACTCCTCCAGGCAATCAAACCCTATTGGATCTTCGTTGCCGGCGAAATGACGGACCCACATGGGACACACCGTCTCTGTGCGGAAGCCATCTTCGCGGCATTAAAACAGTGCCCTGATGAATACCGTCCAGAAACGGTGTGGCTCTATCGCGGTGCATGGCAGGAGTGGGAGCCGACTGTCGTCGATATGGTCGTGCCGGTCTCCAAGAGCGAACTGACGCACAAGATCTTCGGCATCTTTAAACACGAATCACAGAAAGATAAAGCCCTATTCCCCGGCCCCTACGACGATCGCGAATTCTGGCAACGAGCGGAGGCGCGCAACACGGAAACAGCCAAGCTCTACAACAAACTCGGCCTGCCGGAATACTATGCAATGGAAGCGCTCGTTCGCTACGAGGATTTCTAGCGATTAACCGTGTTGCCGTACTAGCACAACCCAGCACATTTGAGGAGATCATCCACCACGCCATCGATCTTTTGGGTCGCTGCCGCTCTTGCGGACGCCAAATCATTATTATGCTCACGCGCGAGAATGTAGAATTTGATTTTCGGTTCGGTGCCACTGGGACGAGCAATCACCTTGGTGTCGTCTTGAAGAACAAACATGACAACGTTGCTGGCCGGTAGATCGTATTTCTCAACCACTTTACCCGTTGCAACGTCTTTCTTTTCGTGCGTCATGAAATCGACAATATGGGTCACGCCTATACCATCGATCGTGACGGGGGGTTGGCTACGAAGTTCATCCATGATGGCGTTGATCTTGTCGGCCCCCTCTTTACCCTTGAGGGTCACGTTTTTAGCCCCTTCTTGGTAATAGCCGAAACGGCTGAAGTGATCCGACAATAGGTCGTAGAGCCCTTTGCCTTGACTCGCTGCCACGGCCGCCGACTCGGCAATAAAGGCTGTACTGGTCACCGCGTCTTTATCGCGGGTGAACGTGCCCGGCATGTACCCGTAGCTCTCTTCTGCACCAAAAAGGTACGCCTTGCTCGGCTTGCCAGGTGTTCCTTGGGCTTCAAATTCAGAGACCTTTTCGCCAATCCATTTGAAGCCCGTCAATGTCTCGATCACTTCGGCACCGTAGGACCGGGCGATCTCCTTCATGAGGTCGCCACTCACCACGGTGGTGACGAGCACGCCATTGTCGGGGAAATTGCCGTTTTGGGTCAGCTGATCGCAAATGTAGTACGTCAACAAGGCAGCCGTCTGATTGCCGGTCAGCAATACGAAATCGTTGTTCGGTCCGCGCACGGCGATACCCACACGATCCGCGTCCGGATCGGTGCCAATAACGAGATCGGCCCCTTCGCGTTTGGCCAACTCGATCCCCATCGTCAGGGCTGCACCCTCCTCCGGGTTGGGTGACTTGACGGTCGGAAAATCGCCATCGGGCTGCGCCTGCTCGGCTACCTCAATAATGTTTGTGAAGCCGCGGCGTCTTAGGGCTTCCGGAATCAATACACTGCCCGTGCCGTGCAATCCGGTGTAAACGATCTTGAGCGTTTTTCCCTGCTGGCGACAGACATCCGGATTCAAGCACGTCGCTTGCACTTCCTGAAGGAAACATTCGTCAACCTCGGCGCCGATGATCTTGAGTAAGCCCTTGCTTTGTGCTTCGTCTGCATTCATCACGTGCACGTTGCCAAACCCACCGACGCGACGCACCTCTTCGATAATGTTTTCGTCGTGCGGCGGCACCACCTGCACGCCATCAGACCAATAGGCTTTAAAACCATTGTATTCGGACGGGTTGTGACTTGCCGTGACCACAACACCCGCGGTACAGCCCAGGTGACGAACGGCAAACGACAACTCGGGCGTTGGTCGAAGCCGGTCGAACAAATAGGCGGTGATTCCATTACCAGCCATGACGCAAGCCGTACGGCGTGCGAAAACATCGCTCTTCCGCCGACAGTCGTAGGCGACAACCACGCCCGCTTTCTTGGCGGCCTCGCCTTGCTGGGCGATGTAGTTCGCCAGACCCTGTGCGGCGGCCCCTACGGTATAAATGTTCATTCGGTTCAAGCCGGCGCCAATGATACCCCGCAATCCCCCGGTGCCGAATTCCAACGCGCGATAGAATCGGTCGGTCAGTTCGGCTTGCTGGTTGGCGGCTCGAAGTTCGTGAATCTCCTTTTTGTCTTCATCCGCGATTGCAGGGTCGTTCAGCCAAACCTCCAGAGCATCCATCACAGCGGAATCCATTCTTTCGCATCCTTTCAATAAGCTTGAACATCGCATTTTTCCGACGGATATCGATCCATGTGGCGTGTGCCGGCATCTGCAAAAAACGGCGTTCTGAAACCAACACAGTCGCCCTGCGTAAAAACAATCGGGAAAGTCGATGAGATTGTCGTCGCCATATGCACAATGAGCCCATATCGTGCAGCAACCAAGCGTAAAACCACAAACGCTAATGCTTGAGACAATCCGGCACTGGAACTTTCAGTTCGTCGGCAAAGTAGCCCACGGTCTCACGAAGGCCCTCTTCGAGGGAAACCTTGGGTTCGTAGCCGAGGAGCTGCTTGGCTCGCATCAGGTCGGGACGGCGACGTGTGGGATCATCCTGCGGCAGCGGCTTACGAACGACTTCAAGCGGCTTGCCCAAAATCTTCTCGATCGCCTGGACCAATTGTAGGATCGTGATCTCGCTATCGTTCCCTAAATTGACGGGCTCATTGAAGTCGCTGTCCATGAGCCGGCAAAGCCCTTCGACCAAATCCGAGACGTAACAAAAACTTCGTGTCTGGTCGCCGTTGCCGAAAACCGTGATGGGTTCGCCACGCAGTGCCTGGCAGACAAAGTTGCTCATGACACGCCCGTCGTTGACGGCCATGTTGGGGCCATAGGTATTGAAAATCCGAGCGATGCGGATCGCCAGTCCGTGCTGACGGTGATAATCACAGGCGAGCGTTTCAGCGACGCGCTTGCCTTCGTCGTAACAACTTCGGATACCGATCGGGTTGACGTGCCCCCAGTAGGTTTCCGACTGGGGGTGAACCTGGGGATCGCCGTAGACTTCCGACGTACTCGCCAAGAGGATACGAGCCTTGATCCGCTTGGCCAGACCCAGCATGTGGTAGGTGCCGATCACGTTGGTCTTGATCGTCTTGACGGGATTGTATTGATAGTGCACCGGGCTGGCGGGGCAGGCAAGATGGTAAATCCGGTCAACTTCGAGGACGATCGGCTCAATGACATCGTGGCGAATGAACTCGAACCGCCCACTCTGCGTCAGTTCGCGATACCGCGAACCGAAGTTCTCCAGACGCCCCGTGAAGTAATTGTCCAGACAAATAACGTGACAACCTTCGTCGAACAAACGCATACACAAGTGTGACCCGATAAAACCTGCGCCACCCGTTACTAGACTCACTTCTCGACTCATCGGTAATCTCATCGCCTCCGTCGAAACTATCTAGACTAAGAACACGCTTCGTATGTATCGGGCATTGTAAGCTGATACACGATAACGCTCTTACGAAGGTAAGTCACAATTCATTATAGGACGTCATTCTGTCTTCCGCATCCTGCCCGTAAACCCGAAACGCGGACGTACTCGGTTTGCCTGGTCAAGTTGTGTATCGTAGACTCAGCGGTAAGGTGGGCCTAGGCTTACGGCTGCGACGTATTGTGTTGCTGTTGGGGGCACGTCGCGGAGGGGCCTCAGAAACCCCACAGGGGACAGGACAGGAAACGGGACATGGCACCGCTCAAGACGGTTTTTCACGTTCATACGGATCACTCCGACGACAGCTGTCATTCTGTCGAGCGACTCCTGGAACTCGCCCGTCATGCCGGCATTCACTGCATCGCGGTGACCGATCACGACACGATTTCAGGCGCCCGAGAGTTGGCGGCCAAGGCGGGAGCCGACCTCCGCGTGATCGTGGGGCAAGAGATCTCCACGCGCCATGGCCATTTGATTGGCCTTTTCCTTCATGAGGGCGTCAGGCCCGACATGTCGGTCCGGCAGACGGCCCAAGCAATCAAGCGCCAGGGTGGCTTGGTCGTGGTGCCCCACCCTTTCAATACGTTTTTTGGTTGCGGTATCCGCGATAAAGTCTCTGATATCCTGGATCTGATTGACATCGTGGAAGTGTGTAACGCCCAGAACCTACTGCCGTTCCCCAACCGCAAAGCCGAAAAGCTGGCGCGTCAAAGCGGCTATCCTGAAATCGTCGGCACGGACACGCATCACGGCCACAGTCTCGACGCCTGCTATCAATTGATGGAGCCTTTCGACGGGCCGGCTGCGTTTGTCGAATCACTCAAGCGAGCGACCTTCGTGAAGGGACGCCACCCGCTCAGCTACTTCGTTCTTTCCGCCCAGCTCGTGCTCCGTCAAAAACTTTGTTTGCCCGCGGCCGAAGGCTATGGCCGAAAGTGCACCGTCCGTCGCACCAAGTCGGGGGTGTTCCCCCTGCCCGTACGAAACGAATAGAACTCCCCCGCGCCGAAGGCTTGTCGAATCCTGAATGCTTGTGCGACGATCAAGACGAGACGTCGAGCACGTTACGGTTTTTGATACCTACAATTGCCACGTAAAAAAGTGATTCACCACTGGTCGCGATGCGGTGACGATAGCGTTTGTGACGACGCACTGAGAGCATTCCATCCTCAATCATCTTGTGAACGAAACGTGAGAAACCGGATGAGTCCGTGCCATTCAGGAAATCTTCTTTGATGTTAAACGCAACCCACCCCCCCTGCGCGATGAGATTGAACGACTCGGCAAATGCTTTGACAGGAATGTCGCCAAATCCCAACGCGGCCACACATGTCAGGCAATTGAACACATGGCTTTTGAGTCGATGGCGTTCTGGGTCCGATAGATCGGTCATATCCGCGATAAGATAATCCGCGTAGACCTCCGGGCGATCGCGGAAGGCGGCCCGCTTGGCTGAAGGTGTGATATCCACCCCCACCGCCAACTCCGCCCCCTCGTCCACAAGCTCTTCGCCTACCATGCCGTTCCCTGCACCGAGATCCAGCACTCTCAATTCGTCAACGCTGCCTCCGGCTTTTGACACCTCCTCTGCTAGCAGTTCCCGAATCGTGGCGGGGGAATTGCATTTGAGGATGTCATAGAACACGCGCTCGTACAGACCCGGAATCTCATACATATCAGCGTAGTCATGAAATCGAATCTCCCGCCAACCGTCCTCGCATTCGACCAAGCACCACTCTTCGTCTTGGTTGAGACAAAGGCTGGGCTCGGGTAGGGCAAGCCGAAGATCATCCCGGGCCTGTTTCGGATCAGAAAACGAACGAATATTGGCATCAAGCATACTCATGACAATCGGCTCCCTTTTGTTTTGCCTGCGCGTTCAAGATGTAACCGCAAAACCTGTGGCCTGTTGTCGGACCACGCCAGTTCTACACAACGTTTAGTTTTTTGAAGGTTCCTGAATCGGCTGTGTCGAAGCCTTTGCCGAAGACCGGTCTACGCCCGCTTCGGGGTCTTCTTCACTAATGACCGAGCCGGTCACCAAAACCGGAGCAGCCTCGATACCCTCGGCTTCCATCATGGCAGCAATGCGCTGAAGCGTTGACAGAATTGACGTCCTTTCCCACTCCTCAAGCTTCAAAAGTTCCCGACGAAACCGATCTTGCAGCAGCGAAGGGGCCGCTTTCAGCACCGTCTTACCCCGATCGGTCACGACGACATTGACCGTCCGGCGGTCCTCGCCGCTTCGCGTCCGTACCACGAGACCGTTCTTTTCCAATCGATCGAGTATCCCTGTGATCGTGGCACGACTGAGGTGGGCGGCTCGCGCCAAAGCCCCTGCGGTCGTGCCGCTGAGCCGTTCCGCTTCCTGCAGGACGGCCAACTGTGGCCCGGTCAATCCACAACGTTCGACCAACCGCCGCGAATGGAGATCGACGGCCCGCATAATTCGACGCGTGGCTGCGATGATCTGATCTTCAATCGTTAGGTTAGTGCTCATAAGGGGACTTAGGTCCTTCAATTCTTTTCAACGCTTCACAACCCAAAGGTCAACCGTATCAGGATGAACCGGAAATGTTAGCCTTGAAACGAATTGTTGTCAAATTTCTGAACCAAACTGAACGGAGCACGACGTGATTGATCTTGTAAATGCTTTTCTAGAATGAGGATATGACTACTGGTGCATATCGGGCTCAGTCTTACTGGGGCTTGAACACGCTTCTTATACCGTTTGAATACAAATTATCTTTGGCGTTTTTTTCCAGGGTAACCGTTCACTTCGTCGTCTTCTGCAATGTTCGAGGGGTGATCGGCGACGCTTTGGGCGCGGCGTTGGCTTCGTTTCGTCAGGGCGTGTTTTTTGAATCGCCGTATCTTCATCGACGCCGGCTGACCGGGGGGGAGGCATGGTGTCATTGCTTGGCCACGAGAAGCGTACCCATGGCGGTGGATATCCGGATATCAAAGAGCCATTGATTGAGAATATGAGCGGCGTTCCGTTTGAACAGATCGCAACGGAACAGCGGGTACCACAGTAAGTACCACGGCTCTGCTTTGTCCCGACGAATCGGGATGTCACCCACTAACTACAAAAAAATGGCTCTCATCCCAAATACGTGTAGATGTCGTCTATCAATCATGCCCCCAGATCCAGAAGGATTTGGGCCACCCGTCATACATGCTC
>Ga0180433_10011393_pt1 | contig 10553 bp, 18 predicted proteins | sample SS_ome_8_FD_132980 | JGI IMG/M metagenome (GOLD analysis project Ga0180433, IMG submission 132980) | Hypersaline lake sediment archaeal communities from the Salton Sea, California, USA - SS_1_D_1 metaG | ecosystem: Environmental > Aquatic > Non-marine Saline and Alkaline > Hypersaline >...
AATATCACTGATACAATAATCGATAAATCCATCTTCAGGCTTCAATTCCAAAATACCAATAAGGTCTCTAACTTCATTTATTTTTTCTTCAAGCCCTTCACTAGAGATTTCTAGTTGACTAATCCTATGATCTCTTGTATATCTTCCTGTATTAGTCCAATGTTTTTTTAAAAATTCTCGATATAACGGATTTTTCCAGCGTTCTAATTCTCCTAAATATTTCCTTGCAACTTCAGAATCAAATTTTAGTAAGTCAACTCTTGGACCTTCAGTGCCTCGATTCAATGAAAACTCTATATGAGGCCTATTAACAAATAATTTTCCAATATGTAATTTATTAAGTCGAGGTATCTTTCTATCAATATAGATAAAACTCCCCTTACAATTCCTTATTTCAAATTCTTTTCCATTTTGAGAGTAAGACTCTGCTGCTTCTAATCCTTTTTGAGAATTGTATGTAACAGTAAATCTTTTTGAAGGGATCTCAGAACCCGTTACTTCTTTTGCAACAAAGTGATATCTTACCATTTTAACTACTAAAAAGTAAATGCAATATATAAAAACTTTTCTATTAAAAAAGTAGCCCTGCCAAGATTTGAACTTGGGTCTACTGGGCCAGAACCAGCAATGCTTGGCCACTACACCACAGGGCTATCCAAACTTATTTAAACAAAATATCTCTTTTAAGCTTTATGGAAGCCCTTAAACTATTAACAGGAAAAAAATATATCTACTTGGTAGACAGAGGCAATACAGCAATAAAACTAGCTTTAGAAATTATAAACAAACCAATTACTTTAATCCAAGACCAAGGAGGTTGGTTAACTTATAAGCAATATCCCAAAAACACAAATGAACTAAAAACCAAATTAGGTGTAGTTGATTTAGAAGACTTAAACCAAAAAGCAGACAAGGATTCAGCTTTACTAATAAACTCTCTTTCAGGTTATGTATTTCCACAACCAATGAAAGAAATAGAAAAAATTTGTAAAGAAAATAACTGCCCAATAATTAATGATGCTTCAGGTTCAATTGGAACAGCTATAGCAAAAGTTGGAGATATAGTTATAGCAAGCTTTGGTAAATGGAAACCAATTAACTTAGAATATGGAGGATGTATTGCTTCAGACACACCTTTAGAAATAGAAGAAACTTTCAATAAAGAAAAGATATTAGAATTAAAAACCATAATAAAAGATCTTCCAGAAAGATTAAAAAAGTTAAAACAATTAGTGCAAAAAACAAAACAAGATTTAAAAGATTTCAAAATATTAAATAAAAAAGACGGTTTAGTGGTCTTAACAGAGAAAAATAACGAAATTATTAAATATTGCGAAAATAACAACTTAGAATATACTTTATGTCCAAGATATATAAGAATTAATAAAGAGGCAATCTCAATTGAGATAAAAAGAAAATGAATATACTAGCCAAAATCATTTTATTTATAATATACATCATATTAGCAGTTCTAAAGACTATCTTTATAGATACTTTTAAAAATATCCACTATTTTTCATTAAAGATAATAAATCCAGAAAAAGCAAAAACAATGAAAGAAGAATTAAAAACAAAACATCTACTTGAACTTTTTGATGAAAGATTAAAAAGACTGGAAAGATTATTATATGGTATAGTAGAAGATGCTAGTTATATTAAGAGACCAAAAGGGAAATATGATATTAAAAATTTAAAGAGGGAGATAAAATGAATTTTATAAAAGCAATATTTTCAAATAAAATGGATGAAACTACCCACAAAAAATTTACAAGGTATGGGAAAGGCGAATACGAAAGAGCATTAATAAAAATTAAAAAATCAAAGGATAAGTTTACAGTAAAAACTTCTTTTGACTTTGCAAATGATTTTGTTTCAATTATTGCAGAAAACATTCAAGAACCCGCAGAAGTTTCTGGAAAAATAATAGCATCAAGAGATTTAAAAAAAGATTTGGATTTAGAATGTAAGTTTTCAAAAAGAGGGAAACTATATACAGCAGAATTAAAAAAATTAGAAATTTTACCAGAACAATTAAAAGAACTATATGAACAATTTAAACAAGATTTCTTACTTTTATCAATTAAATCAAATAAATATAAATTAAAAACAAAAACATCAATACCTAAACCAGGAGGAAAAATAAAAGATGACTTCTGTTCAGCAACTTTGCCATTAGAGTTATTAGATGAGTTTGCTTTTGATATTTCAGACGAGTTTAAAGAATTGATTATTAAACATATATTCAAAATAACAGATTTAGAAGTACCCGAAGAGTTTAAAGATAACTTTTTCAAAGCAAGAGAAGCAGCTATAAGAAAGGGCAAAATAGAAAGAATTATAGACATAGACGGAAAAATAGAAAAAAGAGAAGCCCCTTTGCTGGTATGATTACTTGGCTGCTAATTTAATATCTGCACCCTTGACAGTTTTTCTTCCAGAATGCTTAGCCAATCTAACAGATTTTTCCCCTATTTCTTCTGAAATATCCTCTAAAATATCTCTTAGAGCTTCTTTAGCGCTATGTGAGACTCTTGGAGCTCCAGCCCGCTTTAATATTTTTTCCATGGCCGCAATAGGCAAGATTGTCTTTGTCATCTTCTAATCTCCTTATTTTTTTATTTATTTTTAAAATAAAAGCCAAATTGTATTTAAATTTTTCTATTATTTAAAATATAGACCTTAAAAAAGAACACTAATTATCAAAATTTAGAAAGCAAAACCTTTATAAATACATTAAAATCAAAAATCATATCCCTACTGATTGAGATAGTACAAAATAAGGGTATTATCTAATAAGCCGCTGGTTCTATAGGTAGAAGTATACGTAATAAATAAAATGGGAAAAAGACACCATCCACATAGGGGAAGCTTGCAATATTGGCCAAGAGTTCGAACTAGTCGACAATATGCTAGAATAAGATCGTGGGCTGATGTTAAAGATATTAAACCTCTAGGATTTATTGGATATAAAGCTGGGATGACCCATATTACATTTACCGACACAAAATCCACATCTCACAAAAAAGGCCTAACAATTTCTTGCCCAGCGACAGTGGTTGAGTGTCCGCCACTAAAACCTCTTTCTATCCGATTTTACAAAAAAACTTCAAATGGCTTAAAACTTCTTTCTGAAATTTTTGCACCAAAATTTAATAAAGAACTTAAGAAAAAATTACCAAAAACAAAGGAAGAACCAAAAGAATTCGATGATGTAAGGTTATCTGTTTATACTCAACCAAAACTTATTGGTATAGGTAAGAAAAAGCCAGAAATTCTGGAAATTGGCATAGGTGGAACTGATCTAAAACAAAAACTGGATTATGCTAAATCATTATTAGGTAAAGAAATAAAAATCTCCGATGTTTTTAAAGAAAATCAACTATTAGATGCTAGATCTGTTACAAAAGGAAAAGGTTTTCAAGGTACAGTAAAAAGATTTGGGGTTAAAATAAGACACCACAAATCTGAAAAAACCAAGAGGGGTACAGGTAATCTTGGTGCATGGACACCTAAGAAAGTACTCTTTTCAGTACCCCAACCAGGTAAGATGGGCTATCATCAAAGAATTGATTATAATAAACAATTAATAAAAATAGATAACGATGCCAGCAAAATAAATCCAAAATCAGGATTTATTAGATATGGACTAGTAAAAAATGATTATGTTTTATTAAAGGGTTCAATACCTGGTCCAAATAAAAGAGCGATAGTGCTAACAGAGCCTATAAGGAAAAAAGCAGATCCTAATCCCATTGAAGTTTCATATATAAGTTTGGAATCAAAACAAGGAAGATAAAATGAAAGTAGCTATATTAAGTCTGGAAGGAAAGAAAACAAAATCAATAGATCTACCTGCCATATTTTCAGAGGAAGTAAGACCAGATTTAATAAAAAGAGCAGTTCAAGCAATTCAATCAAATTCAAGACAACCCTATGGAGCAAAACCAGAAGCAGGAAAAAGATCTTCTGCTGAACTTTCAAGAAGGAGAAGAAAATACAGGGGTTCATATGGCCATGGGATATCAAGAGTTCCTAGGAAAATTCATACAAGAAGAGGTATTCATTTTTATTGGGTGGGCGCCTTTGCTCCAGGTACAGTTGGAGGTAGAAGGGCTCATCCACCAAAATCTTCAAGAATTCTCAATAAAAAAATAAATATTAAGGAAAGAAGAAAAGCAATTAGATCAGCAATAGCAGCTACAGCAGTTCTAGATTTAATTAAAGCAAGAGGCCACATTGCAACATCAGCACCATTAATAGTAGATTCAAAGATAGCTTCATTATCCAAAACAAAAGAAGTTAAAACTACCTTAAATAATTTAGGTTTATCAAACGAATTAAAAAGAGTTGCAATTAAAAAAATAAGAGCAGGAAAAGGAAAAGCAAGAGGAAGAAAATATAAATCTAAAATTGGACCTTTAATTGTAGTCTCAGAAAACTGTTCATTAATAAAAGCGGCTTCAAATATACCTGGAGTAGAAGTTTGTAAGGTTAACGATCTAAATGCAGAACTTCTAGCACCTGGAACAACACTTGGAAGACTTACCATCTACACAGACAAAGCAATTCAAAAAATTGCTACAGAAAAATTATTTTTCACAAAACAAAAACATAAAAAAGAAACAAAAGAAAGATCTAAAAAAGAAAAGAAAAGAAAAACCATAGAAAAAAAGCTAGTTAAAAAAGTAGAAAATAAAGGAGTTCCAAAAAAATCCGCAAACAAAAATTTAGCAATAAAAAAGGAGGTTAAGAAATAATGGATCCCTACACCATCCTCAAAAACCCCATTTCGACAGAAAAGGCAGTAAGAATTATGGAAGCAGAAAATAAACTTATATTCATAGTACACAGAAAATCAACCAAAGCACAAATAAAGCAAGCAACAGAAGAAGCATTTAAAGTTAAAGTTGTAAAAGTTAATACCTTAAGCAACAAAGGCAAGAAAAAAGCTTACATATCATTATCACCAGAAACACCGGCAATAGATGTTGCTACAACATTAGGTTTATTATAAAATGGGCAAGCGAATAATAACACAACGTAGAGGAAGAGGAACACATACTTACAAGTCCCCTAGTCATCGTTATAAAGCAAATGTTCAACATAGAAGATATGATGATCTTGAAAAAAATGGCACAATCAAAGGAATCGTTACAGATTTAATTAACTGTCCCGGTCATTCAGCACCACTAGCAAAAGTGACCTATGAAAATGGCGATAAAATATTCATGTTTGCACCAGTTAAGATAAAAGTAGATGATGAAGTATACTCAGGATCAACATCAGAAGTTAAAACAGGTAATACCTTGCCTCTTAAGAATATTCCTATTGGATCACCAATATTTAATATAGAAATTTCTCCTGCTGATGGAGGAAAATTAGTAAAAGCTTCTGGCACATCAGCAAGAGTAATAGCTCGTTCAAAAGATAAAATCATGGTACGATTACCTTCCAAAAGACAAAAGGCATTTCAACCAGACTGTAGGGCTACAATAGGTATAATTTCAGGAGCAGGAAGAAAAGATAAACCTTTTGTTAAGGCAGGTAAAAAAATGCATGCTATGCGTGCAAAAAATAAACTATACCCGAGAACATCTGGTGTAGCCATGAATGCTGTTGACCATCCATTTGGATCAGGTCGTGGAAGGCAGCATGCAAAATTAATTGTTGCATCAAGATTTGCACCACCTGGAAAAAAGGTAGGTAAAACAAGAGCAAAAAGGACAGGTAAGAGGTAAATAAAATGGCTGAAGAATTTACATATAGAGGAAAAACATTTGAAGAAATAAATAAGATGGAGCTTAATGAATTAGTAGAGTTAATGCCCGCAAGACAGCGAAGAACACTAAAAAAAGGATTCACAGATATGCAGAAGAGATTTCTCAAAAGAGTTCAAGAAGCCAAACCTGGCCAAAAAATAAAAACCCATTGCAGGGATATGGTAGTCTTACCAAACATGGTTGGTTTATTAATACTTATCTACAATGGGAAAACTTTTGTTCCTGTTACAATTACAGAAGAGATGATAGGTCACTATCTTGGAGAATTCGCTCTAACGAGATCAAGGGTATCTCATTCAGCCCCAGGTATTGGAGCAACAAGATCCAGTGCAGCTATGTCGGTTAAATAAAAATGAAAATTACAGAACATCAAGCACAAATAAATGGAAGAGATTTGCCTATTTCCACAAAACAAGCAGTAGAGATATGCAATTTTATTAGAGGTAAACTAACAACCAAAGCTAAAGCAATGCTTCAAAGAGTGCTTATGATGAAAGATGCAATACCTATGAAAAGGTTTAATAAGGATACAGGACATAAACCAGGCAGGATTGCTGCAGGTCGTTATCCAATAAAAGCAACATCAGAAATTCTAAAGCTAATTGAAGGGGTAGAGGCAAATGCCCAAAACAAAGGTCTTGATCCCACATACCTACTTATTACAGTTATAATTGCAAATAAAGCATCAACTCCGTGGAGATACGGTAGACAAAGAAGAAGAAAGGCAAAAAGAACACATATTAATATTGTTGTTGATGAAGTAGAATCTAAAGAAAAGCCAAAAACAGAAACAAAAAGCAAAGCCAAAGTTCCAAAAAAATCTGAAGAAAAGTCAGAGAAAAAAGAAAAATCTCTTCAAAAAACAAAAGAATCAACAAAAAAAGAAACAAACTCAAGTAAAAATAAGCCAAAGGAGGAAAAACCTGATAAAAAATGATTGAAAGAAAATTTGTAACAGAAAAGATAAAGGAACAAGCAATAAAAGAATTTTTAGCCAAAAAACTTAGTAAAGCAGGTTATAGTAGTACAGAAATTCAAAGAACTCCTTTAGGTGAAAAAATAATAATCTATACAACAAGACCCGGACTGGTTGTAGGGGTAAAAGGGGAAAATACAAGAAAGTTAACTCAGACATTAAAACAAAAATTTAAGTTAGAGAATCCTCAAATTGAAGTAGGAGAAGTTGAAAATCCCTTCTTAGATCCTCATTCTGTTGCCGATAAAATAGCATATGTTCTAGAAACATATGGATCAACAAGATTCAAGTCCACAGGCTATAGGACTTTGCAAAATATTATGGATGCAGGAGCGCTAGGAGCAGAAATTGTAATCTCGGGAAAAGTACCGAGTGCAAGAGCAAAAACTTGGAAATTTGCTGCAGGCTATTTAAAAAAATCAGGAGATATCTCTGAGAATAAAGTACTAAAAGCTCATACGGTTGCAAAACTCAAACCAGGGATAGTTGGTATAAAAGTCAGAATAATGCCTGCTAATATAACCCTCCCAGACCAATTACTTTCACAAATAAAACCTCCTCAGGAAGAAAAGGAAAAACAAGAAGAAGCATCTAAAGAAGAAGTCAAAGCTACAAAAAAAGTTAAGAAAAAACCAAATAAAGTAGCATCAAAAAAAGAAAAAGTTCCAAAAAAAGATGCTAAAAAAGAAAAAAAATCTAAAATTAAGCAAAAGAAGGAAATAAAATCAAAGGAAGATGGCAATAATAAAAAAAAGTGAGCTTAAACAATTAAGCCCACAACAAATTAGCGAAAGACTTGTAGAACTAAAAAAGGAACTCATGAAAATAAATACTCAAAGGGCAATGGGTACAACACCAGAAAATCCTGGAAGAACAAAAGCCATAAGAAAAACAATTGCCCAAATTTACACCATGCAAAAAAATCCTGTTCAAGAAAAAAATAAAGAAATAAAACCACAGGAGGTTGTTGAAAAGAAATGAGCGAAGTTTGCCCAAAATGTGGGCTCAAAAAGGAACTTTGCGTCTGTGAAACCATCGCAAAAGAAGAACAAAGAATCAAAGTAAGAACAGTAAAACGAAGATTCGGTAAAATAATGACTTTAATTGAAGGGATTGATACTAAGGATATAGATTTGAAGGATCTTGCCAAAAATTTAAAATCAAATTTGGCTTGTGGAGGAACAATCAAAGATGGGATTATTGAACTCCAGGGAGATCACAAGGACAAAGTTAAAAATGAACTATCAAAGATGGGTTTTGCCAAAGAAACAATAGACGCATCATAAAAAATGAAAGCACAGGATATAGTTAGACAAGAACTAATAGGTCTAACCTTAGAAGTGGTTGATGCAAACAACCCTGCCTTAATTGGAATCAAGGGAAAGGTTATAGATGAGACAAAAAATACATTAACAATAGAAACAAAAAATAAAACAAAAAAACTCGTTAAAAAACAAGTAACAATAAAACTAATAATCAACGGAAAGACAGTTCAAATAGGAGGTTTAAAACTCACGAAAAGACCGGAAGAAAGAATAAAATGAAAAAAGTAAAAAAAATAGGAATTGAAGTACCTTCACCTAATGAGGAATGCACTGATAAAAAGTGTCCTTTCCACGGAAATCTTAAGCCCAGAGGCAGATCATTTACTGGTAAAATAGTGGGTGCAGATACCCACAAAACAGTAAGTGTAGAGTGGCCCAGAGCATTTTATCTTAAAAAGTATGAAAGGTTTGAAAAAAGAAGAACGAGAATTAAAGCTCATAATCCCTCATGTGTTAATGCTAAAGTAGGAGATATCGTTAAGATAGCAGAAACACGCCCAATTTCAAAAACTAAGAATTTTGTAATATTGCAAATATTGGAGGCATCTCAATGAAAGCAGTAAAAGGAAAAATTGTAAGAAGTTTACCTTTGGGTAGCGTGTTAACCGTTTGTGATAATTCAGGAGCTAAAACAATAAGACTATTTTCAGTTAAAACAATGAAAACAACCAAAAGAAGAATGCCTTGTGCAGGTATAGGTGATATGATCAATGCCTCAGTAGTCAGAGGTAGACCTGATATAAGAAAACAAGTAGTTCAGGCAATAGTAGTGAGGCAAAAAAAATCATATAAACGAGCAGACGGAACAAGAATAAAATTTGAGGATAATGCCGCAGTCATACTAAAGGATGAAAAAGGAAATCCTAAAGGTACTATATTCAAAGGACCAATTGCAAAGGAGGCTGCCGAGAGATGGCCAGGATTGGCTAAAGTGGCAAGCGTAGTGATCTAAAATGAAAAAAGCTTTTTCAACACATTGGAAATCAAGTAAACAACCAAGAAAACAGAGAAAATATCAAGCAAACGCACCTCTTCACACAAAAAGAAAATTCCTTTCAGCCCCTCTTAAAAAAGAACTAAGAGAGAAATATAATAAAAGGAATATTCCAATAAAAACAGGAGATATCGTGAAAGTGATGAGAGGCCAATATAGAAAAAAAACCGGCAAAGTTTCAGAAGTAGATATTAAAAAAACAAGAATATTTATTGAAGGGTTGGAACAGGCAAGGAAAGAAGGCAAAAAATCACCTATTCCTTTTAACCCATCCAACTTGATGATCCAAGAATTAAACTTGGATGATAAAGAACGTAAAAAAGTGATAGAGAGGAAATAAAATGACACATCTTAAAAGAGCAATAGCTCCAAAAAACTGGAAAATTCAGAAAAAAGGAATAACTTTCATAGCAAAGCCTTCACCAGGCCCACACAAATTTAATGATTGCATAACTTTAGATACTCTTCTAAAAAAAACTGGCTATGCCGATACAACAAGAGAAGTAAAGAAGATACTAAACAGAGGAGGCATTATTGTTGATGGTATTGTAAGAAAAAATAACAAATTTCCTGTAGGATCTATGGATATTATTAGAATTCCGACAGCAAAAGAAACATTTAGACTTTTAATATTCAAAGATCAAGTTGTTTTACAGCCTGTAAAAGGAGATGAAGCAACAACTAAATTTAACAAAATAGTTGGTAAGATCATTCTTCCCAAAAAAAAGATCCAGCTTAATCTTTATGATGGCAGAAATATCTTAGTTAAGAAAGATGATTTCAAGGTAGGCGACTCAGTTATTTTTGACTTGGACAAAAAATCAATCAAAGAGCATCTTAAAATGGAGAAAGGCGCAATAGTCTATTTGATTGGTGGAAAGTATAGGGGACAACTAGGAAAACTGCAAGAAGTAGGAAATTCAAAATACCTCCAACCTTCTAAAATAGTTTTAAAAACATCAGATAATCAAAAAATTGAAACACTTCAGAAGTATGCATTTGTTGTTAATGATAAGCTGAAAATATCAAAATGAACCCTATGAAACAAATCAAGCTAGAGAAGATCACTCTAAATATAGGAACAGGAAAACCTGGACCCGAGCTAGATAAAGCTATAAAACTTTTAGAAATAATTGCAAAACAAAAACCAATTCAAACTAAGTCAAAAAAGAGAATTCCAACATGGGGAATAAGGCCAGGTTTAGCAATTGGTTGTAAGGTTACTCTCCGAGGAGAAAAAGCTATTGAGCTACTCAAAAGGTTATTAGAATCAGTAGACAATCAACTTTCAGAATCAAATTTTGATAATTTTGGCAACTTTTCATTTGGGATTAAAGAATACATCGAAATTCCAGGAATAAAATATGATGTGGAAATAGGTATCATTGGTTTAGAGGTGGCAGTAACACTTGAAAGACCCGGATTTAGAGTAAAAAAAAGAAGGAACAATAGAGCAAAAGTAGGCAAAACTCACGAAA
>Ga0180433_10011394_pt1 | contig 10553 bp, 11 predicted proteins | sample SS_ome_8_FD_132980 | JGI IMG/M metagenome (GOLD analysis project Ga0180433, IMG submission 132980) | Hypersaline lake sediment archaeal communities from the Salton Sea, California, USA - SS_1_D_1 metaG | ecosystem: Environmental > Aquatic > Non-marine Saline and Alkaline > Hypersaline >...
ATAACTTTCAGTTTTTTACTTGATTGCGGGGTATCGATGCCTTTCATCTACTAACAAAAAAAGTATCTCAATTTTTTTTTATTTTACCCTATTTTACCTCTTACTCAAAATTTATATTTTATAGGGAACCCAGGTTCCCCCATGCCCCCTCCTGCATATAAATATTGTTGGCTATTTTGAGGCCCAAATTTGGGTAGCTAATTTTACTGCTAATTTGCATCCAAACCTCCTATCAAAAATGCCGGTATATTTGTGGGGATATTGGTAGGCTGACCATATATGCTCTTAAAAAATTATAAAGTTGAGCCACCTTTTGCTTCGGCTAAGGCAATACACTTTTTTCATATTTTTTTATTATTAATTCCTCGTCCTCATCAACTATTTCTTCTTTAAATTCTTTTGAATAATCGTAGTCAAAAAATAAATCACACGAATAATCTTTTTTAATTATTGTTACCCAAGCTATTTCACATAAGGGTATAAATTGTTCATAAATTGTTTTTCCTCCTATAATAAATATTTTAAAATCTTTTTTTAAAAAAGGATATATTTCACGAAATGTATTTCTATTAAGTAATATTGTGCTAAAAATTTTATGATTACCAGTAAATATTAATTCATTGACACCATTTGTTTTTTTGTAATTTAAAAAATTTTCAGGTTTACTAGTTAATACAATATTTAATCTTTTTTTTAAAGGTCTATAATTATCGGGTAGAGAGAAATATGTGTTCTTTCCCATAATAACAACATTATTTAATGTCATATTCATAAAGAATTTTAAGTCCTTTTTAGAATGCCAAGGGATTATTCCATCCTTAGATAATCCGTTTTTAGAATCAACTGCATAAATAGCTTCCATACAAAAATAATAAATTAGATTTTAAATATTAATTTATTATTATATTTTATGAATCAGCAAAGAATTGAAGAATCTGTCAATAAATTGTTTCACAATGCAACTGATAATTATATATTTATTTATACTCCACCAAAAGTAGGGTCTACAACATTAGTTACTTCTTTAAGAGTCTCTCTTGGTAAAAGTTATAATATAATCCATATACACGATGAAATAATGTTAAGTGTTTTAACAGGAATAACTAATGTTAAAATCAATGATATAATAAGTTTTCTCTCTAATAAAGGAAAAAATGTTTATGTTATTGATGTTTACAGAACACCAATAGAGAGAAAGATGTCTGAATATTTTGAGAAGCTATCGCCATATCACTTTAATAATAGTGAAGAAAATGTATCTAAGTATTCAATGAGACGTATTATTGATAGATTTAATAAGATATTTCCTCACTTAGAAAATGGCGACCATTATTTTGAGAAATATAATATTAATGAACCAATCTCATTTGATTTTGACAAGAAATATTCATTTCAGGAATTAAACAGAATTAAATACATTAAACTTAGATTATGCGATTCCGATTTATGGGCATCAATTCTCTCTAATATTCTAATGACTGATATAATTATTATTTATGATTATAAAACAGAAAACAAGGGAATAGGAGAGTTGTATAAGCGTTTTAAAAATGAATACAAATTGCCAATAAATTATTTAGAACTAATTAAAAACTGTAAATATTTCAACTTTTATTATAACGAATTAGAGAGAAATAACTATTTAGCTTTATGGAGTCAAAAACTTGATGTAAGATTTACACCATACACCGAAATTGAATATAAATTTTATATTAATTTATGCCTTGAGAACCAATATATTTATGATATTCAGATAGACCATTATATTGACAATGGTTGTTTCTGTAAATATTGTACTAACAAACGAAAAGAAATATTTTTCAAGGCAAAGGCTGGAGAGAAATATTTCGAAAAAATAATTCATACTGAAGTCATAAATGAAGTTAAAAATGAAAAATTAAGAGAAATGAGTGTAAAAATTAAAAAATTTATAGATGGCGAACTTGCAAAGAAAAAATACAGACCAAAACAATTTAAAATTAATGTTATAAATAATTAAAAACTTGTATATTTATCACAACTAGCCACTTCATAACATGGGTTATTTTTATTTATATTTCTCTAATAACTCAATCATTTTATCTCTATAATTTTTACACTCTTCTGGTGTTAAAACAACATAAGTTCTTCCACGGTCAGCTTCATTTGGAAAGCTCATTCGCAGTTTTCTATGTCCGCCAATAGTTGGCTCTGAAGAGAATTCACTTCGTTGCAAATATGCCCATCCACCTTTTTGAAATGTAGTTTCTCCATCTGAATATAAGTGATAAATGATATTTCCATTAGGCGATTCCTTTGGATTAACTAATCCTGTTTCGGATTCTTCATAGTGCTTCTTATGAGCTTCCAAAATAGCTAAATTTAATACTAAAGCTTCTGATTGAAGGTCTGACATGCTTGTTTTTATATTTGAATTATAAAATATAAAAACATTCAATTTTTTATAAATTTAAGCTTCTGTATTCTTTACAAAATGCTTATTCATGTACTTCTGAATATTGAAATAATTTAATTCCTGACCATCTTCAATGCCTAATAAAACCTTCAACTTTTCATCAGGTGCAATAATCTTTGAATTGGTTGCATTTTCTAGTTTATTTTCTTTAATGTAAGCAACAAGTGCACGAGTTACTTCTGTTCTCGCGATTTCTGTGCCCTCAGTCTTATTCATGAATTCACATAATTCTTTTGTTACCTTACTAGGCTTGGCGAATCCAGACGGAGCTCTATTACCCTTTGATTTTGTTTTGGTCACCTCCTTTTTAAGTCCCTTCATTTGCTTCTTAACACTCTTCTCAAGTTGTTTAATGCCTTGTTGCATACTAGTAATCTGATTTTTCATTAAACTTAATTGACTAACTAGTTGTTCAAATTGAGCAAATAATTCCTCTTGCACTTCAGTCGCATCTACTTTCTTTGACATTTTATATTTACATTTGTCAAGCAATATTTAAATTGATTTTTATTAAATATTAATTTTTTGTGTTTAATGGTGTCTATGAGAACGATGATTTTTTCTTGTACGTCTACTTTTACCTCGTCGTCTTCTTCGATTTTTACGACTACCACCAACTGCACTATGTTCTCCCCTTTCAGCAGCATCTAATTCATCATATTCATCACTCGAAGCAGGAATTTCCTCTTCAGAATTACCAGTTCCCTCTTCAATATCACCTCCGCGTTTTGTTTTACGCATATTTTTACAAATAGGATATTTGCAATTAGGTTTATGTCCATTACTCTTTTTTCCACCCTTTTTTTCTTCACTTTGTGTTTCATCTTCATCGCTTTCAGATTTATCATCATCATCATAAGGAGTCATTTCCTCTTCAGAATTTTCTTCCTTTTCTTCTTCATAACCATCATTATCATCACCTCCTCTAATTCTTCTAGTTTTTCTCTTTCCACCCTTTTTATGTTTCTTTGAATTATTCATATTTTTACAAATTGGACATTTGCAGTCTTTTCTGTGACCATTCTTCTTCTTTAAACCACCACTAATATATTCAGCCATTTTTTCCATATCTTGAGAATAACCACCTCGTTTAGCTTTGTTTTTCATATTTTCACAAATATGACAAGTGCATGTGGATTTGTGACCATTTTTCCTCCTGGCACCACCGAGTTTAACTTCATCTAATTTTGTTTTACCCATTATATATTAGGATAACAAATAAGTTTTTTAAAATTAATAATTTGAATATTATTAATTTTTTACATATTATTTTCTAAAGTTTTATCGCACCAAAATATTACTTAGATTGAATGGTGATAACAGTAGCACCTTGACGAGGAGGTCTACTTTGGAATTTACGCGGACCATTCTTTGTAACTAAAGACCACCCTTTCTTATCTCCAACCGATTCTCTTGGTCCTTCACCACGAGCTCTTGGTGCGGAACTCTTTCTTTGTCTTGGATCAAAACTCTCCTTTGCATCAGCTTCTCTAGGTGCTCTTTGACGAGGGGCCTTTGGTTCGGCAACTTCTTCATCAGGTTGCTTTGCTGACTTGTATTCATTGCGTGCAAGCTTCAAATCACGGCGAGTTTCGCACATCAACTTGCCTCCCTTAATTCCAGCAACCTTGGAAGCTTGCCATTCATGAGTATCAGAATCAGTCTTAACTAAATCAAACTCAATATATTCACCCTGAACCAAATACTTGTATTGTTGATTCTCTACATTAATAGCACTATGATGAACAAAAATATCTGAACCAGAACGAGAACCGTCGGTAACGATAATAAATCCATAACCTGCTCTATTATTAAACCACTTTACGCGTCCGGTCAAGTGTTCAGGAGCAACAGAAGGTGTAACAGCGTCTTTGTAAGATGACATTATTTATACATATCTTAAAGTGATATCTTTATATCTTTTTATGTCTAAATTATTTACCTTGAGTTATATAATAAACGTGTGTCAAAACAAATCTCTCTAAATCTTCTTTCTTTGTTACATCCAAGTCATTCATATTTATTGTTTTGAAATCATATAATTCTATATTATTTGTTGCTACATATTCGAATACAGGTATTAAATTGATGCGTTCCGGTTCAACCATTTTTTTTAAATCAACATTATGTTCATTTGCCATATATCTAACATAATTATATATTACTAATGCTACCATCTTCATTCTTTTATCCTGTTGTTGTTCAGCTTTTTTATTTACCAATTGAAAAACATTAAAAATTGAGGAAACATAATCTTCCATTTTATCATATCGTTTTGACATTTTATTATTTACATATTTATTTTTAATTTATTTTACTCAATATTTCTATTTCTCTCTTAAAATTATCTATAATTAAATAATAATTAGGTCTTTCTTCATATTCTAATGACCTAGCATATCTTATAAAATCTAAAATAACTAATGGATACTTGTTATTATTTACAATTTCTATTTTTTTCCTCATTATTTCTTGCTCATTAGTGTCATTATTCCACGGTAGTTTATCACTTAAAAAATATAAAAGTATATATCCCAATGATTCTAAATCATCTCTTCTACTTAAATCAAATCTTTTATGAGACATTATACTTGCATAATTAAGACTACCTATTATAAAATGAGTCTGTTTAATTGAAACATGATTATCATTCTCTAGATATGTTTTACAAAATCCAAAATCAATTAAATATAACTCAGAAAACTTATTTTGTCCAAATAAAAAATTATCTGGTTTAACATCTCTGTGAACTAATCCTTTTTCGTGTATAGTCTTTAACAATGAAATAATTTTTATTCCAAGTTTTAAAACTAGAATTAGAGAGAATATATGTAATTTATTTTTAAGGTCTTGTAGAGAACAACCTAATAGATTGATTACCATATAATAATTATTACCATCTTTTCCAAACCACTTTACACTAGGTATTCCACTGCATCCATTTAAATAATTATATATCTTAGATTCGTTTTTGAGTAATTTCAATTCATCATTTATTCTCTCTACTTTTATTGCAACATATTCTTTAGTTCTTATATTTTGACCTTTATATATCGATCCAAAAGACCCAGCCCCTATTTTGTTTAAAATTAAGTATTTTTTATTTATAAGTTCCATTATAAATAAAAAAGCATTTAATTCTAATATTTTAAATTACAAAATGTTTATAAATTAGACAGCAAATATAAAAAGAGTAATTACGTGCGTTGATATTAATAATATTTGTTGCTCTAACATAGCAACTTTACTGTACATATTTATTGGTTGAAGAAATGTAACACCTAAACTTGCTTGTATTGCAATACTTAATGATAAAAAATCTATAAATTCTGGACGTAGTGTATAATTTTGATTAGTATTTATTGGAAAAAATGAATCGTCTAAACTAAATATATATTAATGAAAAACTTATAATACAAATAATATGGAATAATATTGTTCTAATAATTAGTCTCGTTATATACATTTAATTTTTGTAGTTAATATAAGTTTTATTGGGTATAAAAAGTTTATAATATTTCATTACCATTATAAATTGTATTCAATTGACGATTAACACGAACAAATGTAGTGCATTTAGGTATATCTTTTATCTTTTTAGCACAAATATAAGTCATTGTTGAACGGATACCACCTTGAATATTTAAAATCGTATTTTCAACTGGTCCTCGATATTCAATCTTAACCGTCTTACCTTCACTACTTCTATACTTTGCAACACCTCCACTGTATTTATTCATAGCCGTATCTGAGCTCATACCATAAAATACTTTATATTTTTTGTTTGGTAGACCATTATTATCAAATTCAACTCTTAATTCTCCACCAGATTCATCATGACCAGCAAACATTGAACCACTCATAACAAAATCTGCTCCTGCACCATAAGCTTTTGAGAAATCTCCAACAACTTGAAGTCCACCATCACTAATAATATGAGCATCTAAGCCGTGTGCTGTATCAGCACATTCAATAACTGCGCTTAATTGTGGCATACCAATACCAGTTTGTTTTCTAGTTGTGCAACAACTTCCGCTACCAATTCCGACCTTAACAATGTCGACTTTTCCTTCCATTACCAATTCTAATACGCCTTCAGAAGTGCAAACATTTCCAGCTATCAATACTTTTTCAGGATATTTCTCTCTAATTTTTCTACAGATTTCTATAAATTTAGACATATAACCATTTGCAACATCTATGCAAATAAATTTAGGGTTTATTTCACTGACAATTTTATCTAAATTATCTAAATCGCTTTCATTAATTCCAGTTGAAACTGCAAAATATTCCAAATCTAAATGTTTATCAATTAAATCTGGAACTCTATAATATTTATGTAAACAAGTTAATACCTTATGTTTTTGCATTTCAAGTGCCATTTCAATAGTTCCTGTTGTATCCATATTACTTACCATAATTGGAACGCCTGTCCAAGTATAAGGTGAATACTTAAACTTAAATGTTCTCTCCAATGAAACTTCGGAACGTGAAAAATATTCACTTCTCTTTGGTAAAATAAGAACATCAGTAAAATCTAATTTAACATCATCTAAGATTTTCATTATTATAAGTATTAGAGAGAATTTTAAAAAATAATATAAACGATTTTTACTTAAAAATATCACACTAATAATATAATCAATAATGATTGAAAAAACTGACGTTGTATTTAACATAATTCTATACGTATAAAGACTGATTAGTTACTACATATTTCAATGTCATATGTGGTATCTCTCTAAGCTTACTTAAGAAAGCTATATTACCAGTCATCTCCGCAATTTTCTCAAACTCACTTGTAATATTATTAATCTTTAATAATCCCTTTACAAATTCACCCAAAAATATTTCTTTCTCTCCAGCCATTTTTTGTAAAATTTGTTTGCAATCCTCAACATTTTCACTATCGCACCATTCTTCAACATAATTTAATAAATCATAATGTATATCATAGATAAAACCAGTGTTTATATTTCTCTCCAATTCTTTTTTCTGATAATCTTCGTATAATTCTAATACTTCTTTAATCCTATCATTTACTATTTTATCTAAAGACTTTGGAACATTATCTTTAAAATCCTCTAAAACGCGAATGTTTGTAAAACAACTAAATAATGATACTAATTGTTTTGATGATAGGTCATCTAATTTCTTCGAGTCATACAATTTTGAAAATGCTAGACAGTGAATTTCTCTAATTTGAGAAGCAATTTTTCCTTGAATAGTAAGTTTCAAATCAATTGCGTAATCATTATAAGATTCAATAAAAGATTCTTGTTTTAAAAGGTGTAATACATTTCCAACTCCTGATTGAAAATAACCTTGTAAAGAATCATATTGACTCTTTAATTGATTTATTTCTTTTTCAATTGTGCTAATTTTCTGATAACTTTGTAAATCTTGATTTAAGAAACGATGATTGTCTATAATAGATTGTATTTTTCTATCCATTTCTTTGCGTTTTTTATTTACAGCGGATTGCAGAGACTTTTTAAGTTCCAAATATTCATCTAATACTTCCATAGGTGTTCTAAGTTGAGATACACAATTATTAACATTATCTAATTCAGTTTGTAAACTGGTCATTTTATAGTAAATTTCTTTCATTTGGTCATCTAAATCACCTGTAATCATACTACGACTAGCAAATTGTGTTAAATTATTATCTCCAATATCGAGTAGATTTAATAACAAATTATACGAAATCTTGAACTTAGATGTCAATGTCTGTGGTTTTCCATTCATCATTGTCTTATAACTAACAGAGTCCACATTTCGAAACAAATTATTTAAGTGAATTACGTGTCCAACAGTGTCGAGACCCAATCTGCCTGCTCTTCCAGCTGCCTGTGTATATTCGTGACTATATAAGGTTCGAATATTTTCACCATTAAATTTGTTTACGTCTGTAAAGATAGTAGTTTTGACTGGAAGATTTATGCCTACACTCATTGTCTCTGTACAAAATAATATTTTAATAAATCCACGAGCAAATAAGAGCTCAGTCATTTCTCTTAAAATAGGCATTAAACCGGCGTGATGAATACCAACTCCTTTTCTCAAGAGCTTAACAGTATTAACATATTCAGGCAAATGTAAATACTCTTCATAATTTGGCAATTTTCGAATAATTTGCTCACATTCACGGTCAACTGTATAAGGAATTTTGCTGTCAAACTCGAGAAGGTTTGTCGTTAATTCCTCTGCACAAGTTTCTAGTTGTTTACGTGAAAAAACATAACAAAGTGCTGGTAACATTTCATTTTGAACCAAATATTCAGTAACTTTATTTAACACGTGTTGTCGTTTCACTCTGATATTATTTTTTTCAAATAATTGTAACATCTTAGTCATATTTTGATAGTTTACATCATTGAATTTACCCTTTTCATCTTGAATGACGTATGGTTTATTAGTTAAATCTTTAATTTGCTGTTGTATAGCTTTATCTCGAATAGCTTTATTAACAGAATTTGTTACAGTGATAAAACTATAATGAATTAAAGGCACAGCTCTAACCAATTTACGAGTAAGATACACTTCTTTTTCTACTGGTTTTGTAATATCGCCCTTAGTTTCTAGCCAAAACGCAAACTTTTCAGGATTATCAAGTGTGGCAGAAAGACCAATCATTTGAACTTTAGATGGTAACAACATAATGCATTGTTCCCATACATGTCCACGAGATTCATCATTGATGAAATGAATTTCGTCGAAGACCACACATCCTAATTCAGACTCAATATCCATTTCAAATGAGACAGATGAGTTTAAATTAGGAGTCGTGCTTTTAATTTGATATAATTTATTCATTAAAATTTCAGTTGTCATAATCAAAACATCTGCATCAGGGTTGGTTTTAATATCGCCCGTAATTAATCCAATTGAAATATGAGGATATTTTTGAGTAAAACTATAAAATTTTTCATTTGAAAGAGCTTTGATAGGACTGGTATAAATCGTTTTCTTACCTTTTGAATGAAAATAATCGAGTGCAAATTCACCTGGCATAGTCTTGCCTGAGCCGGTTGGAGCGCAGACCAAAACATGATTACCATCAACAATGGCTTTTACTGCCCATTTTTGAAAGTCATGTAGTGGATAAGAGTATTTATTGAAATGCTCATCATACGATGTATCATCAGCTGATTTTGTGTAATTGAACGGACAAACTTTTACCATCTTTAGGTTAATATATATAAACTGATTCCTTTATATGTTTTTGTTAAATAATAAATTAAAAGTATTTAAAAAAATTATTCAGATAATGATAGTTTATATGAATGGAATAATGGAAATCATACAGGTTTAGGCTGGGATTAAATAAAAAATTGAATGCTTATTTTGATATTAAATTAAAAGCATAATAAATCAATTAACTTACGTCAAAAATGTCAATTTGCTATTATCCAGCTCAGTATAAACCTAAATTCTCTAACCATAAATTAGAGAGATTTAGAATAATAAATGAAATAAAGTTAGCTTATTATTTGGATAATTCAATATTAGATAAAATTATGCAACGAATATTAACAGAATTTTGTGAGTCATCTGTAGTTGGTTATAATAAATATTTTGATAAATATTGGTGTAAAAAAATGAATAAGGGAATATGTGAATTTCATGTAGAATTATTAATAAGTTTTAAAGGTTATGAATATACAGAAATAATAATAACTCCATTAATAGGAACAAATGAGAATATAAAGAAATTTGTATTAGATTTTCATGAAGCAATACAGTTGTATAAGACATCAAATTTTATACGAGATATTATGCACGGTCGGTAGTTCTTTAAGTAGTATAAATTTATTATTTTTTTTCTTATTTAAAGAAGGCCGATATTGATGTCTTTAAGTAGCTAAAATATATATTTTTTAAAGTAACTTAAAGACTCAGAACACTACATAATGAAGGGAAAATCTTGAAATTCTGAAAAATATAGCGAAAATATTTCTCTTCACGTGTAGAGAAAAATTCAAAATTCCTTTTGGCAAACTTTTTTTGAATTTTGAAAATGGACATAAAAAAAATGTCCAATTTTCATATGCCCAAAAAGTCCTTACTGACGAAATTTTTTGTCTAGATAAAAAAA
>Ga0180433_10011395_pt1 | contig 10550 bp, 10 predicted proteins | sample SS_ome_8_FD_132980 | JGI IMG/M metagenome (GOLD analysis project Ga0180433, IMG submission 132980) | Hypersaline lake sediment archaeal communities from the Salton Sea, California, USA - SS_1_D_1 metaG | ecosystem: Environmental > Aquatic > Non-marine Saline and Alkaline > Hypersaline >...
AGGCTGCACCAGGCGATTCACCACCTATGAACGGGTTGAGCAGTTACCCCTTGTCTTGATTAAAAAAGACGGTAGGCGGGAAAACTTTGACCGGAACAAAGTCCTGGCGGGTATGAATAAGGCGTGCCAGAAGCGAAACATCAGCATCAACACCCTGGAAGAGTTTGTGGATGAGCTGGAACGGGAACTCCAGGAGATGGGAGAAAAAGAGCTTCCTTCCTCGGTGGTGGGTGAGAGGATCATGACGAAACTTCATGAATTGGACGATGTGGCCTATGTGAGATTCGCCTCTGTGTATCGGGAATTCAAAGACATCAACGATTTTATGTCTGAGCTCAAGGAATTGTTTGAATCACAGAGCAAAAGCCCTGCACCAAAATGAGAACTGTTCCGGCGGCGTCAGATCAAAGATCTTTGAAAATCGTGGATGAGACTTACATGAAAATGGCTCTTTCCCTGGCCGAGCAGGGTCGTGGTTGGACCTCTCCTAACCCCTTAGTGGGCGCCGTCGTGGTGAAAGACGGGGAGGTGGTTGGCAAAGGCTTTCATCAAGCTGCTGGGGGCCCCCACGCGGAGGTCTTCGCCCTTGAAGAAGCTGGCGACGATGCCAAGGGAGCCACGCTCTACGTCACATTAGAGCCATGTAACCACACAGGGCGCACCCCACCTTGCACCCATGCCATATTGAAAAGTCGCATCAAGCGCCTTGTGGCCGGAATGAAAGATCCCAACCCACGAGTCACCGGGGGCGGGCTCGACTACTTAAGGCGCCAAGGGCTTGATGTCGCAGTTGGGGTCTGCGAGGACGAATGTCGACGTCTCAATGAGATTTTCATAAAATATGCCAGCACCACCCTGCCCTTTGTTGTTCTGAAGTGCGCAGCGACCCTCGATGGTCGCATTGCTACCCGCACGGGGGATTCCAAGTGGATCACCAACCCACACTCGAGACACTTCGTCCACGAGCTGCGTCATGCGGCCGACGCCGTCATGGTCGGCATCGGGACAGTCGTTAAGGATAACCCCCGGCTTACCACCCGTCTTGAAGGCCGCAAGAGTTCAGACCCCATGAGAATCGTGCTGGACACCCATCTGTCTATGCCTCTCGACGCGAAGCTATTGCATCTTTCTTCAAATTCTGATACTTTAATTGTTTCGAGTTCCTCTGTCTCGCCAGAAAAAAGAAAATCGCTCCAAAGGGCCGGCGTCCAGCTCCTCAGCATGGACTGTCATGAAGATCGAATTGATCTCAAGGCCTTGGTGAGAGAGCTAGGCAGAAGAGAAATTACCAGTCTGCTCATCGAGGGGGGAAGCAGGGTCAATGGTTCCGCCCTCAGGGCTGGCATTGTTGATAAGGTCCATATGTTCTATGCCCCCAAGATCTGCGGGGGCGACGATGGGGTTGCCGTCTGCGCTGGCCCTGGCGTAGAGCGGATGGAGCAAAGCATGAGACTTAAAGATATCTCGGTTCATCGTTTTGAAGACGATGTGATGATCCAAGGGTATTTAAAAAACCATTAGGGCACGTTACGACTGGCGACACCGGGGGACATTTTGAGCTATATACGAAAGGACGCCCCATAAATCGTGTTTACAGGCATTGTAGAGGGTCTTGGTACGGTTAAAACGGTCATCCGCACGCGTGGTGGGGTGCGGATGGATATCCAAAGCCCGTTCTCACTGGAAAAGGTCCGAGTGGGTGACAGTATTTCTGTTAGTGGGGTCTGCCTTACAGCCGTGGAGGCTAAAGACAACACCTTTCAGGTCGACGTCGCCCCTGAGACGCTTTCCAAAAGTACTTTGGGCCAAACCAAGGTGAGCGACAGGGTAAACCTGGAACGTTCCTTGTGTCTTGGAGATCGCCTCAGTGGCCACCTTGTCACCGGGCATGTAGATGGCATAGGAACCGTGAAGGCGAGACGACCGGTGGGCAATGCGGTTATCTTTACCTTTGGCGTTTCAGAAGACATTGCCCGTTACATTGTCCAGAAGGGCTCCGTTGCTGTTGACGGTGTTAGCTTAACGGTGAATGCCTGCAATCCAAGGTCTTTTGAGGTGAGTATTATACCCCATACTGTCAGTATAACCACCATGGGCCTTAAGAATGTGGGGGACCTAGTCAACGTTGAGGCTGATATGGTGGGAAAATACATAGAACGTTTCATTCAGCACCCCGCGAAGGAGGCTGAGGAGCCTCAAAACAGGGAAGCGATTGATCAAAGGGTGCTTACCAAGGCAGGATTCATGTCATAGAAGCATTATTTTGAAGGCCCCTTAGCGAGGAGTTTAGAATGGCACGCATATCGATAGAGCAAGCAATCGAAGACATGAAGCAGGGCAAAATGGTCATTCTGGTCGATGACGAGGACCGTGAAAACGAAGGAGATCTGACCATGGCGGCTGAAAAGGTTACACCGGAGGCCATTAATTTTATGGCCAGATTCGGCCGAGGGTTGATCTGTCTGTCATTGACCCAGGAAAAGGCGGATGCCTTGGAACTCCCTGTCATGGTGAAGGACAACCGGTCTCGCTTCGAGACGGCGTTTACGGTTTCTATCGAAGCGAGATGTGGTGTGACCACGGGCATTTCTGCAGCAGATAGGGCGATAACCATTTTGACTGCCGTGGCAAGAGACGCCAAGCCACACGATCTGGTTCGCCCAGGCCACATATTTCCCCTCCGAGCCCGAAAGGGCGGAGTCATTGTTCGAAGCGGGCAAACGGAAGGATCCGTAGACTTGGCAAGGCTTGCAGGCCTGGCCCCGGCAGGCGTCATCTGTGAAATCATGAATGAAGACGGCACCATGGCCAGAAGACCCGATTTGGAAATATTCTCCAAAGAGCACGATATCGGAATTTGCACCATTGCAGATCTTATTGAATATCGACTCCGAACCGAGTGTTTTGTTCGCCCTGCGGCCACCACAGTTATTCCGACATGTATTGCCGGGAAGTTCAAAGCCATCGTCTACGAAAATGATGTGGACGACTTCCTGCATATCGCCCTCATCAAAGGCGAAATCGATCCTGAAAAGCCAGTCCTAGTGCGTGTCCACTCCGAATGTCTCACCGGGGATGTATTTGGTTCCATGCGGTGTGACTGCGGAGAACAGCTTGACGCGGCCATGAAGATGATTGAGGCAGAGGGAGCAGGCGTTCTTCTATATATCCGCCAAGAGGGGAGGGGTATTGGCCTGCTTAATAAGATGAAGGCCTATGCCCTGCAGGATGAGGGCTATGATACGGTGGAAGCCAATCAACTCCTTGGATTCCAGCCGGACCTGAGAAATTACGGCATCGGTGCTCAAATACTTGTGACTCTTGGTATTCGCAAGATGCGTTTAATGACAAACAACCCTAAGAAAATCGTTGGGCTTGAAGGTTATGGCCTCACAGTGGTGGAACAGGTGCCCATTGAGATGGATCCCAACGCTTACAACAAAAAGTACCTGAGCTGCAAGAAAGCGAAGATGGGGCACCTTTTGAAACTCGATGTCAAACGCTGAGGGGGGAACCACCATGGCAACTGTGTACGAAGGAAAAATATCCGGTGAGGGGAAAAAATTTGGTGTGATCGTCGGTCGATTTAATGATTTTATCAGCGATCGACTGCTCAGCGGGGCCCTTGACGCCCTTGCCCGCCATGGGACAAGGGATGAAGACATCGACATCGTCAAGGTACCTGGTTCCTTTGAAATTCCTCTTATGGCAAAAAAAATGGCTCAAAGGGACAAATATGATGCCATTATCTGCCTTGGAGCTGTGATCCGGGGTTCCACCCCCCATTTTGAGTATGTCAGCGCAGAAGTTTCCAAAGGCATCGCTTCAGTCTCGCTGGACTCTGGGGTTCCGGTTATCTTCGGGGTCGTCACCACGGATTCCTTGGAGCAGGCGATAGAACGAGCCGGTTCAAAGTCGGGAAACAAGGGCTGGGCCGCAGCGGTGGCCGCCATGGAGATGGCCCACCTCGTGGACGCTGTTGACAAAACCTGACCTGGACAAGCCAGCACCAAAAAAGCAAAATTATCACGAAACCACGAAGGCACACAAAAGCACGAAAAAAGGATTCCCAGAAAAGATTTCGTGTCTTCGTGCTTTCGTGGTTGTCTTTTTGTTTTCTCTTATAAAAAGCACAAATTCCATGACTAACGGATCAAGACGGCAATGACTAATGGGCAATCGGCGGCGCTCAAGAGAGCTTGCCATGCAGGCTCTTTTTCAAATGGAGATGAACGGCGACGACTCAAAGGAAGCCGTTGAGTTGTTCTGCAAACACTTCGAAGTGTCCAAGGATGCCAAGCCTTTCTTTCTCCGACTGGTAGATGGTGTTAAGGCATGCCAGGATAAACTTGATCCTTTGATTGAGCGCTTTTCAGATAACTGGAAAATCACGCGCATGTCTGGTGTAGACCGCAACCTCATGAGGGTGGCTGTCTACGAGCTGCTTTACTGCGACGATATTCCGCCAAAGGTTTCCATCAACGAAGCGATAGACATCGGAAAACGGTTTGGAACAGAGCAGTCTTCCGCCTTTATCAACGGGATCCTGGACAGTATCCGTATTTTTTTGGAAGAAAAAAAAGACGATCCGGCCGCTGAATGCGCCTCATTGTTTCAAGGCCGAGAGGACTAGAAATCTTCTCTCAGCTTCAGAAACACTGCTTCCTGCTTGATTCCTTTCCCTCCTGCCTCCTGTCTCAGTTGAAAGACCGTCCTACTAGCAATCAGGTTGCCATCATGGATGACATTTAAAAAAAGATGTTTCCTGACGGTTCCTCAAAGGGCGAACAATATTGTGCTCCCCGCAGTCAATAACAGGCCCTCCAAGGTTGATTTCATGTCTCGACTGTACTAGGAGTAGATAATAGGGGTATTCGCCCTCCCTGTCCGAAGTGGAGGCTCTTTTGTGAATCCAGACAGCTTAGGGTCCATCGAAAGGAGGTCCCTTCATGGCCATTGAAGATATCGTGCGGCACCACCACAATCCAAACCCAGACCTTCAGTCAAGCAGAAGTGCCTCCGATTTTGACAATGTCAATGCCCACATTAACTTCTTGACCATTGATGACATCATCTATCGCATCATGTGGAATCACGGTCTAAGAGATATAACGGCCTTTGAGTATAACACCCAATACAAGCAGCGCTTCGGCACAAAGGCCTTTGGTGGCAAGACAGTCCTGGTCCGGGCTGGAATCGACGTGCCCGTTGACGGCAAGGGGCGCATCTCTGGTATCGAGAGAATTCGTCGCGCTATCCCCACTTTGGAAGAACTCTCTGGTTATGGAGCACGGGTGGTCATCATCGGCCACCAGGGGCGGGCTGGCAAACGCAATTTCATGGAACTCGACCAACATGCCCGCGTGATCAGAAGATTTTTAAACCCCTCTTCGCCGCCGAAGACGGTCAAGTATCTGGGGAACCTGACGCAGAGAAAAGTCATCACCAACAAGGTCCGTTCGCTAAAGGATGGCGAAATTCTGGTTCTAAACAATGTCCGTTTTCTGGTCGATGAGGTCTTCATTCGTGACAAGCCAGGGCTTAGGCCTCACGAAATGAACGAGGGCTCCCGGTTTGTCTCCATCTTAGAGCCGTTGATCGATTTCTATGTTAACGACGCCTTTAACACGTCTCACCGCAAGCACAGCTCCATGATCGGGTTTACAAACGTTTTGAACCTGGTGGGACGACAGACGGAAACTGAAATGATGGAAAACAAACAAGTCCTTCATACCATCGAATATCCCTTTGTGCCCATTTTCGGCGGTTTGAAAGTGGGAGACTACATGGGCCTCATTAAGAACTCCATCCTTTCTGAGAAGGTGCCACACGTCTTGCTGGGGGGAACCCCCGGGATCATCGCGTTCCTCAGCAAGGATATCCGACCGGGTGAGTCGTACAACTTCGGCATAGCCACTCAGAGCTTTCTCGAAAAAAACGTGAGTAAGGCCCTTGTCAGATTTTTCGAAGAGCTTTACAGACTACCCGAGGGGAGAAAAAAACTGATTCCACCCGTGGACTTCCTGGTAAAGCACAATTCAAATGTACTCAGTCTGACGGCTAATGAGATTCACGACCACCCGAAAAAGGATCAGTTCCACGTTTGGAGCATTGGGGAAAAGACCGCCAAGCGCTTTGTGTCGTACCTATCAAAAGCGAAAACCATATATAAAAAAGGGCCCGTTGGAAAGTGTGAAGAGTCCGGCTTTGAAGAACCGGAACGCTCGATTCTCAAGGCGATCATGAAGGCTGAAAAAAATGGGGCCTACACTATATCCTCCGGGGGCGACAGCATTGAAATCGCAAGGAGGCTCGGCTTTCGAGAAGACCGATTGTTTTCCCGCTTGAGCGACGCAGGGGGCGCCTTTGTCCATGTGTTGGAAGGAAACCGCATTGCCTGGCCGATGCTTCAACTCAACACGCACTGGAATCTCTTTTACGGTAAAAACCTGAGATCCGCCCTCCCCTTCAACTATAATTTGAAATCACGGTATCGCCTAGAGTTGACCATTCCTCAAAAAGGTCTCCCTGAAGCTCTTCGATATGAGCCGCCCCGCTAAGATCGCCATACTCCTCGCGGGAACAGGGTTTTTCGTTCTGGTCGTATTCCTGAACTGGACATCCCTGGCCCAAAGGGTCACCATGTGGTATGGCCTGATCAAGGAGCCTGAACAAGTCAGAACACTCCTGCGAGGCTGGGGCCCCATAGGGGCACCACTGGGTTTTATAAGCATTCAGATTCTTCAGGTGATCTTTGCCCCCTTCCCGGGAGAGGCTAGCGGCTTTGTGGGAGGCTATGTTTTTGGCACGTTGCCCGGTTTCGTCTACTCTTCCATCGGGCTGACAACAGGTTCGCTGATCAACTTTATCCTGGCCAGGATCCTGGGAAGACGATATGTGAAAAAATGGGTCCCAGCCCATTACCTGAGCAGGTTTGATTCTCTGGCGAAACGTCAGGGTGCTATTGTATTTTTTTTGTTCTTTGTTGTCCCAGGATTTCCTAAAGATTACCTCTGTATCTTCCTTGGGTTTACAAATCTCTCTGCCAGGGTCTTCATACTCATGGCTGCCATTGGCCGCATGCCTGGCACCCTCATGTTAAGCCTGCAAGGCGCCCAAGTGTTTCATAAAGACTACCCCACCCTCATCCTCTTGACGGCTATCTCCCTGGGTTTTTTGATTCCTGCCTATTGTTTCCGCGAGCGGATCTACGCATGGATTGACCGACCAAACCCAACGAACAAAGCCAAATCATAAACGGCAGGCAAACACGGAAACCTCAAGGCATCCCGCCGATCCAAGATAATTGTTTTGGCCAGGTGCTGTTGACTACACCATAAGAGTGCGTTATGAGGAGATAAACCCTATAGTTGCAACTTTAGGTTAGACTACAATAGCCCATTACCCAATAGTAAAGGAGACAGGCCGTGACCTACTGGAACTTCCGCGAACAGTTGAGTCGCCAAGACAAACTGCGTCGGTCGGTCTATGAAACCCTTCGAGACGAATTGGACCAATATCTCATAGAGTGTGGTTTGGTGCAATCGTATCAGCGATTTGTGGACCAACATGTTCCATATCCCTTTGTGGAAAAAAGGGAGCTAAAGCCCAGGGCCCGCATTCCTGATGTGGAGTTCGAACTTCACAACCGATTCCTCGTCATCTTTGTTGAAGATGTCATCCCCAGCACTCACAAGAAGTACATACGATTCTTTGATGACAACAAGACCACCAAAGAGAACCTCATGCGTTTTGGAACCGTTCAGTTTTCAAAAAAATACACCAGAAACGTCAAGCAATTTGAATCTTCCCAGTTTTCAGATTTTCTCAAGGGCCTGCTCCCGGTTGACTATGCCCTCCTCATCCAACGCGATCCCACGATTAAGGCAAGAAACCGATACAGCTTGTCCCATTTCCGTGTGCGCATTGATTGGCCTATTGCCGATGCGGCCGAAGACATGGCCCGCGATTTGAGATACATATCTAAAGAGCTTTATGAAAAGGGAGAGGCGTACGCAGAGGAGATTCAAAAAAAGTTTTTCGAGTATTATGCCTTGCCCGCCGCCTCCGGCGGACGCCGCACAGCCGCGGTGGTGGGGGCGCAATTTCTAAAGCGTGTACCGTGTATATCAACGGTGTATGTGGCAAGCTGTGAGTCAAGGGGTCTCTATCGCATTTCAGAAAGGGGCGTTTCAAAGTACATACTCATGAAACTCACGGACACCGATATAGAAAATGTTGCGGCCACGCACAACCTGCAAGCCAGGACTGTGAAGAAGAACTACCTTATCGCAGAAGAAGAAGACGGGGGCGTTGTGGTCTTCCAGACGACCTACGAGCGGACAAGCCATGCCAGATTCCCTGAAGATGGCAAGCTAAGAGAGCTCAACTCTGAATATTTCTGGATGACCGTTATCAATCAGAGCATTTTGCCTAAGGCGGGCGTGTGGGATAAAACCCCTCTTCCGTATAGTATTATTTACACCTAGCCTAGTGTCTATGCATAAATAGCATCTTTGGGCCCGATACGGCGTTCTCCGCGGGTTTCCGTCCTCAACGTAGCACTGCTACGCCTGCGGCGCAAACCCTTGTGCGGCCTTGCCTCAGGGCCAAAATCTACCATTTCTGAATGAACACCTTGCAGTGCTCAACAGGGCTATCTTGGTGCCCGTGGTCCGCATTCATGCATGGGCCAGGCGCCGTGTCTCAGAAGTAGTTGTCGTTAGCCACTATGGAGCCGAAATGGCTTGATGGCCACAGGTTACTTTTTTCGAGCTACGTGACAACTTGCCGGAAATAATCAATGGTTTGCTCCAGTCCTTCTGTTAAATCGACACGGGGTTCCCAGTCGAGTTTTTGCTTTGCCAAAGCAATGTCTGGCTGTCGTTGAACAGGATCATCCTCAGGAAGTGACTTATACACGATCTCTGACTTAGACCGCGTGACCTTGAGCACGGCGTCAGCAAGACTCTTGATGGAAAACTCATGTGGGTTGCCTAGGTTGACAGGCCCAATAAAATCCTCACGGTTCATCATCTTCATGCACCCATCAATCAGATCTGAGACATAACAAAACGAACGGGTTTGGGTTCCATCACCATAGATCGTGATCGGACCGTTTCTGAGGGCTTGCACGATGAAATTGCTCACCACCCGGCCATCTGAAATCGCCATTCTTGGACCGTATGTGTTGAAGATGCGCACGATCCTGACGTCCACTTGATTTTGGCGATAATAGTCCATCATCAATGTCTCAGCCACCCGCTTCCCCTCGTCATAACAACTTCGCAGCCCGATGGGATTCACATGCCCCCAATAACTCTCCTTTTGAGGATGTTCCTGAGGGTTTCCGTACACCTCCGATGTGGAAGCCTGAAGGATGCGGGCCTTCACCCGCTTGGCAAGGCCTAACATGTTAATCGCTCCCATGACACTGGTCTTAACTGTCTTCACGGGGTTGTACTGATAATGCACAGGCGAGGCTGGACACGCCAAGTTGTAAATCTGATCAACCTCGAGGAATATGGGCTCGACGAGGTCATGACGGATCACCTCAAAATTTTTGTGATCCATCAAGTGCAAGATGTTTCTTTTTGACCCGGTAAAAAAATTGTCGAGGCACAGCACCTCTGCCCCCTGTTCCACTAATTTGTCACACAGATGGCTGCCAAGGAAACCGGCCCCTCCAGTGACAAGGACTCTCAGCGTCTTCATAAACCTCTCCTTCTTTTTTTCCTTCCGAAACCTAGTGTGGTGTCCCAGCAATAAGTTGAAGAAGTCCAAATCATACAGTGGCCATCGTCCAAAGCTATTTGCGTCGCTCCGTGACCATTTTGGGTACGCCTGCCGAACGTCGCTAAATCACAGAAACTCGGGCCTTTAGGCCCTCAGACAGTCTGTGATTCTTCACGCAACCTTCCGCATCCGTCTGGCTCACAAAATGCTCAATGTCGCTCACAAAAAGGCTTTGGACTGTGTCCGAATAATGCAAAGTATTGGTGGGACACAACACTAGGTAGCCTGTGCTGGGCATGCCACGAGCAAGATCAGCCTGTATCACGCTGTAGCTGAATGGTAAGGTGCGTGTGCTGCATCTTGAGTCTACCCCCAAAACGGCTGAAGTAAAAGAAGCCATTGTTTACCCCGTCCCGCAAATATGTCCCACAATATCATCTATGCGCCCTGCATCCGCGCTGATCCAATACACCCATCTCTTTTGTCTGAAGACGCGATGGACCTGCCCCATCCCATCAAATGCTAAGACCCTCAGGCCCTTGAGATCCAATACACGATACCGCCTGAAGGGAGACCTTTGACTCTGTTTCATCTTTTCAATCATGACTTCAATCTGTTTGTTGGCGAGCTCCTCGGAGGCGGCCTCAGACACCCATATGGTAGCTTTGTCGCCGCCATTGCCTTGATAATAGGCAATAAAGCCCCTCACCACATCGATAGGCATCCCATGAAGCCGGTTGATGGCCTCCAAGGCACGGTCCCCAGTGATGAGCTTCACCAGGTTCAGACCCTGGATGTGACCATCAAAAGGCAAG
>Ga0180433_10011397_pt1 | contig 10547 bp, 9 predicted proteins | sample SS_ome_8_FD_132980 | JGI IMG/M metagenome (GOLD analysis project Ga0180433, IMG submission 132980) | Hypersaline lake sediment archaeal communities from the Salton Sea, California, USA - SS_1_D_1 metaG | ecosystem: Environmental > Aquatic > Non-marine Saline and Alkaline > Hypersaline > Sediment...
CGCCGTAGAGGATTATAGCACAGCCGGAGACTTCATTTCCATATCTTTGTGCACATTCTTCCCGGATGAAAGCATGGACATCCTGAGCCTGCTCAGGGGTAGCGGTCAATCCGGTTCCGATCGCCCACAAGGGTTCATAGGCGATGACGATCTCACTGAATTCTTCAGGGGAAAAGTCTTTCAGCCCTTCTTCGAGCTGCGTGTGGATCTTATCGAGCGTCAGGTCTTTTTCCCGTTCTTTCAGCGATTCTCCGATACACAGGATCGGCATGAGCCCGTGCCGGAGCGCCGCACGGATTTTTTTATTGACGGTTTCATCGGTTTCACCGAAGTACTGTCGTCGTTCGGAGTGACCGATAATGACACAGGTGCAGCCCGCGTCCTTGAGCATAGCGGGGGAGACTTCTCCCGTGAAAGCGCCTTTCTCTTCCCAGAAGATATTCTGGGCGCCCAGAAGGACGGGACTTTCCTTGATGACCTCGGCCGTGTCGCTCAGAGCGGTATAGGGGGGAATGACGGTCATGACGGCATCGGGAAGCGAAGCCGCCGCATCCGTGATTTCCAGCACGAGAGACCGTGCCTCGGCGATTGTCATGTGCATTTTCCAGTTTCCGGAGATAAAAGGTTTTTTATTGGTAAATTCCATATTATTTCTCCCTTAATGCTTCGAGACCGGGCAGGGTTTCGTTGGCGATGAATTCCAGCGATGCCCCTCCTCCGGTGGAAATGTGCGAGATCCCTTTCTCGATCCCGGCCTTATAGACGGCGGCCACGGAGTCTCCCCCACCGATTATGGAGAGTGCTTGGGAGCGGGCGACGGCCTGTGCGATTTCGGTGGTTCCGTGTGCGAACTTATCGATCTCGAAAACCCCCATGGGACCGTTCCAGAAGATGGTTTTTGCTTTAGCGATGATCTCGCTGAAGCGGCTGACGGTCCGGGGACCGATATCCAGTGCCATCAGGTCTTCCGGGATGGGGAGGCCGTCTATGAATTGCTCCGCCGCGGAGGCGTCGAGAGAGGCGGCCGCGATATGATCGCGGGGAAGCTCGAAAGCGACCTTGTTCCGCTCGGCTTCCTCGAGCAGCGAAAGCGCCAGCGTAAGCTGTTCCGGTTCCACGCGCGACCGGCCCACGCCCAGTCCCTGGGCGGCGAAAAACGTATAGGCCATCGCTCCGCCGATGAGAATCGAATCCGCTTTGGGGATCAGGTTGGTGATAACCGGGATCTTATCGGAAACCTTCGCGCCTCCCAGGATGGCGCAGTATGGCTTTTTAGGGGAGTGGACGGCTTGGTTGAGATATTTAAGCTCTTTTTCGATCAAATATCCGGTGCCGGCCCGGGGAACGAATCCGGTTACGGCGACCACGGAAGCATGGGCGCGGTGACAGACGCCGAAGGCGTCGTTGATGTACACATCGATTCCGGCGGCCAGCCGGCGGGCGAATTCCACGTCATTGGATTTCTCTTCGGCGTAATAGCGCAGATTTTCCAGTATCAGCACCTGTCCGGCGGCCAGGTGGTCTTTAAGCTCATCGACGGCGGGTCCGACGACATCGGGAGCCATGATGACTTTTTGAGGGATCAGCTCGGCCAGGCGGTTTGCGACGGGTTTGAGGCTGAGCTTCGGATCGAACCGGCCCTTCGGCCTTCCCAGATGGGATGCGATGATCACGCGAGCTTTCCTCTCGAGCAGGAGCTTCAGAGTGGGAAGCGCGGCTTTGATCCGGGAGTCGTCGCGGATGGCTCCGTTCTCATCAAAAGGCACGTTGAAGTCCACCCTGAGGAAGACGGACTTCCCCCTGACGTTTATGTCTTCTAGGACGGGCATGAGGGCCTCAGCGACCGATGTATTTGATCAGATCGAGCAGGCGGCAGGAATAGCCCCATTCGTTGTCGTACCAGGCAAGGATCTTGACCAGGTTGCCATCTGTGACGCGGGTGAACTGAGAGTCCACGATCGATGAATGAGGATTGGACATAAAGTCGACTGAAACCAGCGGTTCTTCACAGTAGAAGAGGATGTTCTTGAGGGGGCCTTCGGCGGCGGTTTTCAAGGTTGCGTTGACTTCCTCGGCGGTGGCGTCTTTTTTCAGAACGGCGACCAGGTCGACGAGCGATACGTTGGGCGTGGGAACCCGGATGGCGATGCCGTCGATTTTTCCCTGAAGCTCCGGCATCACGAGTCCCACGGCTTTGGCGGCGCCCGTCGTCGTGGGGATCTGTGAAACGGCCGCGGCGCGGGCTCTTCTCAAGTCCTTGTGCGGCGTATCGAGTATTCTTTGATCTCCGGTGTAGGCGTGAATGGTCGTCATGAATGCTTTTTCGATTCCGAAAACGTCGTGAACGACCTTGGTCGGCGGGGCCAGACAGTTGGTTGTGCAGGAGGCATTGGAGATGATGTGGTGTTTTTCCGGAATGTAGGCGTCTTCATTGACGCCGAGCACGACGGTGAAGTCGGGCTCCACGGCGGGAGCCGATATGATGACTTTTTCAGCGCCGGCTTGGATGTGTTTGGCGGCGTCCTGGCGTTTGCGGAAAAGTCCCGTGGATTCGATGACGAAACGGACATCCAGCGCTTTCCAGGGAAGGTCGGCGGGATCGCGTTGGCTGAGAACCTTGATCTCTTTGCCGTTGACGATGATGCTTTCTTCCGTGTGTGAGATCTCCGCATGCAATTTTCCCAGAACGGAGTCGTATTTAAGAAGATGAGCCAGAGTTTTTGCGTCCGTGATGTCATTGACGGCGACGATATCGAAGTCGGGGTCTTTGATCGAAGCGCGAAAAACGTTTCTGCCGATGCGTCCGAAACCGTTAATTCCAATCTTAAAGCTCATGAATGACCTCCTGTTCTTTTGCTATATAATGGCGTTCTCCTTTAGTAACATAAAAAGGGTATGGATACAACCGTCTAAGGGAATGTTTTTTAGGCTGTTGCGCGAGATGTGAAAAAAACGATTTTCGAGGCGATTCTCAGGTGCGGACTGTGATGAGCCTGGACTCGTCCCGCCGGATCTCCAGTGTTACCTGGATCGCTTGCTCAAATGGGCCCAGTTTCTCCGCCCATTCCACCACCATGACCCCCTGACCCAGATATTCCTCCCAGCCCAACTCGTCAACCTCCGCTCCGTCGGCAAGCCGGTAGAGGTCCCAGTGAAAAATGCGGCATCTCGCCTGATAGATGTTCAGAAGCGTGTAGGAGGGGCTGTTGACCTGGTGGATATCTTTAAACCCCAGTCCCGCGGCGATTCCTTTGGTAAAGACGGTCTTACCGGCGCCGAGCTCACCCTTGAGCAGGACGATTTCGTTTCCCTTGAAACCGGAAGCCATGGAGTTTGCGAACTTCAGTGTTTCCGCTTCCGATTGGGAAATGAAGCGTGAGGTTTTCTTTTTTTCGGGTGGGTGTTCTTTTGGTCTCATGTCCTTTTCCAACGCATTGTACCACAAATCGACATAGGGGACATAAGGAAGAATCGGTTGGAAATCCGGTGCGCCCCGCAGGTATAATGATTATGATTGAGCATAAAACGTCGTTAAATAATATGATCATTTCGGATCGGTGTGGATACGAATGGAAAGCCTTGTCGGGAATGGAAGGATGATTGAAAACAGGGAGGCGGATTAATGGGATATTCACCGGTTTTAGCGATCGCAACCGGAATCTTCGAGTTTATCGCGGCTGTCGTGACGCTTTTCAGTCCGGGACGCAAAAGAATCCTCTGGCCCATCGCCCTGCTGTTTTTGATTCTGGCGGGATACCAGTTTTCCGAAGTGGCGGTCTGCGCCCATCCCGGCAACCTGCTTTTTTCACGCTTGGCCTTTTTTGACATCACATGGCTGCCGGCGATCGGATTGTGGCTGGTTTTTGTGATGAGCGATCCTAAACACCGTTGGGTGAAGGTGCTGCCCCTAGGCTATTTTGCCGCCGGCATGGGATTCTCCATCTGGATTGCCCTGGACCCCGGCTGTGTGACAAGATCGGTATGTCAGGTCGTTATCGCACACTACAGCAGTCTTGAACCCTTCAATCTCGTCTATGGCGCTTTTTATCAATTCGGATTGGCCATGATTATCTTCTGGGCCGCGGCCGCGATGGCCGGCGCCGATGTTCCCGTGACGCGGAAGCATCTGGCAACCTTCAAACCGGAGTGCTCGGTTTCGTTCTTCCGTCTTTCATTCTGCGTACGGTCCTCAACGAACCAAAAGGGGTCATGCCTTCGGTTATGTGTCATTTCGCCTTGATATTAGCCTTGTCGCTTTGCGCCCTCGTTATCCGTGAACGTCGGGTGAAAAAGAGCTTGGAATAAATCCTATCCTCGAGAATCTCTGAAGTGAAAAGTTGTCATAGCGGAAATCGAAGATGTAAACTTGGATTCGCATGGGAATATATTGAGCCGGGCCGTCTCTATATCTTATCCGGCGGAGAGATCGTTTACAGCTTTTCCGGCCCGACCGCCAGTTCGGCTGCGGCGCCGGCGATATCGGGCGCGGAAATCAACGCCGATATGACGGCGACGCCGTCGGCTCCCGCCCGGCGCACGGCGGCGGCGTTGTCCGTTGAAATGCCTCCGATCGCCAACAAGGGCAGCCGGACCTGTTTTCGAATACGACGCAAACCCTCAAGTCCCAGGATCGGCCGCAGCCGTGATTTCGAGGATGTTGGAAAAAGAGGACCGACGCCGAGGTAGTCCGCACCCCCGTTTTCCGCATCCCGGGCCTCCTCGATCGTGTTGACGGATATACCGATGATCCCGGATGGGCCGAGGATCCGGCGTGCGTCCGTCAGCAAGAGATCCTGTTGGCCGAGGTGTACGCCGTCTGCGCCGCAGGCGAGAGCCACGTCGATGCGGTCATTGATGATAAGCGGTATCCTCCTTGGTTTGAGAATCCGAATGACATCACGCGCCAGGTCGCAGAAAGCGCGTGTGCTCTGTCGTTTCGAACGAAGCTGCACCACGGTGACTCCTCCCGAAACAGCGGCTTCAATGAGGGATGGCAGGTTTCCGCCGGCCGCCGAATCGACATCGGCGATCATACAGAGCGTCCAGGCTTGAGGCTTCATGAGAAAAATTATACTTCACTACGGCGCCGACGTCCAATCACCGATGCCCCGAGGCATGAATCCATCGTTCCTTTCTTATTTACGAAAAATGTGGGGGATCTGTGCCTGCTATGAGGGTGCTTTTTCCCGTTTTAAGATTGAATAAAGGTTCCGCTTTCGGTATAAAGGGGATACGGAAAGTTTGCTGAGGAGAATTTGTAATGGCGGCTTTAAGAAATATTCTGGAATTTATTCTCGACAATATTTACCTGAGGTTTTTGCTTATTATCGTCGGCTCGGTCGTTATGGGTTGGCTGGTGAAACAGATCCTTATCCATGTGATCAGACCGATCGCGAAAAAAACCAAAACCAAGGTTGACGATCTGGTCGTACGCCGCCTGTCTTCGATTGTTTTTTATGTGATCGTGGCTGTCGGTGTCGAATGGGGATTGAAGACATTCGAGACCAAAACATCGGCGCTCAACAGTGTCGTCGATAGTTTGCTGATTTTGATCATCTCCTGGTTTATTCTGAGAATTGTCAGCGATTTGTCGCGGCATTGGCTGATTGAGTGGGCGGCGAAGACCGATTCCAGCGCGGATGACCGTTTGATCCCGTTGATCGAGAAGATCGTCAAAGCGGTTGTCATTATTTTAGCCGTTATCTTTCTTTTCGATGCCTGGAATGTCGATATAAGCCCCCTGTTGGCGACGGCGGGGATAGCCGGTATCGCCATCAGTTTCGCCGTCAAGGATTCTCTCAGCAATATCCTGGGGGGACTCCAATTGGTTCTCGACCGCACGTTCAAAGTAGGAGATAAGATAGAGTTGGAGTCCGGAGAAATGGGTGTGGTTCTGGATATCGGACTGCGAAGCACTAAACTGCGCACGTACGATAACGAAATCATTTTCATCCCCAACGGCAGTCTTGCCAACGCGAAGATAAAAAACTTCACGGTGCCCGATCTTTCCATTCGGGTGAACGTTGAGTTCGGTGTCGAATACGGATCCGATCCGGAGGTTGTCCGCGAGACGGTGCTCACCGCATTGAAAGGAATCGACGGCATTCTTCTTGAACCGGCGCCGGCAGTGCAGTTCATTAAGATGTCGGATTTCTCTCTGGATTTCATCTCCCGAGTCTGGGTCAAAACCTATGGAGAAGCGTATTCCATGAAGCTTTCGGTAACGGAGGCCATTTATAATGCATTGAATCAGGCTGGTATCGGGATTCCCTTCCCGACCCGAACGGTTTACAACAAGCAGGATGACTGATGACCGAAACGGAAAAGGAGTCCAACATGATCGATCGAGTAAAAAACCTCATTTGCGAAGTAAAGGATTTTCCCAAGCCGGGAATCGGATTCAAGGATATCACTCCTGTGCTCGAAGATGCGGAAGCCTTCAGATTCGTGACCGAGCAGATCTCCGCCTGGTCCGAGAAACAAGGTGCGGAGATTGTTGCCGGCATCGAATCGCGCGGATTTCTTTTCGGAGCTCCGGCCGCGGTGCGGCTGGGGCTGGGATTGACCTTGATCCGGAAAAAAGGCAAACTGCCGCGCAGCACCTTATGCGTGAAAGCTCCCAACGAATATGCGGTGGAATATTTTGAAATGCATCGGGATTCCATTCGTCCGGGACAAAAAGTTTGCATCATCGATGATTTGATCGCAACCGGGTCCTCTTCGATCAGCGCCATAGAATTAGTCCGAAAGTTGGGCGGAGAGGTTGTCGGATTCGCGGCGCTGGTGGAACTGGGATTTTTAAACGGAGTGGATGCTATCCGCAAAGTTTATCCGGACGTAGAGATGTTTTCGCTCATACGGTACGAAAAATAGGGGAGACGCGTGAAGGATCGGCTTAACCGTATCTTCAAGCTTGAAAAAAACCAAACGACCGTTCGAACGGAGTTGTTGGGCGGAACGACCACCTTTATGACCATGTCATACATCATTTTCGTCCAGCCCGCCATCCTGGCGGCTGCCGGGATGGATAAAGGAGCGGTGATGTTCGCTACTTGCGTCTCCTCCGCCTTGGCGACACTGCTTATGGGATTGATCGCCCGCTATCCCATCGCCCTTGCCCCGGCGATGGGGCACAACGTATTCTTTGCGGTCACGGTCTGTGGCGTCATGGGGTATTCATGGCCGGTCGCCCTGGGAGCGGTATTCATCTCCGGGTCGATTTTCATCATCCTGGCCTGCCTCGGTTTATGGGGCAAACTTGTGGCTGCGGTCCCGGATTCGATCAAACATGCGATTTCCGTAGGGATCGGAATGTTGATTGCGCTCATCGGTCTCCAATACGGAGGGATCGTCGTGGATAATCCGGGAACCCTGGTCGGGATGGGCGAGCTGACCAGCAAGCCAGTGCTGCTGGTGCTGGGCGGAGTCGCTCTGACGGCGGTTCTGGTCGTTTTGAAGGTGCGTGGAGCGATCCTGCTGGGAATCCTGGCCACGGCGCTGGCGGGACTTCCCCTGGGTGTCGTGCGGTACCATGGATTGGTGGCGGCGCCCCCCAGCGTAGCGCCGACGTTTTTAAAACTGGATATTTCGGGCGCATTGAATTCCGGCCTCTTTTCAGTCATATTCGTCTTTTTCTTTCTCGATCTCTTCGACACCATGGGAACCTTGATCGGAGTCAGCGATCAGGCCGGATTTCTAAGAAACGGCAGGCTGCCGAGATCTAACCGTGCCATGCTCGCCGACGCCTTGGGCACGGTCGGAGGGGCGCTTTTGGGTACCTCGACGGTGACCAGTTATGTGGAAAGCGCCGCCGGAGTGGAGCATGGTGCTCGAACCGGGTTGGCGAATATCTCCACTTCTTTTTTGTTTCTCATCGCACTGTTTTTCAGCCCGTTGGCGGAGATGATCGGCGGGGAATATGCGGTCGGAGATCTAATCCTGCGGCCGGTGGTGGCGCCCCCGCTTATCCTGGTCGGATTCCTGATGATGAGAGGGGTGGCCCGCATCGACTGGAAAGATGGAACGGAAGGGATACCGGCTTTTCTGACGATCGTGATGATGCCGCTTTCCGCCAGCATCACCGAAGGCATCGCTTTCGGCTTCATCTCTTACGCTTTATTGAAGTCCGTTTCCGGAAAAGGGAAGAGCGTACATTGGTTGATCTATCTGTTCTCTTTTTTGTTTATCCTGCGTGCTCTCGTACAGTGATCCCGACGGCCGGATCATGTTAAATATATGTCTCCGGATTTGAACAGGGGCCGGTGTCGTTCCGCCCGGAGAGACCGAAAATAAAAATTCCGGAAAAAATACCGGGAAAGGAAGGCGGTCATGGCCAGAATAAAAAGGCTTTTCTTATGGCTATTGATATGGGTGGCGGTTCTCGGGCATTCGACGGGATTCAAGGTTCCGCTCGATCCGGATGCATCGGGAAAGCGCTGGGTGCGGAAAACCCTGAAACGCATGACATTGGAAGAGAAAGTGGGCCAGATGGTCTGCTGCCGATTTTCCGGGCATTTCTTAAACGGAGCCAGTGATCAACGGGCCCGGCTGCGGGACCTGATCCTCAAACAAAAGGTAGGGGGATTCATTCTCTTCGGAGGCGACATCTATGCCACGGCGCATTTGACGAACAGTTTGCAGCGGTCCGCATCCGTTCCGCTTCTGATCGCTTCCGATCTTGAGCGCGGACTGGGCAATCAGATCGAAGGCGCAACCCTGTTCCCGCCGCTGATGTCTTTGGGGGCAACCAGATCTGAAGATGCGGCGTATCGCATGGGCATGATAACCGCTCTGGAAGCAAGGGCGGTGGGGATCCATATGACCTATGCACCGGTCGTGGATGTCAATATCAATCCCGATAATCCCATTATCAACGTTCGATCCCTGGGAGAAAACCCGTGGGAGGTCAGCCGGTTGGCGAATGCGTTTATAAAGGGATGTCAGGAGAACGGACTGATTGCGACAGCCAAACATTTTCCGGGTCACGGAGACACCGCCCAGGATTCGCACAGCGTTCTCCCGACCGTGTCCGGAGATCGTGAACACCTAGAACAGGTCGAACTCTTTCCTTTCAGGGCCGTGATCTCAGCCGGCGTACGAGCCGTCATGACCGCTCATCTCCATCTTCCCGCGTTGGATCCCACCCCGAAAATGCCCGCTACGCTTTCACGTCCGGTCATGACCGACCTGCTTCGAAAAGATTTAGGGTTTCAGGGCCTGATTGTGACCGATGCCATGGACATGGGAGGGATCACCACGCTTTACACCGCTTCCGAAGCGGCGTTGATGGCGGTGAAAGCGGGCGTGGACATCATCCTGATATCCCCTGAACCGGAAGAGGTGGTTCGGACGCTGGCGGAGGCCGTACGATCGGGAGCGGTTTCGCAAAGCAGGATCGATGATTCGGTGCGCCGCATCCTGGAAGTCAAAGCCGGATTGGGGCTGCACAAGAACCGGGAGGTGGATATCGGTGCCCTGCCCAGAAGCATCGCGAATTCCGGATACCTGCAGTCGGCTCGGCAGCTTTTCGAGCGTTCGCTCACGCTGGTTAAAAATGATGACGGAATACTGCCCCTCGCCGTAAAAGACGGCAAGGTCGCGCTCTTTGCATTAAGCAGTGATCCCGGAGATTTTTATGCGGGCCGGGCTTTTGTCCGCGAATTTTCGAAACGCTGTGCTCCGAGCATGGCATTTTACGCCGATGCTTACACCGGTCAGGAATTCATGCGGCAAGCCCGCAAGAAAGCATCTCAATCGGATGAGATCGTGATTGCTTTGTTTTCACGTCTTCGGTCCTGGAAAGGAAGCATCGGATTAGAACCGCGACAGCTGAAATTGGTGAAAGATCTGGCCGCTTCCGAAAAACCCGTGGTGGTGGTTTCTTTCGGCAGCCCTTACTTTGTGAGGGATTTTCCGGAGGTCGAAGCTTATCTTTGCTCCTATCGTTTTGCCCGGGATTCTCAGGCCGCCGCTGTGCGCGCTCTTTTTGGGGAAATCGGAGTTTCCGGGAAACTTCCTGTCAGCATCTCGGAGCATTATCCCCGTGGGCATGGTCTGGAACTGAAACCGGTTCGTTGAGGATCAGGTTACGAATGCGGAATATGCGGCAGATCAATTGCCGTTAACGAGGCCGTAGGGGGTATTTCTAAAATGACGCAGGAGACTTTTCTCCGGTGAAAACGGAACGATCAGCCGCTTTGTGAAGTTTAGGGAGTGAGAAAACCAATGTGCTTTCGATGTCGTTTATGTATAATAAAGGAAAGCATTTAGAAAAGCGGATCATGAGAGGCGCGACATGTCGTTTTCCAAGCGGCTTTTGACCGTGGTTTTGGCTGTTATCATATTGAGTGCCGGTGTATACATCGCTTTTATTCATCGGCGGGACGCAGCGGTCGAGGGGGATGGACCTGATGCGGGTTCCGTGGCGGCGGTCGAAGAAACAGCGCTCCCGGTAAAAACCGAACCTGTGCGGAGAGGGAACCTGGTCATCAAACTGAGATCGCCCGGTGAAGCGATCACCAATCGGCATATCGTGATGAAGGCGGAAG
>Ga0180433_10011398_pt1 | contig 10545 bp, 7 predicted proteins | sample SS_ome_8_FD_132980 | JGI IMG/M metagenome (GOLD analysis project Ga0180433, IMG submission 132980) | Hypersaline lake sediment archaeal communities from the Salton Sea, California, USA - SS_1_D_1 metaG | ecosystem: Environmental > Aquatic > Non-marine Saline and Alkaline > Hypersaline > Sediment...
GTTTCCTTTACGAGTGCTCATTGCGCCTTCCTCGAACCGGATCTGTCCAAAAGGCACGTGATGGCAGTTGTCCGCAAACTCGGCCCGCATGAGCTGCAGAACTCTGAACACCTGGTTGAAATGAAGGGTTTGCGGACTTCCCACTACGTACAGTGCGAGATCAAACCCATATTTTTCATAACGGTACAGAGCGGCTGAGATGTCACGAGTGAGATATAACGTTGTGTCGTCGCGTTTTTTCAGAAGTGCGGGAGGCATTTCATCGCCAAGTGGAACGATGAGCGCTCCTTCACTTTCCTCTGTGATTCCACATGCCTTGACACGTTCGATGGTCTCCCAGATCATGTCGTCGTAAAAACTTTCTCCTGTGTGAAAATCGAAGCTCACGCCGAGCCTGTCGTAGATGCGCGAGAAATCAGAAAGGCTCAGGTCCCGGAAACGTGTCCAGAGAGAAACCGCCTCTGGGTCCTTTTGTTCGAGCTTCTGAAACCAGATCCGGGCTTCATCATCAAGTGACGGATCTTTCTCCGCTTCTGCGTGAAACTTCACGTAGAGATCGAAGAGATGATGTATGGGATCTGACTTCAACGCATGTCCGTCTCCCCACTTTCGAAACGCGGTGATGAGCTTGCCGAACTGGGTCCCCCAGTCACCGAGGTGATTGATCCCGATGACTTTGTAGCCGAGATAGGAAAAAATTTTTCTCAGCGCGTTCCCGATCACCGTGGACCTCAGATGGCCGATTCCGAAAGGTTTCGCAATGTTCGGGCTCGAGTAATCTATCACAACTGTTTTGCCCGATCCCAGCCTTCGGACTGAAGAGACTTCACGGACACAAAGGTCCTCCACAATGTCTCTGACAACCGATCCTCTGTTCACAAAAATATTCAGATATGAACCGCGGGGCTGCGTGGAGAGTATGCTTTTCTTGAGCCCCTCTTTTGCGTGGCACAACGTGTCAAATTCTTCTGCGATCTGTGCGGGATGTTTTTTCCGCTCCTTTGCAAAGGAAAAACATGGCACGGCAAAATCGCCAAATGCGGGATCAGGGGGAGTTTCGATGAGTGAAACAAGCCTGTTTCTGGGTATGTTCAGTACAGCGGATAACTCATCGGCGAGTTTCTCTTTGATATTAACGCTCATGGCACACTACGGATGTCATACGTTTAGAGCTCTACGTTATCGTTTTTTATGACCTTCGCTTCCCCCTTCAATTGATCAACGATGTCGTTGAGACGTTCATTGTACTGTCTCTGGAGCATCTGCATCTTTATCTGCTGCCGCGCGACATCGATGTCAACACCGGCGAAAAGCTTCTTGTTCTGGTCGTAAATGGCTTCGATCTGTTCATCCGAAATATCCACAAGCTTTGGTTCTATCTTTTCATTGAGATATACCTGAATGACTGCTCTTCTGCTGACTGCCCTGACGAGATCGCGTACGTCCCTTCTCCTGTCATAGCCTTCACTGACCGCTTTGTTGTATATGAGATATTCGTTTATCAAGTTGGTGAGAAACTTCTTCTTGCTGCTGGAATCTTTCTCGTATTCGTCCTTCTGCTCCTCATCTATTGGCAGAGAAAACACATGCACCCTGAACTCGCGCCGGAACTCTTCGAGCGTGATGGTGTTTCCGTTGATTTTGGCGACCCACTGACCGGAGCCATTCGATCCTCTCGTATCTGCCTGTGCCAGCTGAATCTCTTCCACTTCCGCCACTGCTCTATTTGCATGCATAGCATACCGGTCAATGAATATTCCGAGAAACAAAAAGCTCATACATAAAAAAACCAGCGCAGTCTTTTTCATAACAAATCCTCTGAGCGAATTTACCCATAATCTAATGATAAAAAAGACTACGGACAACTGCATTTTTGGGACCGCCATCATACGCAGGTGACGGCCTCAGGAAAATTACTAAGGGAGACAGCCTTCCCGTCTTTCACAAAATAGGTGTTTTCGTATCCGACGGTTCCCCGATCGAACACGAATTTCGGCTCAAAAGCGATGACCATACCCTCTCGCAGATCGTCCTCGTATCTATCGAAAAGAATGGGGAACTCATCGAGCTCGAGCCCCACACCGTGCCCGATAAAATTCGCATTTCCCATAAATACCTCTGACATCCCTTTTTTCCTCACGAAATCATGAATTTTTTCGAATGTATCCGGAATATACAGTCCTGATTGCACGCACTCCTGAAAAATCGAATGGCACTCCGCAGAAACTCCGTGGGCCTTTTCGAGTTCGCTGTCAACTCTGCCGAAGCTGAATATGCGTGTACAATCCACTATGTACCCATGGTAGCTGAATGCGACATCGACGAGGATCGGCTCATTGCGCCGTACCTTTTTGAGCGAAGGCCCTGCAGGAAAGGCGGTATTCATACCCTCGCCCCCACCTGAGGGGCTGTCCATTGCAGAGTGCTTTGCTGCACTTTCTCCGCTCAGCACGGTACAAGGGAGCACTTCCATGTTGAACATCCTGGTACGCGGTGGAAGAAAGGCTTCATGCTCCTGAAATATTCCAATCATCTCCGTATATATCTCATACTCCGACATACCCGGACGAATTCTCCCCGTGAATTCGCGCAATGCGATGTCAAGTTTTTTCCCCCCTTCACAGAGAAGCCCGATTTCGAGTGCCGACTTGATCGCGCGAAGCCTTCGTATTTCAGCCGATATATCCACGATCTGTGCCTCCGGGAAGCGCGAGGCAACACTGAGATAGATACTCGAGGGAATGACATCCATTTCAAGACCGATGCGATCGGTGACAAGGCGCATGTCACGGATGTATTCGAACACTTCGCCGTTTTTTCGAAACCCGCGTATCTCACGTACGAAAGATTCTTTCTTTGCGCGCTCGAGCGTTCGCTTCACAAAGAGGACCCCCGCTTCCTCAGTCGGAAGCAGCAGGACTCCCTCCTGGAAGGTGCCGGAAAAATAGTAACGGTCTACATTTTGAAAAATCAGAGAAAACCCGATGTGGAGCTCTCTCTGTTTTTCTTGCAGAGCCACGCACCGTCGTGTTAGCTCACTTGCCGGAAATTTTTTCATAGTCAAAAAGGTCCTTCAAGAACTCGTATTTTTCCTTGTTGTCACGGAACACCTTGTACACGTGCAGCAGATCTTTTTCTCGTGGAGAGATGCTGAAAATTCTTCTATTCTTGTTGATCTTGGCAATCAGCCGAAGGATATCGACCGTGCTCTTTTCAAATGTGATCTGAAGCTCGTTCTCCTTCTCGCGAAGAATGCGTATCCCCACCTGCTTGCAAAGGATCCTGAGCTGAACGATTGTGAGCAGTTCGAGAAGCTCCTCGGGTATGAGACCGAACCTGTCACGAAGCTCTTCATGCAATTCGCTGAGATCATCTTCGGATTCAAGCGCCGCAAGCCGCTTGTAAATCTCGATCCTCAAAGTCTCGCTTTCTATGTAAGACCGGGGAATAAACCCTTTGAAACGCACATCGATGATGGGATTGAACACGGGCTCTGGAGGCTTTCCGTGCTGCAGCTCGTAGATTGCCTCATCGAGTAATTTTACATACATCTCGAAACCCACGGTAAGCATCTCGCCATGCTGCTCCCTTCCCAGTATGTTCCCTGCACCCCGGATCTCGAGGTCCTTGAGTGCAATTGTGAAACCCGATCCCAGTGCTGTGTGGTCGTTTATTACTGAAAGCCGCTTCTCAGCCTGCTCTGTGAGAAGTCGACCCGTGGGGTACAACAGGTACGCATAGGCTTTTCTTTTGCTCCTGCCGACCCTCCCCCGCAATTGATAGAGCTGTGAGAGTCCAAATCGATCCGCCCTCTCGATGATGATTGTGTTGACGTTTGGTATATCGAGACCCGACTCAATAATGGTCGTGGTCACGAGCACATGAAACTGCATACTGAAGAAATCGTTCATGATTTCCTCGAGCTCGCGCTCCTCCATCTGACCGTGTGCAATTTCGAATGATATCTCAGGCATTCGTTTTCTGAGATTTTCCGCCTTTTCGTCGATCGTTCTCACTCTATTGTGAACGTAGTACACCTGCCCTCCTCGTTCGACCTCCCTCCTGATCGCCTGCTCTATGATCTCATCGTTCTGCTCGATCACATATGTTTCAATGGGCATCCTGTCACGGGGAGGAGTTTCGATAATGCTCATATCTCTGATTTTCGTCATCGACATGTAGAGTGTTCGGGGAATGGGTGTTGCCGTCATGGTGATCACATCGACGAGTGTCCTCAGCTGCTTCAGCCGCTCCTTGTGCTCGACTCCGAAACGCTGTTCTTCGTCGATGATCACAAGACCCAGATCCTTGAACATTACATCCTTCTGTATGAGTCGGTGCGTCCCTATCACCACATCAATGAGACCGTTTTTGAGGTTTTCTATGATGATCTTCTGCTCTTTGTGGCTTTTAAACCTCGAGAGCATTTCAACATTTATCGGGTAAAGGCTGAATCGTTCGACGAAGGTGTTGAGGTGCTGTTCCGCCAGGATTGTGGTGGGTACGAGTACCGCCACCTGCTTCCCGTCCATCACCGCCTTGAATGCCGCCCTGATTGCAACCTCAGTTTTCCCGAATCCCACATCGCCGCATATGAGCCTGTCCATGGGCATTTCACTCTCCATGTCATTCTTGAGCTCTTCGACTGTCCTGAGCTGGTCAGTGGTTTCTTCATATCTGAATCCCGATTCAAATTCGTACTGCCACTCCGTGTCCTTTGAAAACGCGTATCCTCTCAGCGCTGACCGCGCGGAATATATCTGGATTAAATCCCTGGCCAGGTTTCTCACTGATTTCTTTACGTGTTCCTTGATCTTTTTCCACGTCATTGAACCGAGTTTATCGATTCTCGGTGTTCGTCCCTCATGTCCGATATACTTCTGCAGGAGGTGTATCTGATCCACGGGAATGAATATCTCGTCGCCATCTCTATACTCGAGCTTGAAAAAATCTTTCTCAACACCTTCTATTTTCAGTTTTTCTATACCGCGGTAAATCCCTATTCCGTGTTCGACATGCACGATGTACCCGCCTTCACTGATGTCGAGGATTCCCTCGATCGGTTCTGACCTTTGTGTGAGAAACTCCCGCTGGTATCTCTTTTTTCTGCTGAAGATTTCTCTATCGAGTATGAGCGCAACGTGAAGCTTTTCTGACCTGAATCCTTCGTGTAGATCGAGTGTGCTGACCTTGAGATTTTCATAGGATGAAAGCAACTCCTCGAGAAGCCCTCGAATCCTTTTCGTCTGCCCTTCATAACTCGCTCCAATGAAAACCGTGTATCCGCTCTCGAGAAGTTCAACAACGTCTTCCTTGAATTGCCGTATCTGTCCCCTGTATCCGGTTCGTTCGTTGATCTCGAAATCCAGATGAAATGTGTGGTTTTCCGGAAGAAGCGCGATATTGATGTAATTCCTGCGCCTTTCCAGTAAAGACGCAAAATCCGCCACCATCTCTTCAGGAGGAGGCACCTGCGTACGGTCATTTTTTTCGGTAAAAATTCTTTCTGTCTCTCTCCTGAAGAATTCGGCCTGCTTCGAGCATTCTCGCATCGAATCGACTACGAGCGTGTATCCCCCACCTGCGTAGTCGAGCACGGTTTCCGGTGGTGGGAATATCATGGACACGTAATTCTCGATACCGTGAAAGAGACCTTCGGAGAGTATTCTGTCCACAAGCGCCCTCCTGTCATCCTGTGCGGTTTCTTTCAGCTCCTTTTCCTTCTCTGCCGTGATCACAACCTCTCTGGCGGGCAGGAGGGTGAACTCTTCAATTATTTCAAGCGATCTTTGAGAAGTAGGAGAGAATTTTCTGATCGACTCAACAGTATCGTCGAACAACTCCACACGGAAGGGCCGCTCACTCCCGCACACGAACACGTCAAAGATATCACCTCGGAGTGCGAACATGCCCTGAGCGGAAACTTTTTCCTCTCTCTCATACCCGAGTCTCATGAGCGCTTCCTTGAGACGGGAGTAGGAGACTGTTCCCCCCCTCTTGATGTGAATGAAACTCTCGAAAAAGTTCTTTTTCGGGATGAAGTAGTCGATAAACGTGCGAACCGGGAGCACGAATATGCCCGCATCCGCGCTCACGAGCCTTTCAAGAGCCACAATCCGCTTTTCAGTTATCTCAACGAAAGGTTCGGACTCATCATATGGAAGAGTTTCTCTTGACGGAAAAAGGTAAAGTCTGTCACTGCCCATGAAGTGATTGAGATCAGTGTAGATGTCGGAGGCATCCCTGTTGCTCCGCGCGACAATGAGCATACCTTTTTTTGTTGATTGAAAAAATGAAGCGATAAAAAGCGCTTTGCTCGAACCGTGTAATCCGGTGATATCCACAGTACTCTGCGCACAAAGGGACGCAACTCTCTCGAGATCGTAGGTTTTTCTAAATACCTTCAAGAGTTTTTGCAGATCATCTATCATTTTTATTGAAAATAGTCCACACGTCCTGCTTGTGACAACAGAAATGCTGAATAATCTTGATTGAGATTCCGAAATGAGAGAGTATTGTTGAAGCGAAGTGAGAATAATAATTTATTGGGAGATCTTTTGAACTTCCTGATCGTAAATATCGAAGATTTCCTTTGCTTTGCGCAAAAACTGCGGATTCAAGTCAATCACGTTGATTCCTTTTTCCCGGATATCCCGTATAAATATTTCCGCCTTTACCTCGAGTTTCACAATAGCGTTGTCTTCCGAGTATGAATCAATGATGCCGTACTTTCGCTCCTTTTTCAATTCACGTATTATTTTGATGAGATCTTCCAGAGTCTTTATGTTTCTCTCTGCTGAATCGTACAGTACCTGCGAAGCACCGAACCTGTCCGCATTGATAAAAGTGTCTCTGAATTTCTGCGCAGTTATCTTGTAATTATAGTTAAGAAGTGTTCTAATATCCTCAATCATTGAGTACAACTCCGTGATTTTATGTCATTTGCAACGATGTTAAATTAATGAGAAGTCACGGACGCGGTTTTCCGATAAATAATATGAAAGAGAGGCTGCTCGATTCTCTGTCCTTATTAAAGATATACTATTTACGTGACATTTTTCAAGGACATTTTTCTCTTTTTTACGAATTATTGAAATAAGGTATTCGGTTTTTTGCTGAAAAGAAAGAACACACATACACGTGCCCCATTGCTCCTGCTCATCGTTCTGGCTGTAGCGCTGATCATATTCCTCCAAAAACATCCTTTTGAAAAAAAAGAACAGCCTCCCTCCGGTGGAGAGATTGGTGAAATCAAACCCTCCCGTCAACAAGACCAGAAATACAGGATTTCAGTCATCATCGACGACGTGGGATATCCGTCGGAAATGCTCGAGCCGTACCTTCGATTCGAAGGGAAACTTTCTTTCTCAGTGCTGCCCTTTCTCGAAAAATCAACTGCTCACGCCAGATTGCTCCATGAACGCGGCTTTGAAATTATGGTCCACATTCCGATGGAGCCTGTCGACTATCCGGCTATTGATCCGGGCCCCAGCGCGCTTTTCCTCATTGACACACGTCAATCGGTAGAGGAGAAAATATGGATGATGATCCGTGAGAATCCTTATGCGGTCGGCGCAAACAATCATATGGGCTCGCGTATCACGCAGGACCCGGAGATGATGAACTGGACAATGTCAGTGCTGCGGCAGGCCGGTTTTTACTTCATCGACAGCGTAACGAGCCCGGAAACCTGCGCATTCGATTACGCCCTCAGGGAAAAGCTTCCCGCTGCACGAAGGGACGTGTTTCTCGACAACGTGGACAGCTACTCTGCAATAGACGCACAATTTGAAAAACTCAAGCAGATCGCACGCCAAAGAGGCACGGCCATCGGAATAGGGCACATACAGCGCACGCACACCCTGAAAGTACTCGCCGCACAGCTCGGGAGACTCGAAGCAGAAAACATTTCTCTCGTATTCGCTTCCGAAGCTGTGAAAAGCAATTGAAATTGAGCCAAATTGGTATTATCAATAGGAAGCGTGGGAAAACAGATGAGAATTCTCGGTATAGAGACGACCTGTGACGAAACGTCGGCCTCCGTTGTTGTGAACGGAACGGAGATCCTCAGCAATATTGTGGCGACCCAGCACGAATTTCACAAAGAATATGCCGGGGTCGTTCCCGAGATCGCGTCGAGGAGACATCAGGAAGTGATCAACTTTGTGATTGAAAAATGTCTCCGGTCAGCATCGGTAGGCTTGCATGACATCGACGCAGTTGCCGTCTCTTCGCACCCCGGACTGATCGGCTCGCTTCTTATCGGTCTTGTGGTTGCCAAGACTTTGAGTCTTGCATTGGATGTTCCTCTCATCGGCATCAATCATCTCGAAGCCCACCTCTATTCGATCCACTTTGACAACAAGGTGGAATATCCGATCATCGGTCTTCTCATTTCCGGAGGCCATACGCTGCTCGTACGCTCCGAGAAAATCGGACACTATGAAATACTGGGAAGCACACTCGATGATGCCGTGGGGGAGGCTTTCGACAAAGTCGCCAAGCACCTGGAGCTCGGATATCCTGGTGGACCGGCCATCGAGAAGTTCGCGAAAAAAGGAAAGGAGGATGCGTTTGACTTTCCCCGTGTCATACTCGACGGCGGAAAGGACAGATACAACTTCAGCTACAGCGGTCTGAAAAATGCAGTAATCAACCAGAGGAAACATTTTCTCCGCAAAGGGGATGTGAACTCTGTCGAAAATATCGCTTCCTCCTTTCAGTCTGCAGCCACAGATGTGCTTTTGACAAAGGCAAAGTGGGCATGCAGAGACTTTCATATCAGAAGAGTGGCACTGGCGGGGGGTGTTGCAAACAACGGCCGGGTCCGTCAAATCTTCACGAACGAGAGTACTCTTGTGTCATATCTACCTCAAAAATCCCTCACACAGGATAATGCGGCAATGGTCGCCGGACTCGGTTATTACAAATATCTCGAAGGCGATGTCGATGATCTCGATCTCTCACCTCAATCGAGAATTTCTGGCATCGTAAAAGGAAAAAGGAAAAAGAATGGGAGTAAATGAAGAAAGGGCGATTCGGATAAAAAAGCTCGAGGAACTGCGTGCGCAGGGGGTAAACCCCTACAAGGATCGGTTTCCAAGAACTCACACGCTCGCAGAGGCAAAAAGCCGGGAACTCGGCACAAAAAATGTCAGGATCGCCGGGCGAATACTCACCATGCGCATGTTCGGAAGGCTGATATTTGCCACACTCAAGGATTTCTCCGGCAAAATGCAAATTGCACTCCAGGAGAAGGTGGTTGGAAAAGAAGATTTTGCGTTTTTCAAGAAAAATATCGACATAGGCGACTTCATCGGTGCTGAGGGATCCATTTTCAAAACAAAAACCGGAGAGATCACACTGGATGTCGATACCTATACCCTCCTTTCGAAAACAGTGCGGCCGCTCCCTGAAAAATTCCACGGGCTTACCGACAGAGAGTCTCTGTACAGACAGAGATATCTCGACCTCATCATGAACGAGGAGACAATCGAACGGTTTAAAAAGCGAATTGCGATTATCCGCTCTCTCCGTATGTTTCTCGACTCTGAGGGATTCGTTGAGGTAGAAACCCCCATTCTGCAGACGAAGCCGTCGGGGGCGATTGCAAATCCCTTTGTCACCCATCACAATGCGCTCGACCTCGATCTCTATCTGAGAATTGCTCCGGAGACATATCTCAAGCGGTGCATTGCTGGTGGTTTCGAAAAGGTGTATGAATTTGCCAGAAGCTTCCGAAATGAAGGACTCGACCCCTCGCACCTCCAGGACTTCACACTTTTCGAATATTATGTTGCGTACTGGAACTACGAAGACAATATGCGATTCACGCAGAAACTCATACAGCACGTGCTGATGGAGGTAAACGGTTCTCTGCAGCTTCAGTTCGGCGAAAAACGGATCGATTTTGGCGGTGACTGGGACCGGCTCACCCTGCGCGAACTCATTCTCAGAGATACGGGAATCAACTACGCGGAGTGCGAAAACGCTGCGTGTCTCAGAAGCGCGATCGAAAAACGGGGGATAGACATTCAGGATATGAAAAAAATGGGGTTCGGAAGCCTCATCGACAACCTCTTCAAGAAGGTTTCAAGAAAAAACATTACCGGCCCCCTCTTCGTTATCCATCACCCGATCGCCCTCTCCCCACTCGCACGGAAAAACGACAAAGAGGAAACCGTGGCAGACAGGTTTCAACTCGTGATAAACGGCTGGGAAATCGTGAATGCCTACAGTGAGCTCGTTGATCCGGTTGACCAGAGAGAACGTCTCGAGCAGCAGGTCTCTTTGCGAAAGCAAGGTGATCAGGAGACGATGGTGATGGACAAGGATTTTCTCATCTCCATGGAGCACGGAATGCCTCCGATCTCCGGATGGGGAATGGGCCTCGACCGCTTCGTGTGTCTCCTCACAAATCAGGAAAACTTGAGAGATGTGGTGTTATTCCCCCTGATGAAACCCCAGGACGAGTGACCTTCAGTTCGTCAATCCTGCGATTGCGGCACCTATCAGAGGTGCGTTCTCCACTTTGACGAACTCATA
>Ga0180433_10011399_pt1 | contig 10544 bp, 6 predicted proteins | sample SS_ome_8_FD_132980 | JGI IMG/M metagenome (GOLD analysis project Ga0180433, IMG submission 132980) | Hypersaline lake sediment archaeal communities from the Salton Sea, California, USA - SS_1_D_1 metaG | ecosystem: Environmental > Aquatic > Non-marine Saline and Alkaline > Hypersaline > Sediment...
ACCTCGATGCCATCTATGCCGGGCATTTTGAGGTCCAGGATCATGACTTCTGGCTCGTCCTCGTTGATCAAGTCGAGGGCCGATTCGCCATCGTAAGCCACGGCAGACCCCATGCGGCGCATAATCAGCCTCTCGGACAGGGTTTCGACGAACTCGCGTTCATCATCCACGAGTAAAACCTTGGACGGCATCTCGAAATCATACTTTCGATAGATGTCCGTCTGGTAGAAGTCCTTGCCCACTCTGGTCTCCACGGACCTCACCCCGTCCACCTTGTGTGCGATCGACCCGAGTTCCTCCTCGAGCCGGTGCAGCATCAGAACCTGCTTGTTAATGGTCAGGGTGACCGAGCCGTCCTTGGCACTCACATTCACGTTATGCCCCTCCTTGGCCAGGGTCACTTCGACCTGAGCAGCCAGGAGGAAGTCTTCTACGGCCTTTCTTGACGCCTTGGTGGGTTTGAGCACATCTTTGTTGATGTTATCTTCGATGAGCGCGGCTGCCTCTTGCGCGGTTTTATTATGCATAGGGATGACCATGTCGTAGAGAGACGGGTCCCATGGGTCCATTTTCTGGAAAAGGGTGTTTATCCACACAGTACACTCCTCATCCTGCTTGTGGATGAGCTTTGCCGCCTCCTTTTCTGAGATACCCCCCTTCTCCGCAGCCAAAGAAATCCTGGATTTCATGTCGGCGACGAGGCACACATGAAGCACGTGGCTGACCTCTTTGGGAATAAGCTGTCCAACGAACCCGGTGATGAGGAGATTATCACCGGTGAGCCTCTCGGCCAGGGCGAGCCGCAGAGAGGCGACGGAGCGCTCTTGTTCGTGGGTAAACTTGTTGAATACCGAGGTCTTACCTGAGAAAACCCGTTCTATCTTGCTTTGGGCCATGCCAGAGAGTTCGCTCGCCTCGGCTACCAGGTCCTTGTCCGCAACCAGTTCATAACCGACTCTGTTCAATACCTCTCGAATAACAGAATCTTCCTTGCAAAAAATACCGTTGAATACGGCGATGACAGACATCTTGATCCCCCTTTTCTTGTCAGACGCTTACGATAACTGGCAAACCGTTGTGAGCGGACACGTTTTCTCTTCGCTCTCACTGTGCGTGTGCTCGTGAACAGAACAAATGGCCTTCTCCATGGTTGGATAGATGTGGTCGCGGCCTATCCTCTCCAGCAGGTGTGTGCGCTTGAATACCGCCATGACAGACTCATTTACGCCGCTCAAAGAGATGTCCACACCAGCAGCCCTGCATCTATCGATAGTCAGGGACAAGGCCTCTTCCCCTGACGCATCCATATCATTGATGCCATTGAAGACGATTAGAATGTGTTTCAAATTTTTTATTCTAGACATTCGGTCCGTGATCTGGTCTTCCAGAAAACTCGCATTAGCAAAAAAAAGCGGGCCGTCAAACCGGACCACGGCGATATGCTCGCATTCCTTGAGACCGAAAGTCATGGCGTCACGTAGAGAATCATCTTCGTGTCTCGACAGAGAGGCCACGGTGGGACGCATACTCTTGTAAAGGAATACAAGGAGCGAGAGGGCCACGCCGATTTCAATCCCTTTTTCCAGATGCGGTGCAAAGGCCAGGGTACAGGTAAAAGAAATAATGGATATGGCCCCATCGTACCATTGAGCCTTCCATGCGTGGATGAAGCCGGAGGCGTTCACCAGGCCAATAACGGCCATCATGATCACCGCAGCCAACACGGCCTGGGGAAGGTGATACAAGAGAGGGGTAAACAACAAAAGAACGATGATTACCATCAGGGTGGTGATCACACTGGACAGGCCTGAGACCGCTCCGGCTTGAAGGTTGACCGCAGACCGGGAGAAGGAACCTGAGGTCGGGTAGCTTCTACCAAGAGAACCGCAGATGTTGGCGAGACCCTGACCGATGAGTTCCTGGTTGGGATCAAGGCGCTGGCCGGTCTTCGCAGCCATGGCCTTGGCGATGGCAATCGCTTCCATAAAGCCCAAAAGCGAAATAATGGCCGCAAAGGGCATGAGGTGCAGCATGATCTTGGCGTCTATCTTGGGCATAGAAAGAGAAGGCAACCCCCTGGGGATCACCCCGACCACGGTGCCGCCGCCCATCATGAGAAGGCTGTCTTCTCTCACCGGCTCGTTGCCCACTTTGATCCGCCAGGTGCGCTCGTCACCTCTGACCCCGACAGGCATCTCGTTCTTAAGATAAAACCGGAGAGAACCTCCTTCTTGCTCCACCCCCTCAAACAGAAAATTTCTGATTTCCTCGCGATACACGTGGGCTTCATGTTTTAGTCGCTCAATCTTGATGTTCACAACGCTCGCGTCATGTTCAGCATCCAATAGACCAATGGTGTCATGGGCGCTTTTCGCCCTATCCATGGCCTCGCTCATATCCGACCGCTGTTCGGCTAGGGGCTGAAGCGCCGTTACGGCGGTGTTGAATTCCTTGATGAGCGTCCGGCACCTGGCCGAGTCAATGTCAGAGATATCCACCATGGCATTGTGTTCAAATCCTGTTGCCCAAGAGATAAGGGTGGTCACTACCACGGCTACGAGCACACCCGGTATCTTCGGGGATATGCGTTTCAGCCCATACATAATACCGAAGGCCAGTGCACCCATGAACAGCGTGGGCCAGTGCGTATAGTGACCGGCAGCCTTACAAACCTGGATAATGGTTTCATAATGATGGGACGCCTTGTCCACATACACGCCAAACATCTTAGAAAGCTGGGAGGAGGCGATGATAATGGCGGCCGCGTTCGTAAACCCATTCACCACCGGGTGGGAGAGAAAATTGACCACGAGACCGAGCTTCAATACCCCAAGGCAAAACTGGAATCCGCCCACCATCAGCGCCAGGAGGATGGCATAGGCGATGTACCCCTCGCTCCCGGCTGTCGCCAGCGGCTCTAGGGAAGCCGCGGTCATGAGGGAGACCACCGCCACGGGACCGGTAGCCAGCTGACGGCTCGAACCAAAGAGCGAAGCAATCATGGGCGGCAGAAACGAAGCATACAGCCCGTAGTACGGAGGCAGGCCCGCCAGTTGGGCATAGGCCATAGATTGAGGAATGAGCACGAGTGCCACCGTCAATCCTGAAATACCGTCGATTTTCAGGTTGTCGAGGGTGTAATTCCTAAACCAACTTAGAAACGGAAAAAACTTAGTGACCATGGGCAGTACCTCTTTCTAAGATTGTCTGTTTTCGAGCATTCTGCGACATGACTCCATCAGTTCGTTATAAAGCCCGCCTGCCTCGTAAAGGTTATATGTGTCAAACCGCACCAGGGCATCCACCATGCTGAAGATAATCAGCGCCGCCTTTCTGGCGGGTATCTGTCGTATGGATCCATCCTCTTGGCCGGCCAAAACGCCCTGCTCAAAAATGTCGAGAAGACAGTCATAGATGGCTTCCAGATGTTTCCTGCAAGTGGTGTTTCCTCTGGCAAGCTCATAGGCATCGTGGCGATGTAAAAGAAGAAACCGATTCTCCATGGTTGCGGCTAATTGGATGTAGAAGGTGATGGCGCCCTCTATCATCTCCAGTCCATTGTCGAATCTACTTTCCTTCAAGTACTGCTCGAACTCCCTTATGATGTCCTGTTTAACCTTCTCGAGGATGTTGAGGAATAACTCTTCCTTATTGTTGAAATGATAGAAGATCGTGCCTTCCGCTGTACCCGTCATCTTCGATAGCTCCGCCATGGAGGTATCCTTGAAACCCTTTTCAGCAAAAAGGATGGTGGCTGCCGTAAGAATCGCCTCTTTTCTGGAGATGCCCTTCTCGGGAAGCCTATTTTTCATCAGATAAACCAAGGTCCAATCTGTGTCAGTGAAACAACGTGGCTTGAAAGAGTATAATTTTTCTAGTAAAAACTGACTGAGCGCTCAGTCAGTTTTTACTCTACCCGTTTGTTTGCACGGCGTCAAGTAAAAAATTAACAAAAAAGTAAAAAATTATTTCGACGTTATATCAATTAGTTATATTATTAGTTTAACGAGCTCACTACCATTGGGCTCAGCATTGTATTCCAACAAGCCATAGGACAAGATATCGGAGGAAAACAGGGGGGGTTCCAAAAAGGCGGAAACAACGGGTTTCGGAATCAAATCAAAAGCCGGTGGATGGGCGCTGAGGCGTCTAAGCGCCCTCGTTTTGATAAAAGAAACAACATGGATTCTGCGGCGTTAAAAACCGTAAAGAAGCCATCTACATGGGTGAGTGTCCTGTCAGCTTTTCGATCCTCTTTTCAACAGGTGGATGGGTGCTGAAAAGACTCATGAGGCTCTTACCCGACAAGGGGTTCATGATGAACATATGGGCTGTGGCCGCCTCAGCCTTCATGGGGATTTGCTTTGAGGCCGAAGATATCTTTTTCAAGGCGCTGGCCAGCCCGTAGGGACTCCCTGCAAATGAGGCCCCTGCCGCATCGGCCGCATATTCCCTTGACCGGGAGATAGCCATCTGGATCAACATGGCCGCCAAAGGCGCCAGGATCGACATGGCAATCAGGCCGATCACTCCACCGCCGTCATCATCATCCCGTCCACCAAAGCCGCCAAACAAGGCGGCCCACCGGGCCATGCTGGCCACCATCATGATGACCCCTGCCAGGGTCGCCGCAATCGAGCCGATCAGGATATCCCGGTGCTTCACATGGGCCAACTCATGAGCCAACACACCCTTGAGCTCATTGTCATCCAGGAGCCTCAAGATGCCCTCAGTCACTGCCACCACCGCATGCTCGGGATTGCGGCCTGTGGCAAAGGCATTGGGCGACTCAGAGGGCATGATGCAAACCTTGGGCATGGGAAGGCCGGCCTGCTGCGACAGTTGTCTGACCATCCGGTGTAGCCCAGGGGCCTCGGCCTCAGAAACGGGTTTGGCCCGGTACATCTTCAAAACAATCTTATCGGAAAACCAATAGCTGCCAAAGTTCATGATCATGGCCAGGAAAAATGCGATGACCATCCCGTGGTTCCCACCTAAGTAACGGCCGATGACCATGATCAAGCCGGTCAACGCGCCCAGGAGAAGCGCGGTCTTAACTGAATTACCCATGGTTCCTCCCATTCTCGTTACTGATTTCTAGATATTGTATGCCTTGTACGAATATATACCATCAACTATGGGGTATCAAGCATCCCATCCTTTCTACGATCTCTCAACAAAACTAATCTCACCCAACAGTCTGTCAAGACACAATTGTTAGTTGCTACCGAGCCCGGAAAACGATCTTTCCTTCGTTCACCTCGGCCAGGAGCTCGGCTCCTTCTTCAAAACTTCCCTGGAGCATCTCCATGGCCATGGGGTTCTCAATATGCTTCTGGATGGCTCGCTTCAAGGGGCGAGCGCCATAGGCAGGATCATAACCTTCGCGGGCCAGAAGCGCCTTTGCATCATCAGAGAGTTCAAGGGTGATATGTTGGCCTTCCAGCCGTTTTTTCACCCGCTCAAGCTGAAGGTCCACGATAGCACCAAGCTGCTCGGACGTCAGGTTGTGAAAGATGACGATATCATCGATTCGGTTGAGAAATTCCGGCTTAAAACTGGCCCGCAAAACCTCCAAGATCCGCTTTTCCATCTCGTCGCGCTGGTTTGCACCCAACTCCTGTATCCACTGGCTCCCCACATTGGAGGTCATGATGACAATGGTGTTCTTAAAATCAACGGTCCGGCCATGACCGTCCGTCATCCGGCCATCGTCCAGGATCTGCAAAAGCACATTGAAGACCTCGGGATGGGCCTTTTCGATTTCGTCAAAAAGCACCACCGAATAGGGCCGACGCCTCACCGATTCCGTCAGATAGCCGCCCTCCTCATAACCCACGTACCCGGGAGGAGCGCCAATAAGTCGGGCAACCGAATGCTTTTCCATGTACTCAGACATATCCACGCGAACCATGGCCTGTTCGTCGTCAAATATGAACTCAGCCAGGGCCTTGGCCAGCTCGGTTTTACCCACTCCCGTAGGGCCCATAAAGATAAAGGAACCAATAGGCCGATTCGGGTCCTGCAAGCCGGAGCGCGCCCGCCTCACAGCATTAGAGATGGCCACAATCGCCTCATTCTGGCCCACGACCCGCCTTGAGAGTCGGTCTTCCATGTGAACCAGCTTTTCCCGCTCTCCTTCCATCATCCTGGAAACCGGTATCCCGGTCCACCTGGAGACCACCTCAGCCACATCCTCCTCATCCACCTCTTCCTTGAGCATCTTGCGGTCGGTCTGAAGTTGGTTCAGTGTCTCTTTGGCCTCTTCCAGGCGTCTCCTCAAATCGGTTTCCACCCCGTAGCGAAGCTCTGCCGCCCGCGCCAGATTTCCCTCCCGCTCGGCCTGCTGCGCCTCAATGCCTACGCGTTCGAGCTCCTCTTTGACCTTGCGGATCGTCTGGATGGCCTCTTTTTCATTTTGCCAGTGGGCCTTCATCTCTCGGCTCTTTTCTTGCCAGACGGAAAGCTCTTTTTCGAGCTTGGCCAGTCTCTCTCCTGAAGCCGCATCTGTCTCCTTCCGCAGGGCCTCACGTTCGATCTCCGTCTGGATGATCTTGCGCTCCACCTCGTCGATCTCGGCGGGCATACTGTCGATCTCGATCCGGAGCTTGGAGGCAGACTCATCAATCAGATCGATCGCCTTGTCTGGCAGGAATCGATCCGAGATATAGCGGTGCGAAAGGGTTGCTGCGGCCACAATGGCAGAATCTTTGATTCTGACCCCGTGATGGACCTCGTATTTTTCCTTCAACCCTCTCAATATGGAGATGGTGTCTTCCACGGTGGGTTCCTGAACGAGCACGGGTTGGAAACGCCGCTCCAAGGCCGCATCCTTTTCCACATATTTTCGGTATTCATTCAAGGTCGTGGCCCCGACACATCGAAGGGTGCCGCGGGCCAAGGCCGGTTTGAGCATGTTAGAGGCATCCACCGCGCCTTCGGCGGCCCCTGCCCCAACCATGGTGTGAAGCTCGTCAATGAACATGATGACCTCGCCTTCAGCCCCCTCCACTTCTTTTAACACGGCCTTCAGCCGGTCTTCGAATTCACCACGGTATTTGGCCCCTGCCACCAGGGTGCCCATATCCAAGGCAACGAGTCGTCGATTCTTCAGGCTCTCGGGTACATCGCCATTCACAATGCGCTGGGCCAGCCCCTCCACAATGGCCGTCTTGCCAACACCTGGCTCGCCAATGAGGACCGGGTTGTTCTTGGTACGCCGAGACAACACCTGCACCACCCGACGAATCTCCTCATCTCGGCCGATGACCGGGTCTATCTTTCCAAGACGGGCCAGATCGGTGAGATCCCGGCCGAATTTCTCCAAGGCCTGATATTTTTCTTCTGGGTTGGGATCGGTGATCCGCTGGGTACCCCGGATATCCACCAGAACCTTCAGGATGGCGTCGCGGGTCACTCCGACACTCGCCAAGATGCGAGCGGCATCTGTGTCTTTCTGATCGGTCATGGCCACAAGGATGTGTTCTATGCTTACATAGGCATCCTTCAGCTTGGCCGCTTCAGTAAAGGCGCCGTCAAGCACCTTTTTTGTGGTTGGAGAAATATAGACTTCTCCCGCACCGGCCCCGCTCAGCTTGGGCTTCTTTTCAAGGGCTTGGGAGACCTCTTGCAACACACCCTCAGGGGATGCCCCCAGCTTCTGAAGAACGGACCGGGCAATTCCCTCAGGTTGCTCCAGCATCACCTTCAAAAGATGCTCTGGCTCGATCTGCTGATGCCCCAACTGACCCGCCAGTGTTTGAGCACCTTGAATCAGTTCTTGAGACTTGATGGTAAATTTGTCAAAGCGCATGACTGACTCCATTTTCAGTGCTCACTAGAACCCCGAGGCTATTTCCCCGGGGCCCAACCACTGGCCCCAAAAACCTTGCAGAGCCCATTTACGGTGAACACGTTGATGACTTGTTTTAAAAAGCCGGGCAGCAAAGTGCCCTCCTATTTTATATATCTCAAAAAATAACCATAGTTTGTGTATTGTCAAACGACACACGAGCCTGCGATACGCTCGTGGCATCAACCGGCTTTTTTTCTGGACATCCTGCTCTTTTTTGATACCCTCGGCAGGCGTTTCTTATTAAAGGAGACGTGATCCGTACGAGTTCACCAAGGAGGAAAAAAGATGCGAAGACTATCCGTGGTTCTGGCCCTATGTTTCTTGCTCTTGCCTGCCGTAGCGGGAGCCCTAGATTACAAGGCCTGGTTTCCAATCTTGCCTCAAAAGCTCGGCAGCATGCAGATATCCGGGGAACCTGATGGGATGAACATGGATATGGGCGGCCAACAGTGGTCATCTGTTCACCAAGCCTATGCCTCTCAGGACGGAAAAACGTCTGCTGAGTTGACCATCATGGCTGGCAAGGCTGCTCCGCAGGCGCAAGCGTTTCGGGCCATGGCCAGCATGAATATGGAAACCGAAGACCAGATCATGAAAACAGTAGACGTGGCTGGACACAAAGGCATGTTGACCTTGGATAAAAAAGACAAAAGTGGAACCCTGATGATTCCTTTAGAAAACGACACCATTGTGGTCCTAAATTTAGAACCCGCCTCAGGTGAAAAAGAAATCATGCACTTGGGGCAACAGCTCCCGCTGTCTCAATTGGCGGCCAAGGCGAAATAAACAGGTAAGCAGACCTCCTTCCCGCAGGCCCCGATCTACGGTCGCAAAGCTTCACTTGCTGACGAGGTTAAATGCTACTCGACATAGTTGGGTTTCCTGAGGCAGCATTGCGCCCTATTTGCGATGATTCTTGGCGCAGCGAAGGAAAGCGATCTGAACTGTTTGAGCCCTTGAGGGCGAGTTTTCAGGTCGCCCAGAGCAAGCCTTAGAAGCATCCAAACAGGGGGCACGCTGACGAAGGAAGTTCAATCTGCGTCAGATAGTCAATATACACCTCGGTGAAGGGTTCTCATTCTTTCAAAAAGCTTTTGTCAGAGTCAATGCTGTCACATGGCCTTCAGTGCGGTCTTTGGCCTCGAACTCCCACAGGCTCCTGAGTGAAAGGAAAGACTTGGCCGGGGGAATGAACACGCTCACCTCTGGCCCCACGGCAAAAACCCTGTCGTGTACGCCTTTGTCCCACACAACATCTGAGCCGCTATCATCCGTCACCTGCCACTGACAGTATCCCGCCAATCCCACGTCCCAAAATTTCGCCAATGTCTTGCCAATGCCCCATTCGAAATGAAAATCATCCCCGGGTCTCACATCGGTGTCATCTTTTTCACTGTGAATCTCGTATCGGGCAAGAATGGATGCGGACCAGGTCTTTTCAACGTCGAAATAGTAGGTGCCTCCCAGGGTAATGAGTGCCGTCCAAAAGTCTTTGCCCGGCGAAGCCGGGTCATCTGTTTCCCCGGTTGGAATATAGGCGGCCAGTCCAAATGACGCATCATAACCGGTGCCGTGCCAGGATAAAACAAATGGTTCAATAGCGATATCGCCTAACCCGAATTCATCATCTTCAACGCCCAATGCTGTGATTTCAAGGTCCGTATAAACAAGCGGGATGATGACATCAGCGCCGAAGTCACCCCCCAACATCTTTATGTCAGAGATCCAAATAAATCTATTGACGAGGGCGTAAACGCTTAAATCAAGACCGACATCCAATTCGTCTCCGTCTTTATCCGTGATGTCTTCAGCGTTGTAATAAACGTTATACATGCGATAATAGAAACCCGGAGGCGGTAGGGTTGAGGCCTTGATTCCCTCTACGCCGTTCACATAATGACCCGTCTCACCCGCAAGGGCCATCCCGAACAAGGTCCCTGCAAAGCCTAAAGCGCCAAACATCACCACAATCAATTTCCCCATGTCAGCGGCCTCCTTTTCTTGAGACAATCATCGCCTTGGGATCGGGATAAGAAATCCGTTTTGAGTCATGTGAGCATAGAGAATGAGACCAATTTGTCAAGTGACAAACCGGGGCGACAAGTCATTGATCTTCTCTGCAAAACCTTTTATGCTTTTCTAATGGAAATTGGACGGGGGCCTTTGGTTTCTAAAAGCCCTTCCCGCATCTGGATGCAATAGTAGCGCTGGGTGCAGCGGGGAGTGGCGGCGACCAGGAACAACCAAGGAAGGAAGCCATACGGAAAGCGGCATCCTCCAACTGACAACCTATGGGCGCTTCTAAATCACCGGGTAAGAGAGTCCATATCATGCTTCAAATCGCCATAGGCGTCTTTCTTCTATACGTCGCATACGGGTGCCTCCTTTTCCTATTTCAACGGCAGATTCTGTTTCCTCGCTACCAAATCCAGGAACCTTCGGAAATGGGGAAGCGAATTCCAGGTTTAGAGGAAATTTGGTTGGAAACAAGCGGAGGGAAGGTTGAGGCCTGGTTTCTGCCCCCAGCCCTGAGCCACGCTATGGGATCTCAACCAGCAGTCATCTTCGCTCACGGTAATGCAGAACTGATCGACTTCTGGCCTGAAGAGCTCCAGAAGTTTCCAGCCCTTGGCATGGGCGTGATGCTTGTAGAATACCCTGGTTACGGGCGTTCAGAGGGAAGCCCGAC
>Ga0180433_10011400_pt1 | contig 10544 bp, 7 predicted proteins | sample SS_ome_8_FD_132980 | JGI IMG/M metagenome (GOLD analysis project Ga0180433, IMG submission 132980) | Hypersaline lake sediment archaeal communities from the Salton Sea, California, USA - SS_1_D_1 metaG | ecosystem: Environmental > Aquatic > Non-marine Saline and Alkaline > Hypersaline > Sediment...
CAAAGTTTGCATTGACTTCATCGGCGTCGGCCACCGTCCCATTCGTGAACGTGTTGGGAATCGTAATCTCTTCCGCGATAGCCGCCGAAGCAAAGAGCAAGACGCCCGCGATAACTGCTAACCATCCCATGAGTCCGTTCCCCATTCTAGGTTTCCCCACTCGCTCGAGGCGGGGCTAGAGGTGTTAAACGAAGGGCCGTTGATGCCGGGGTTCACAACAACATCTACCCATCTCGCCTTAAACGGGATGCGGGCCAGCGCCGGGAATGACACGAGGGCTAATAGACCAATGACCACGAGGGCCAAAATGGTTACGCCCCTCACGGAGCAACCCCAGAATGCACCATCACGATCGAAGCAGCCGAGATCGTCTCGTCGCAGGTGTAGCCGTCTGCATCGCTATCAGTGATGAGGGCACCGGAGGAAGCGACATAGACGTTTAAGCATTGGAAGCCGGAGTGCCCCGCCACTTCAGAACCCGTGTCAAACGAGGTAGAGGGCGATGCTGCTACGAAGATCGGAGTACCATATTCATCCGTGAACTTGGCAGTAGAGCCAGTGACTACACCTGGACCGTCCACGTCCGTCTGGGCGCCGTCGACTTCAATGAATCGGTTTTCTACCTTGATGAAAGCCTTGGTGCCCTCGACATCAATCTCCGTCAGGCCACGAGAAGAGAGGAGTGTCTTCGAGTCAGAGCATCCATCGGGCAGGTCGATCACCAACCGCACGTCACCCATCACATCGGGAGACGCGATATTCGCGATGTCCAACCACTCAGTAAACGTCGTTGGGCAATCGAGGTATCGGCCTTCGACATCGGCACTCAAACCGCCCGTCGTCAACCAGAAGTCAGTCGTCGGATTCACGTTGGAGAACGTCAAGCCGCGTCCGATCACCTTTTGGGTGGGAGTCGTGTTTGCCTGCTGGAAAAACTGCGCCGCCGAGGTGATGTCACTGAACGTAGAGTCGTATATCTGAACGACACCCGCGCTATACGTCGCGCTCTGCGTAGCATCCAAGCCGATCGCCCCGCCGTGGGAAACATTTCGCTGGTAGATGACGTTGGCGTCGTCATCGACCTTGATGATCCGGGGGCTAGTCGTGTCCGTCTCGTTTACGAGAATGATGGAGTCCTCAATGAGCACCGAGGCATCATCACACCCGCCATCGCACCGGATTTTTGCATCAATGCCCAGCGGCGAATAGATCAAGTTTCGACGGTAGAACCCATCGACGTAACCCACCGGGTTAACACCTACACCGATCGAACTAGATCCAGTTGAGTAGACATAGACATTCGAGTCGGAAACCTCGAACGCTTGCCGGTAAGTGAGCAAAGAGCCCGTCATCTTATTGACAACGCCCTCAGTTGTGCGCGCGCTACCACCCACTGCCCCGTTGTGATATTCCACGACGGTGCATCCGTGGACACCCGGAAACGATCCTGCGTCACCAGACCCGATAGATCCACTTTCTACATGGATCAGCGCAAGCACCCCCGTTGTCGTGGTTGCGTTGACCCTGATTTCGACCCCCGGCGCACAGACCAGCTTCGGATCTTCATCGCCGTCTGCTTTGACGAGATAGAGCCCCTCAAGATCAGTTGCCCCACTTGAATCTCGGTCGGACGATTCGACGCGGATCGTCTCAGTCAGGACGCAGATCGGATCATCAGCCCCAGAGAAGCAACTTTCGAGGTCGGCTTGCGTAGTGACGAAGGTGGCGCCTGGGCACCCCTCCGGCTTCGTAAAATTTGCGGAGCAGGCTGCCACCTCCTCCAAAAGAGAGCCGCCGCCTCCGCTCGAAACCTGCGTGTTGGAGCACCAAACCTCCATGACGGTGCCATCAGACCCCGAAGCGGAAACAGCCTTTGCAAATCCCTGCCCAGGCTGGAATGTCGCGGTCGCAGTCGAAACTGCGGAATAGGTACCGATCAGCGTCCCAGACGAAGCCGCAGTGTCCTGTGTGGGAACCTGATACAGCGACACTGAGTTGCTGCCGCCGTAGACCGTGACGCGAACAGAGCACGAAGGGCCGAGCCCAAACGCAGGAGAATCGTCCGTCGTACTGTCGAATTTGATTGTGTGAACACGCCAGCCGTGCGGGCTGATCGCCGAACTGACCGACGGCTTGGCCCATGCGGGCATCGCGAACGCGAACGATAGGATCGCCGCGAGCCAAAAGATCCTCTTCATCTTGAACTCCCTGTAGAATTCCGGTTCCTGTTGAGCCCGGAAAAATCGAACTCCTTGTCGATTTGGTTGAATAATTCGCGCCGACCATTTTGAGTTTTCAGCTTGTTTCTTGCTTCGGAAATTACGCGGCGTTCGTCTTCAGTGGCCTGCACCCAAATCTCATGGTCTGTGAGAAGAGAAGAAAGGGCGCGAGCCCTTGCGGTCGTCTGCGCCGAACCGTCAGCCGCCAAGACAACCAGACGGGCACGAGAAGGACTCGTCATCCACTTAGAGTAAGAACGTCCAAGAATGAAAAACGCAACTGGACCGATCATTCCCGTGCCCGATGCCGTTGACGCCGCAAGCCCGCCAGTAGCGCCGCTAATGATCGACGCAGCACCACCGAGCAAGCCTCTGCGTGCGATAAAATCAGACACCTTCGGGTTCTTTGTGCCAAACAATGCCTGCATGACGGTGCCGAGATCCTGAGCGCGGCGAGGATTTATCCCTGCTCGCTTGAACATTTCCAGCGTTGCCGCGTACTGCGGGGAGCCAGGATCGTCAAGCCCCATGAGCTTCAGGAAGTTCTGCGGCGAGTATGTGGGGTCCGCGCCCTTTTCGACCGCCTCCTTTACAGAACCATCAAGCGCCCGTCCAAGCTTACGCGCAAGAACGTCACCGAACATTCGGCGAGCGCCATCCTCTCCTCGGGCACGCGAAATCACTGAAAAAAGCTGGCCGAGTTCTCGCGGAGTCCCCTTGCGGGCAAGTGTGTCGATAATCTCGATCGGATCACGCGAACCCGCGTTAGCAAGTGTCGTAGCGCCTTCCTGGGTGGCGCCCCCTCTGAACGCTTCCCGGCCGCCGCCACGCTGGAACGTTCGAGTCCTGCGGCCCACAAGATCACCCAAAAGCATGAGGAACTCGCTGCTGACTGCGTTCGCGTCGTCGTACAGCACGCGCAACTCGGGCTGCCCTCTGAGCAAGGCTTCGATGTCCTCTTCTATTCCTTCTTTCACGCGAGTCAAATACTGAGCGGCCGTCGGGCTATCAGAAAAAGAATCAATGCGCTGGGAGACGCGGCGCTTGAGCGCGATCAGACCTGTGAAATTCTGGTTCGCTTCTTTCTTAGAGAGGCCGACGATAAAAGAAGCCGCCTCGCCTACCGGATCACCCTTAGCGAGATCGGTCAGGGCTCCGTCTCTGGTGACGACCTGTTCGAGTTCAAGATCGTCAAGCACCTGACGCATTCTCGTCGCCGTGTACGGCATGTCGGTGACAAACGCACCTCCAGACGCACGTTCCACTTCAGTTGCACGGGCGCGGAGCGCGGACCAGCGATCGCGCTGCACGTTACGCATCACCTCGTACCCAGCGCCAAGAGACTCGAACCCGCCTTTAGCGATTCCCTCGTTTACTTTCGCAGCTTCTTCAAGTTGCCCAGACGAATAGAGCCTTCGGTACAGAAGCGTATCGGGTGAAAGTTCTTCAATAAACTCATCAGTCTTCGTGTCAAAAGCCTTTCGCGTTTCCTCCAAACGCTTGCGAAAGTGCTTACGCAGAATCGGAAACGACCCGAGAACCCGACGCCCACCTTCGACGATGGGCGTATCTGAAATGTCATGAAGGGCCGGCTGCACGCCAAAACGTCGAATGGCTTCGGCCGTCTCGCGCGCTACCCGTGCGTTTCCACGAAGAACACGCGCACCGAAACCGAGTCCCTCGACAACCTTCCCGCCAGCGAACTCAAGTGCCATTTCAGCAGCGATGGCCTTCCCCTTTTCCTCGAGAGTCGGTTCAGCTTTTCCCGAAATGGACTGGTTGACAGCCTCTCCCGCGCCAGCGCCAAGTACGGACATGCCGAGGAGCGCACCTGGGCCAACGGGTCCAGCCACCAGCGCACTCCCGATCATCGGCGCTGCCACGCCACCGACCATTGGAGCGAAAGCGAGAAAGTCGTCGGTCCTCCCGGTAGTCTGCTGCTGGCCGGGAAAAATTTCTCCGGTCTGGGAAGGAAAAGTACCAGGAGTGGGCACGTTTCCACCGGGGGGCGTATGCGTCGATAACCCAGGAAGCGGCTTGGCGGACCTTTCGCGGATCTGTGGCATGAGCCGCTCAACACGCGGCAGGATTCTCTGCATGACCTCATCGGGCAGATTCGGAAGCCGCGACCGAACGAACTTTTCCGCTTCCGCCGAGGGCGTAGCGCGCACTTCGATCGGCTTCGGCTTATCGGCCGGCGCCGTTCGCTTCATGAGCGACTGCATCTCCTCTAGCGAGAACGACATGGCTACTGTTCCTCGACCAAAAAGCGAACCAGCCCGTCGTCATCAAGCTGCTCGATGACTTCAGGTTGAGTGTCGATAAGATCGGCTATGGTCACACGCCTGGACGTGTCGTCTTTCCTGAATCGCTCGAGCGAATTGAACTGAATCGACTCCGGCATAAACTGGCTCATTTCACCCCGCAACTGTGATTCGATCGAAAGCTTTTCCATCGGGTTGAAAAAAGGCTGATTGAGAGCGGGGCGTAGATTTGACTCGGTGTTCCTTGCCGTGCTGTCTACGACAGACTTTGCGGCACGCAACTTCCTGCGAACGCCAGCGGCGCCTCTAACTCCAGTAAAATCGAACCTGTCCGCAAACCGCTCGAAGAGCGCGTAAGCGAAACGATCAGGGGAACTTGTCTGTGCAACCTTGAGTGCGAGAATGTCGCTAAAGATCGAAAGGTCTTCGGCCGCTTGGAGCTGGAACTCGTTTTCCGGAAGACGCTGGATGCGATCCTCGCCCGGAAAGCGAGCCTTCGCGTCCGCCACAAGAGTCTCGAACCCCATGCCACTAAGATCGCCACCAACTTCAAACGCGCGCGCAATCCCTTGGGCTACAAGAGCCTGAACGCCAGCAGCCTCGGGGTTTGCGTCGATCAATTCAATGAACCCGTCGATCGTTGAACTCATCGACTTCAGGTCGCTGACGTTGCGGGCGGCCTGAAATGCAAACTTCCGTGAATTTTCGGACTGAGTGATTGCGGACTCTCCGCCAGAAAGCCGGTTGACGAGGTTCTGATAAGTGCTCAACTCGTCACCGTATTTTTGGCGTTGCCCATCGGTTTTTGCTTCGATCAAGTTGACAAGCGCCTTGTCGCGGCGCGCGAGTGCTCGTTCGACACGTTCAACCGGGGCGCGAGTCTCTCTATTGAAGTCGGCTTTCTGCTGCCTTTCGCGAAGAGCGAAATCACGGTTACGCTCGAATGCGGCAGTATTTACATTCGATCCGACCCGCGCCGAAAGCTCTTCCACCGGGATACCACTTGCGGCGGAAAGCCTAGCCAATCTTGAATCGACACCCGCGAAAGCCTCGTCCCGAGACTGCTTGTTAGCAGTCGTGCGCGCTTCACCGAGCAAAGACGAGAGAACCTCGTTGCGTTCATCGTCCGTGGTAAATTCAAGATCGCTCCCCTGCTCTCCAGAAATAGCGCCGAGAACGTTTGTCGTTCCGAACTCGCGTTCGGCGATCTTTTTTGCAATCGAAGCGACAGTTTCGGGAGTGGCGGGCTTAACACTCGCACTTGCGGCTTCCGCTTCCGTACTGACGTCTTCCATGAGGGGAGCAAGCTTGGTCAGCATCTCTATCTGTGCGGCCTGCTGGTCGCGGGCAAACTTCTGCGCCTCCTGCATCGCCTTCACGCGAGCAAGCGCCTGATCCTGCTTCGTCTGCTCCTCCTGCTGCCGAAGCTGCCGGATCGCCAGAAAGAGCTGGAGCGGGTCGGTCCCCTGTTGCTTGATGCCCTGAAAAGCCATGGTGGCTCCTTACGGTCCCTGGATGTAAACACCCGCACCGGGCGCCGCAGTCTGCCTTCTTGCCGCAGCGTCGATAGCACTAGTGCCGTTAAACTGTGCCGCTGGTGCGCGGCTACCGAGCATCTCCTCGACGGCGCCGAGCACGCCCAGCGAGGCTAGCGAGTTCCCGAATTGCGCGATGCCGCCGCCCACCCCGTTTGCCATCGCAGTCGCGTTGTTGGAGTTGATCTGAGCCTGGAGCGCGTTAGCCGCCTGCGACTGCTGGGCAGCAATCCCCGCTGCGCCGAGGTTCACGTTGTTCGAGTTCGCCTGTGCATTCTGAGCAAACCCAAGCCCGCCACCGAGCCCTTGGGTAAGCCCGCTCGCGAGCATGAGCGACTGTTCGATCGACCGGAGATCGAGCTCGCCACGGGCGTCCGCGAGGCCCTCGAGCGTCTCAGACGGATTGAACCCGCCGAATCGCCCCTGAAGCAGCGCGCGCTCCTCCGCATCGTCGATGTTGCGAGAGAGCGAGTCCCGAATCTGCTGCTGGAGTGGGGTGAGCCCCTGTCCCGTTGCTGCGCTGGCCGCGCTGCCAAGAAGCTGAGACGCCGCCTGCGCCGCTCTCGCGCGCTCCATCACCGTATCGGTCTGGATGCCCGTGAGTTCCTGTAGGGACTCCTGCTGCTGCTTGAACGCGGTGTCGCGCTCCATCAGCGTGCCCAAATCGCCCCGGCTCAGTCCGACTCGACTGATGACGGCATCGACGAAGGGTTCAAGCTGCGGAGTCACCTCGCCGCCATCAAACATCTGCGAAAGGCCAAGCAGGCCGCGCCTCTTCGTCTTCTCGTCAAGCTGGAGCGCCTGGATCTGCCCCACGAGCCGCTGGGTGGGAGAGGGAAGGCCCGCGATGTCGCCGAACCCGAGCAGGTTCATGGCATCGAAGTTGGCGGCAGCGTTCGTCAGATTCGTGTTGGGGTCAAACTGCGGAAGGATCTGGTCACCCGTCGAGTAACTCTCTTGACCGAGAAACCCTCCGGCAACAGAGCCGCCCGCCATGAGGGCGCCGCCCCCAAGAATCGCGCCTGCAATCCACGGCATAGCTACATCCTTTCCACGCGGAGACGTGCGCGCGAGGTGCTTTGAATCGTTTCACCCGTTACCGAACCGCCCAGGGACGGGTCAATCAGAGGGTGAAGGCGCGGCCTAGTCGCCGTCGCTCCTGTGTCGTAGGCAGTCACTTGGTACGAGAACTCGTACGTCGCACCCGGAGTCGCGTTATCAACAACGTGCTCGAGATGCACGACGCCAGCAGACCTAGGGAGTGATGTCCCGTGCGGATCAGCCGTGTAGAAATAGGGTCCGTCAACCGTAGAAGCCGATCCGTCATCCATACGGAGCCTAAACCCGTAGTGCTGATTGGTGTCGGTAACGGCGCCGCTTGCCCACTGGACGGACGCGGTATAGATCAACCGATAGCCCGGGCCCGGAATGTACTGTGAAAGCGTCAGGTTGGAATCCGTAGTCCACTCCGAATCCCAATCGCCCGCAGCCGTGGCAAACGTAGTCGGCAAGTTCGTGATCTCGGTCGAATGAGAAGCTTCCTGCGTCGGGATGCTGAGATGGGGATTCGGGAAATCGTCGTTGATCTCGTAGAACCAAGCCTGGAGGACGTTAAAGTCCCCACTCGTGCCTGTCGTCTCCTGAATAGTGACCGTGATGTCTGCCGCCATCGACGTAGACTGAACGATCATCTGCGTCACCTGAACAGATGCGGAGGTCGAACTGTCGGTCGTCGTCGGGTCTTGATAGTTACCCGAGGCGAGCCCCCCCGACGTAGAGAACGAAAGCGTCCCGCCCGTCCGAACGTACTTGACTCCGAAGAGGTACTTGGTCGAGGAGCGCAGGCCCGTGATCGTCTGACTGATCCCGCCCGCCGTCGAACCCGAGGTCGTGATGTTGAGGGACCGCTTGTCAGCACCCGCGACAGGGAATGCCGCAGCCTCGATCGCGCTCGTGGCGATCGTCCCCGATTCCGTCCACCCGTCCGGCGCATCGCCCGAAGATCCCGAGAACACCTCGAAACCGGAGTTCTCGAGCAGATTCTCGCCACGGATCGGAGGCTCAACCCAGGAAGCGTTGATCGGGCTACCGCCACTATCCCAGAGGATCGAACCCGACCGATAGCCCTGAAGGGCCTCGATCCTGTAACGAATCCGCTCGAGTTCTTCCTCGAGATTCGTGGCCGGGGAACTCGTGATCGTTGCCGTGTCACCGGGAGACGTGACGGCACGCGCGTTCGCGGCACTATCCCAATGATCCGCAACCTTGGTCCCGTCAATCTCGGCGAGCTTGCTGTTCGGGATCTGCGTCCCGCCCGACAGGTTATCCTCGTCGAGATTCCCGTTGACGACGTTCGCGATCGCATCGAAGTCGGCCTGAAGCTCCGCAGCGGGAAGGCTGTTGCCTTCCTGATATTCGGTGCTGCCGCCGCCGGCAACCGTTTTTGTGGGGTAGCTGATGTTGCTCATGCCGCAGAAGCCTCAGTGGAGATGCCGTTTCCGGCCACCTCTTGCGAAACCTGTCCAATGAAAAACGGCTCGTTGACGCCCGAGTGGGAGAAGCGGTGGGACACAGTGAATCCCTCGCCGTAGCCGTCAATTCGGTCGCGAGTCAAGTTGAAGACACCGCCCAGCGTCCCGGCGCCGCCCAGGTTGCCTGCCGCATTATCAAGCGTGCTGGCTCCCGACAAGTTCCCACTAGAGTTATCGAGAACAAAACCGAGCAAGGACACACTAAGCGGGTGCGTACTCGACACCGTGCGCCCGTCGTCCACGAGGTACGAAAGCGTCGGTTTGTAGGTTCCCGCGCCGCCGACCATCAACCAAGCATCGCCGATAGCCTTGGAGTTTGTCGGGAAACCAACGTCCTCGTCCTTCCCACGGAAAGCCACCGGGATCGAGGAGCCCAAGTCCGAATAGGCCGAGCGCGTAAACGGAGCCACCTCGCCCGCCTGCCCGCCAACGTAGATACGCGGAATGCCGTCAGGGTCGCGCGCCGCCGTCAAGTAGTTGAGCGACATCACGCCGGAAGGAATGATCCACTTGTACCATCGCACCGTGTCGGGGCTCAGTTTCGTGACGCCTTTGATGTCCATCGCGAGAATCAGGTTCAGAAACGTGCTCGAACCCGTAGGAATACCGAAGAGAACGAGGCCCTCTTCGGGCCAGTAGGCGCCCTGCGACTTCTCGAGCTTGGAGCGGTTCAGCGTCTCCCACGTCTTGCGAATCGGCCACGTCAGGAAGTTGTTTTCTCGGTTGCCGTACTGCTGCGATAGGGCCATCGAGTGGATGCCGTGCTCGCTCATGTACACCGCGTCGCCCTGGTCGAGCCCGAGGTCAACGTAGGCGTGCTGGCTGACGCAACCCGTCGCGATTGCGTCCGTCTGCACGAAGCGGTTCGCGTTGCTCGACACGGACGGGTTCTCTCGAAACGCGAGGATGCGCCGATTCGACAGGTACATCAGGAAGTCGCCCGAGTTGTCCTGATACGAGCCGAAACCGGTGTTGTACTCGTTGCCAAACGAAGCGCCGCCGGGGTTCTCGCCGAGGAGCTCGCCGGGGATCACGTTCGAGTTGGGCCAGTTCAGGGGGTCCGTCGCGTCTGCTGCATAGTCGCAGTATCGAGCCGCGAAAGCGTTGTCGTAGAAGTTCGTCCCGCCATTCTGGAAGCCGCCCAGAAAGAGCGTCTGGAACTTGGAGAAGACGTACTTTGGGTGGATGCCGCCGGGACCGAAGATCGTGTCGAGGCGTTCCGTCGGGTTACCCGATCCGTCCCACGTCCACACGTCGTCACCCGCCGCGCCACCCGCAGCCCACAGGTTGTTCTGGAAGTTGGCAAACGTCCACAGGTTGTCCGCGCCCGCCGTGAGCGTAAGCCCCCCAGACTGCGTAAGCGCCGTGCCGTCGTCCGAGGCGTAGATTTCACCCTTCGCGACCACCACGAGCTTCCGGTTCTCGTCCCTGTCCTGCCGGTACTCGTAGATGCCCTCGACCGTCTCGCTCCCCGAGTCGTCGATGTCGGCGTCAAACTCAGCGTCACGAACAAGGCCGGGACGAGTGCCGGTCAGGTTGCCCAGACGGCAGCAATTCGTCGCCTCGCGCAACTGATCGGGCGCGAGAGCCATCGGGTTCTCGTCCTCGTTCAGCCCCGCGTAGGAGTTGATCGTGTACGTCTGGAAAGGCACTAGCCGATCGTCCTTCCGCCAATGAGCGACTCGCGCCATGCCGCGCGGCCCGCCGATCCGTCCCAATTCCCAATGACGCCCCGCTCCGCTTTCTGGGCACCGTGAGCCTTGCGAACGCGGTCCAGCTTCTCAAGCCCGTCGGCCCGAAGCGCGCGACCCTCCGTCGTGTTTCGCTCGTAGTTCTGCTGCATGTCCGCCGTAGCGAGATCGACGATCGAATCGACCACCACGTCCGAGACGCCCTCGAGCGTGTCCGTCGCCGTCGCGAGATCCGGGTGGCGATAGAGGTATTCGATGTCGAGGACATACTCGTCGTCCGGTGGAGGCCACACGATCATGCGAA
>Ga0180433_10011401_pt1 | contig 10543 bp, 12 predicted proteins | sample SS_ome_8_FD_132980 | JGI IMG/M metagenome (GOLD analysis project Ga0180433, IMG submission 132980) | Hypersaline lake sediment archaeal communities from the Salton Sea, California, USA - SS_1_D_1 metaG | ecosystem: Environmental > Aquatic > Non-marine Saline and Alkaline > Hypersaline >...
CCACCCGGACTCAAACGGATTGTCATCACGCAAAAACTCGAGCCAGAATCGGCTGAACCCGTACAGGATAAACATCAAGCTGAACGTACAGCCGGACCACATCAAGCCGTACCTCTGCCAGAATACAAGAAGGATAGCACACAACAAAAGTGCGTTCGCCGAAGAATACAACTGGGTGGGATGAACGGCAAGACAGTCAAATATATGGAGAATAATTATGAAAAGCAGAATAACAAAATTCGCCGCTGCGGTGGAGATAATAATTGGTGTATTTTTGGGATTGAGTTATTTTACTGGTTCGATAGATGGGGCAGGGGCAGCGTTTGCTGATGTGCTTGAAAATATAAGCAATGCCAAAAATGCGGTTTACAAAGAAACTTTTGAGTTGCCTGATCATACGTTCACTAATGAAGTAATGGCCCTGGAATCTGGTATTCAGCGAAGTGTTATCTCAACCGGTTCAATTATGATTTTTGATTCGAAGAGCCATACATTTTTGTGGTTAGACCCATCGTCAAAAAAGGCAAGGCGGGTGTTAAATCCAGCACAAAAAAGAAGCACAAAAGGCTTTACCTACATAGGATGGATAAGAAAACTGCACGAAGAAGAGGCGGAGTTTGTCGGCATAAAAGAACTGAAAGGTAGCAAGGTAAATGTTTATATTTGGGAAGTTCCATTTGAGAAAATAACAGTATGGGTAGATCCTGAGACAAATCTTCCTGTAAAAGTCGAACATAAACGTTTTGCTAACAAGGAGAGAAATATTGTAGTACCTAAATTGTCATTATCTGAAGCTGACTTTGGCGGAGATGCCGGCCATATAAAAACTTCAAGCATCAGCAGCGGTCGGAGCAGCGGTTTAGGTATACAGAATGAGCAAACTGCGACAATGTTCGATTTTCAAGGGGATGCAGACAGACCCATTTGCTGGTGGAAATCTGAAGATACAGACGGCTATCGTGTGATTTACGGGGACTTAAGCATAGGGACTTTGCCTACAGAGCCACAATTAGGTGAGGGCGAATAGTGTCTTCGAGTTAGGGGGCGGTTCTTATCCTTAGTTAAGAATAGGCCGAGCTGAGTTTTTGGGGCCCGGTTTTTTTTATTCTTGGGGTCTTTTAGTTCTTCTGTTCTTTGGCAGTATCCAAAAGCTTTGTCAGTTCGTTCATGATCCCAAGTTCTTTGGCCCATTCCCTTAAATACTGAATGTCCAAAAGATCTGCTTGGACAATCAAAACTCCAAGAGCATCCTGAAACTGCTGCTGCGATTGACGCCCTTTTGACCATTCCAGTTTGCTCAAAATTGTATCTTCCGGCGAAACAACCCATAAATTTGAGCCTTCGATAGGGAATTTTCTTTTCCTGTCAAACTCCCCGGCGCTATAGGGACGGTCTTTTCGGAGAATTAAATCTACCTTCCAGCCGGCTTCAATATCTATTACATTGAACATCGCCTGTTCTCTCAGTGCCTTCCTCGCCGAGTCGGAATTGACATAATAACCCGCTCCGAGAATTTCAATGAATGCATCGAGCTGATTCTGTGTAGGATCAATTACGACATCCACATCGTTGGTGGCTCTTGGGCGACCGTGAAAACTGCTGGCAAACGAACCGGAAACCATATAAGGGATTCCAGATTTGGTCAGGGCGGAAATTACGTTGTTTAAGAATTCATTCTGGCTTGTCATGGTTCAAGCTCAATATCGCCAAACGCTTCTTTGAACAGTGAATCGCCGATCATAAGTTTCGTTACCGCCATCCCGACCGTCTTATCATCATATTCAGGATGACGGCTGCGTACACCTGCCTCTACAGCGGCGCGGACGTTAGCGTTAAGCTCAAATGTCATTTCGGCTCTTTGGCTAATATCCATTTTTCTGAGAACACCGTCCTGGATAGATTGTGCGTGAAAAGATGTGTCACCTGGAACATGGAGATTAATCATTTGTGTTCCTATTCCGGCTTCTTTAGTTCTTCGACTTTCGGCAGGTCCTTGATAGTATTTAGGCCGAAGACTTCCAGAAATTTCTTTGTTGTCCCGTAGAGCATGGGTCTTCCTAAGACTTCTGCTCTGCCGACAATTTTAACAAGCCCCTTGTACATCAGTCCGCGAATCATCTCACCGGCGGCGACACCTCGAATTGCCTCGATGTCGGCACGCATAATCGGCTGTTTGTAAGCGATAATCGCGAGCGTCTCCAGGGCCGCCTGAGAAAGCTTAGTATCCGTTCGGGCGCGAAGCAGCTTCTTGAGCCAGTGATTGTACCGGCTAAGCGTCATCATCTGGTAACCGCCGGCGATTTGCTCGATACGAAAGGCAAAATTGCCCGCTTCATACTTGGTGTTAAGGGTTTCGATGTGCCTGCGTATCTCCCTTACACCGCCGGCTTCAACAATCCCTGCGAGTCTTTCGGCACTTATGGGTTCATCACTTGCAAAAAGAACCGCCTCGGCCACCGACTCGACTGTTATCTCGCCACTTTCATCACTTTCATCGTCCTGGGTAACCTGCCGAGGTGCAAAATCATCACCACCAGCCTGAGCATTCGGGCTTTGTTCGGTCTGTTCATCAGGCTCGCTGCCCAAGGACTCAGCGTCAACTTTTTCCTGCGGCTCATTATCCGTCATATTTTCTTCCAGTTAAATGGGTCCGTATCTTTCCTGCTTAACCTTATTTTTACATCTTTGAGCCGTTTTTTCAACATATTTGCCAGATTCTTCAACACAAACCGCTCCGAAACCGTATGTGAAAGACATAAACATGTAACACCGGCTTCAGCGGCGGCCAATGCGTGATGGTGCTTCAGTTCGCCCGTCAGATAAATGTCGCATTTTTCAGAGATAACCGAGTTAATTATCTTCCCACACGAGCCTGCACAGACCGCCGCTTTTCGTACGGTTCGTTTCTGGGGTCCGACAATTCCTATTGCCTTTGCCCCTGTTACCTTTTTAATCCTCTCTATTATCGTCGAAATGGCCTCCGGCTTGGAAAGAGCACCCATCCTGCCCAGGCCGAACCTGCTTTCAATATCATAATGCCTGAATACATCAAAGGCCGGTGTCTCATAAGGGTGCGCCTTGCGCATCGCGCTAACCACCGCGGCCACTTTGTCACCGGACACGACTGCTTCGAGTTTAATCTCATCAACCTTTTCGAGCCTGCCCTTCCTGCCTATTGCAGGCTTAGCTCCTTCAAGAGGCAAAAACGAACCCACACCCTCACTCTGGAAACCGCAGTGCGAATAGTTTCCAATCATCCCCGCACCGGCTGAATAAATCCTCTCAGCAACAGCTTTGGCGTCATTAACCGGAACAAAAGTAACGAGTTTATATTGTTCGGGGCCGGGTGGTCTTACAAAATCGCCTATAGGCTCACACTCTTCAATACCTACAATATCGGCCAGAGCATCGTTAACTCCGCCCGGCGCCGCGTCAAAGGCCGTGTGTATTGAATAAACGCAAATTCCCGCCCGAATCAGTTCATAGACCACCGCTCCGGGCCCGTCAGCGATTACCTGCTTAAGGCCGTCCCATATTACCGGATGATAACTTAAAATCATATCGACTCCTGACTGCCCGGCCTCTGCGACGACATCAGAGGTAATATCTATCGTCAGCAAAATGTTTTTTACATTCCTGCCTGCATCACCTACCAGAAACCCGACGTTATCCCACTCCTGCGCCAACCTCAGCGGTGCAATCTTTTCAATCTCCTCGAATATTTCACTTGTCTTCATTTGCTCGTTTCCTTGAGTTAATCTTGCGAAACTACTTTGTCCACACACTTCATAAGCCTGCTTGTTATCGCTCCAACCTTACCATCTCCCACAGTGTGGGCCTCAACCGCAACAACAGGCAGGACAAGCATTATAACATTAGTTATGAAAACCTCATCGGCGGCCAACAGGTCCTGTATGGTAAGGTCCTTTTCGATAAGTGAGACCGACTCGGCCTTTGCAACTTCGCATACCGTCTTTCTCATAACTCCGGGAAGTACCGGCGTATCGAGCGTCGGCGTATAAAGAACCGAATCTTTTACACAAAAAACATTACTCACACATCCTTCCGCCAGACGGCCATCCGTAGTGAACCACAAGGCCTCGGCAGCCTGTTTTTTGTGAGCAATATCCAGCGCCAGCAGCCGTGAGAAATAATTCGTCGTCTTATGCCTCGTAATCGGGTCCTGCACGTTCTGTCTGAAATCCGTCAAAACGACACGTACACCCTTTTCGTAGTACTGGGCAGGGTAAGGCTCGAATCGTGTCGCCGTAATTAATAGAGTCGGTTTGCATTCGTTTGACGCCGACATCGGACCGTTTGTAAGGGTCAGACGCAATCGCGCATCGGTCAGATTGTTCGCCGCCAAAACCTGTTCAATAACATCAGATATATATTCTTTGTCGTATGGATTACTTATAGCCAGTTTAGCGGCGCTGGCAAAGAGCCTCGAAAGGTGTGCCTCCAGCGCGAATACCCTGCCTCCGGTGCAGCGCATCGTTTCAAAAAGGCCCATACCGTATAAAAATCCGCTGTCACTGACGGATATATGAGCCTCTGCGTCATCTACGATTTTGTTATTTAAAAAAACCTTATTCATAGTATAGCGTTTAGCGTTTAGCGTATAGCGTTTAGCGTTTAGCGTATAGGATGGAGCATTCTATATAATATGCTCCCCACTTCCTTTAAAAGTTTTTCTACGCCTTGGTTCTCGATAATATAATTTAAGTCTTTCGCTAACAAAAATTGGGTTTCTAATTCCAGCAATGACCCATAAGCAATAGACAAAAACTGGTTGTATTCTGCTTTGTGTTTTCTTCCATACCCTTCGGCTATATTTGATGGTATAGATACAGCCGCTCTTCTCATCTGTTGAGATAATCCATAATCTTCAGATTTTGGAAAATCTCTTGTCGTTTTATATATTTCAAGAACTAACTTATAGCTTTTCTGCCAAACTATAAGGTCCTTAAATGACTTCGTTTTCATAACTGTTCCTTATTCCCTGTCTTGCGATCCCTGACAGTTTCTTTCTCTGTTCCCCTTTCTATCTTGTTAGCTTTCTCGGTTTACATCGTAAAAGCCCATTACAAGCCACCTAATGAACCGATAAACAAGCCAGATGAGAAAATAAACAAACCAGACGCCCCCATAACCGGCTGCCGCACCCCCTAAGCCAGCTAATATGCATAGTCCAATCAAGGATCCTTGTGATAAGTTGACCCAAAAACCAGTTTCTAATTCTTTCAGCTCTATCTCCGTTTTTTTCTTTTCAGTGCGAAATTTCTCTTGAAAATAATCATCGATTTCTTTGTCAGAAAATCCGTCTTTGAGCAATTTTGTTCTTTCCACTTCTTCAGCGTGGCTGTCTATTGTAGCTAATACTTGTCTAAATTCTTGCTCGGAGGACGGTTCTGGCAGATCAGATGTGTCTCCAAAAGCCTCGTAATCCCCAGGCTTCACAGATATATTGGGGTCTGCTCTTATGTAGGCCATGTACGTCTCGTACTTACATTCTTTTAAGCGTGTCTGTGCCGCGTGATATTTTCGACTGGGTATTGCGCCGGCATAAAACGCACAAAAAACGGCAGCAATTATTGCCGAAACAAGTGTAATTCTTCGGAATCCGCGTGTTAGATTTATTCTTCTTGTCTTTTCGCCTTCTTGTCTCTTTTTGTCTCGAAAGGTGTAGATTAAGCCGCCTGCCACGAGAACTACTAAGAGCACCCATACAGCAAAGTAAGCGTAGTCAGGGCGATAGGTATCAACAATTCTGACAAAGGCAAACAATATGATTACTCCTATCCCAAGCCACATAACAATAAGCTGCTTCTTATTCATAATTTCGTACCTCTCCCAACAAGATGTGTTGATTTTATCGTTCTAAATTTTGTATTTTAAACTTTGCCTTTTCCTATCCGCTACCCTTTACCCGCTGTACGCTATCCGCTATCCGCTGCACGCTGTCTGCTGCACGCTGTCTGCTGCACGCTGTACGCTGCACGCTGTTTATTCCCGCCAAGAGCGCCATCGCCTTGGTAATCGTTTCATCCCACTCTGCCTGCGGGTCGGAGTCCGCCACAATACCACCCCCCGTTTGAGCAAAGGCCCTGCCGGAGGTGATAATAATCGTCCGAATCGCGATATTTAAACAAACACTACCGTCAAGCCCTATATACCCAATACTGCCGGTATAGACGCTTCGCTGCGTCGGCTCAAGCTCGTCAATAATCTCCATCGCCCGAATCTTCGGGGCTCCCGTAATCGAGCCGCCCGGAAAAACACCCTTTAATATATCGCAAAAACCAACATCGTCCCGCAACTCGCCCCGGACCGTCGCCACTGCGTGGAAAACCGTAGGATACGCCTCTATTGTTCTGGGCTGAATAACATTTCTCGAGCCCGGCTTACAAATCCTGGCGATATCGTTCCGTTCAAGGTCAACTATCATGTTCAGCTCGGCCTGCTCCTTGTCGCTCTGAACCAGATCGGCGAAATTCACTTCGTTAATCCGCTCGGCGCCCTGCGCCCCTGTTATGCGCCTGCGCGTGCCCTTTATCGGTTTGGTCGAGATAAATCCCTCCCGAACCGTTATAAACATCTCGGGTGATGCGCTTACTATTGAAAAATCATCACTACCTATAAAAGCCGCATACGGACTGGGATTATAATGATTTTGCCAGTGATACAAATAAATCGGGCACGTATTATAAGCCGCCTCAAAACGCTGGGAAAAATTAATTTGATAAACATCTCCCTCGTAAATATACCTCTGTATTCTCTCAATAGCCTTGAAGTAATACTCCCTGCTGATATTGCAACTAAAATCCGAAAGGTCCGGCGACTCATTATAAAAGCCGCCGGCCTGGGGCAAAATAACTTGCGTCTTTTCCGCCTGCCTTAGCAAATGCTCCACCGAATCCAGCTTAGCTTCAGCCGATTCACCATCGCCGGCAATCCCCAGAGAAACCAGCCACCATTTTCCCTCCAAATGGTCGTAACAAATCGCCCGGTCGTAAAAGCACAGATGTATCAGTGGAATATTAATATCGCACGCCGCCCTTTGCGGCAGCTTTTCAATATAACCGTTCAACTCATAGCCGAAATAACCCATCCAGCCGCACCGAAACAAGCCTTTGGGTAATTCGGTTTCGTGAGCATTATCAAGACGATATTTATCCAAAACCTGCTGCAGTTTAACAAAGGGGTCCTTATCTCCGCCCCAAAACTGCAGGACCTCCTTCGGCTCAGCCGCCCAGGTACTGAACCTGTTACCGTCGGCAACCGACACATTGCCGCCAAGAACCGAAGGCAGATTCCGCACCGAAACAACCTGTGTCATCCCCGGCGGTGTCGCCGGCGAAATAACCTTTCTGAAGCGTAAATGTGTCTCAATTGATTTGCTCAACCGCCGCGTACCCGACTAACACTTTGAATATCCCTTCTCTTCAAAAAACCGCAAAGCTTCGACTGTATCCTCAAAGACCCTCGTCGCCGTCTGGGTTACGAATACCGACGGCCTGACCCTCGCAGGCCAGATGACATAAACCTCCTTCGCCGCCTCGTGAGCGTGCTGAAGCTCCCGCTCCACACCGCTCGACACCGCCGCGCTGCCGTCGGCTAATTCCGGAATAAAACTGATTATCATATCGGATTGGTCGATAAGGGCAAAATCCCGCGCATATATCTGACTGTTTATATCGCTCTCTATATCGAGAACCTCCCCCAGACTGAATTTCACCTTTTTCCCCAGCGCGCTAACCTCCATATAATCAAGTCCCTTCGCCATCGCTTTTCTGGCACGGTACGGCAGGTACGCTTCCTCCACATCAGCCGGGTCAAAGCAAATAAACGGCCCCCGCATCGCATCTCGAAACCTGTTGATTTCTTCGACAACTTCCGGTTTGTCGGCTACATGAGTCATCGGAAAGCTAAGATATGTCTTGCTGCGTTCCCCCTCGAACGCAAGCCTGTAAAAAGTCTCAACAGTACCGCTGCCCGCCCCGCGGGCCAGACAATAATACAACGCATCCTCGTTGACTCCCTGGCGCATCATCTGGGTTGCCAATATCTCCTCTTCACGCCAGACCAGCAGGTCTTTTAGTCGATGATGCTTAGGTCCTCTGCCCGCCAGACGAACATGAAGCATATCGGCACCACCTACAAGACAAACATACATATCCGCATTTAACTGCCTCATCAGGTCAAAGTCAAACGCCGGAAAAAGACCGTGATGCCACCTGAACGTCGCATGCGTATTCACTATCAAACATTCTGCTTCGTTAGACCGGGCAATAATATCCTTAAATACGCTGCGCCGAAGCAAATGCAGCCGCTTCAGCGGTATATCCAATATCCTGCCCGGCGAAATGTCCGGCGCCTCGGCATACATCATATCCCCGACGTTGCACAGCGCTACCTTCCTGCCCCTGGCCTTCGCCGACACGCAGACCTCCTGCAGATACTGCTTCTTATCAAGACCAACCATTCCGGTTACCACTATTATCATTGCCGCTACCTGCTCGGTTCCCCTCAAAGATTCTCTAATCGCTGCTGTTTATCGTAATCCTGAAGTGCTCTAACGATATCATCCATCTCGCCGAACATCACCCTGTCAAGATTGTAAAGCGAAAGGTTAATCCTGTGGTCCGTTACTCGATTCTGAGGAAAATTGTAGGTCCTCACTTTTTGCGACCTGTCGCCCGAGCCTATCATTGTCCTTCGCTTCTTGTCCCGCCGCTGTCTGTCCTTCTGTCTGTGCATTTCATATATCCGGCTCCGCAATATCCGCCAGGCCTTTGCACGATTTTTATGCTGGCTCTTCTCATCCCGCATACTCACCGTAATCCCGGACGGAACATGCTCCAGCTTTATCGCGCTGCTTAATTTATTCACGCTCTGTCCACCAGGCCCGCTTGCTCGGCTGACATGCTCTATCACGTCATCCGGGTTTATTTCAATATCGATTTCCTCCGGCTCAGGTAAAACCGCCACCGTCGCCGCCGAGGTGTGGACCCTTCCCTGCGATTCGGTTTCCGGAATCCTTTGTACACGGTGACCGCCCCCTTCGTAGCCCAGTTCAGACCACACACCAGCTCCTTTGATATTCATTATCAGCTCCCGCAAACCGCCCATCTGGGTCGGTGAAAACTGGAGCATCTCCACCTTCCACCCGCGACGCTCGGCGTACCTGGTGTACATATTATAAAGGTCCCGAACAAAAAGCGAAGCCTCCTCCCCGCCGGTACCGGGCCGAATCTCCAGAATCACCGACCCCACCGCCGCATCATCGGCCATCACAAGGCTGTCTCTTATCTCGGCCAAAAGCCGTTCTTTCTTCTCACCAAGTACCCTTACTTCCTCCTCGGCCAACGCGTGAAAATCGGCATCCAGCTCCTCATCGGCTGACAAACTCTCGGCGTCCGCAAAACCAACCACCACTTCTTTGTATTCACGATACCTGCTTACTACAGGCTTGAGTTTGCCCTGCTCCTTACTGAGCGGTATGAATCTGTTCGCATCGCTTGCAACAGAAGGGTCGCTTATCTGCCGCTCAATCTCAGAATACCTCTCATCAAGCTCTTCGAGCTTTGCCAGCAAATTATTATCCTGTTCGGACATAACTTATATCTGCCTCATCCATACCGGAAACATATAAGCAAAAAAATTACGCTGTCGGATTGGAAACGGCCAGGTGCCCAACAGCGCAAATTGTAAATTAAGTAAATAGCTACTTGTTTTTGTCGGTGGCGGCTTTTTTGAGGTAGTCCTTGCCGTATTTTTTCTGAAAACGCTCTATCCTCCCCGCCGTGTCCACGTATTTCTGCTTACCAGTATAAAATGGATGGCACATAGAGCATACCTCGGCGTGGATTTCCTTGGCGGTACTGCGGGTCTCGAATGTATTGCCACAGCCGCAATGCACCTTTACAGTATGATATTCAGGATGTATGCCTTTTTTCATATCAAATCTCTCCAAAATTAATAACTTTGGTATTATACCGGCCCCATAAAAATTTTCAACAAAATTTTTCAATTTTTATGGACCTGCTTCCACTTAATACCACACCGCCACTCGGCAGGGTAAAAGCCGGTTTCGGTCATAACTTCTTTACTCAAACCGACCAAGCCGGACCGGGCATTGACTATAAACGCCTTATTTGCAGGGACATAAGCTGACCTGTCATTCTGAATCCGGCATCCGGAACGACTGGATACCGGCTCCCGTTCGGCTCCGCTTGGGGCTAAAGGCTATTTCAGGGCAGGCTTGGCCGGGATGATAAAAGCGTCGGGGGCTCGGCTTCTGTTCAGGTTCGGCCGCTTGCGCGGCTCGGCTTCTGTAAATATTATCGCGTGGCTCGGCTTCTCTGCTCGGCGCTTTGATTCGGGCGCTTCAGCCGCGGCGATACCGCGTCTCGACGGGTGCGCGGCACGGCTTCTGTTGATATTATTGCGCGGTAGTTCCATCCCTTTGGCCGACCTGTGATGAGCTTAGTCGAATCAAGGCTAAAGGGCTGCCACCCGCCGGTGAGAGAATGGATTCCAA
>Ga0180433_10011402_pt1 | contig 10543 bp, 7 predicted proteins | sample SS_ome_8_FD_132980 | JGI IMG/M metagenome (GOLD analysis project Ga0180433, IMG submission 132980) | Hypersaline lake sediment archaeal communities from the Salton Sea, California, USA - SS_1_D_1 metaG | ecosystem: Environmental > Aquatic > Non-marine Saline and Alkaline > Hypersaline > Sediment...
AAGATAAACAAAAATTAAAAAGAAATTAAGCGAACAAAACCAAAACGAACCATGAAACAAAAGAAAAAATTAAAAAGAATGAAATCCACCATAATCTATTTGTCAATGCTAAAAATCTAACAAGATGTAACGCCAGCAGCGAAATAATCGACGATATTACAATACAAAGTAAAATATTGAAATCAAATAAATATATATTTTGGACAACAAAATTCACATTAAAAAGCTTCACCAAACTTTTTAAAAAACCTGCAAAAACTAATGGCCAAAGAATTGCAAAAGAAAATTCAAAAGATTTTTTAGGAGAAAGCCCTAACCAGCATCCGGCAACAAACGTCGTACCAAACCGAGATACCCCTGGCAAAAACGCCATTCCCTGAATTATCCCGATCAATAGCGCTTTTTTAAAAGTGAGAACACTATATTTTTCTTTCTTGCAAAACTTCAAAGAAAGTAAAAAAAATAAAGATATTAAAAAACCAATTCCAACAGGAAAACATGAAATATTGACAACATAATGAAATAACAAAAACAAAAAAAAGGTCGCCAAATCTGCAACAAAAGCTAAACCTATAATTTTTAGAATGTACGACCAACAAGTTTTAATATTTTTTATCAAAAACATCCATCTGTCGAAAAAAAATATTGCTAAAACAATTGCCGTAGGGCCATGTAAAAAATGAGAAAGTATTTCGTTTGAAGATATCATCGCACAAGAACCGAGAGAAAACATTTTAAAAAAAATTTCCATTAAAATGAGATGCCCCGAACTGCTAACCGGAAAACTTTCCAAAATTATTTGAACACAAATTAAAATAAAAAAACAAATCATGTAAACCTCATAAAGGGCAACGTAAATAATGGTTCACTTAACACGCTTGGTTTTTACCAAGACAGTGGCGAAAATAAATTTACAAAATTATAATTTATATCACTAACTTAGTCTAATAAAGATGCTGTATTTTTTTTTTGAAAAAATATTATTTGATTTAATTGAAATTACGTTTTATTTTAATTATGTTGAAATGTGAAACTATACAACCATGTGTTGAAATTGGTTTTTTTTTGAGTTACATTGAGTAGGGAATTTTAGTTATTAATAACAATGGCCTATTTTCGTCGAAATCTCGTCTATCTTGATCTTGTCGAAGAAGGTTTAAACAAAAAGAAGGAGTTACAATGAAGCCTACTTTCGGAAAAATCTTCACCCTCTCTTTACTTTTCAGTCTTTCTGCCCTCGCAGATTCGTGCTGCCCTGGCAGATGCTGTTTTACTCCAGTCAAAGAAAATGACTGCGCAAAAAGATGTTGTGGTTATCCTTTCTTACTACCTCGTTCGCAAAGTTTTAATCTTGCAAGACGAATTGTAGGAATTCAAAAAGAAATTCACAAACATGATATGGAAGACAGATACGGTACAATGTATCTCGCACTTGAATACACAAGATCATTCAGAGAAGAAAGACTTCTCACCGACTTACTTGGCGCAGATGCGTGTAATTGCTCACTCACAATTCAAGGTAGCTCAGTAGATAGCAGAAATAAAAAAGCATGGTTGGCAGATTATTTTGGCTTGCCAATGGATTTTGAAAGTACCGTATGTTTTGAACCAAGAATACAAAACATCATCATAGATTTACACTGGTATGCAGGCCTTGATGACTGGCACAAAGGCATGTTCTTCAGATTATATGCACCATTAGTTCACACAAGATGGGATCTGAACATGTGTGAAAAAGTTAAAGAAAAAGGCTCTGAGGCATTCCCTGTCGGGTACATGAGCACAAGAGAAATTCCAAGAGAAGATCTTCCTCGCAGCTTCACAGAAGTAATGCAAGGTTGTGTCACATTTGGTGATATGAAATCACCATTGCGCTATGGCTTAATGTCACCATGTAAATTAACAGAAACAAAACTTGCTGATCTTCGTGCAGAATTAGGTTGCAATTTCGTCCGTGATGAAGAATGTAACGATTATCATCTTGGAATGAGCATTCACGCTGCCTTCCCAACAGGTACACGTCCTGACGCACAGTACTTCTTTGAACCAATCGTTGGTAACGGAAGACACTGGGAAATTGGTGTCGGAGTAACATCTTCCTACATTATGTGGAGAGATGAGTGTGAAGATAAATCATTCGGTCTTTACTTTGATGCAGTGTTAACCCACATGCTTAGAGCTTGCCAAATGCGTTCATTTGACTTCCTTTGCAAGCCAAACAGCAGATACATGCTCCTTGAAGCAATGGGATCAAACGATGTTGCAATCGGAGATACTGATACCGGATGCAGCTTATCAGATTATGCATACAAATCATGTTTACTACCAGCAATCAATGTTACAACACTCTGTGTTGATTCAAAAATTGCTGTTCAAGCAGACTTAGCACTTAAACTCTCATATCTCTCAAATAACTGGAGCTTCGACTTAGGATACAACCTTTGGGCAAGAACAGGCGAAAAATTCTACCTAAGAGACAATTGCTGCTCAAGCGGATGCGGCTGTGAAAGATATGGTCTTAAAGGTGATGCGTTCGTATACGGCAAATACTGTTTGAACAACATTAACTACAAAGTACCACTATCAGCAACCCAATGCTTAGCTGATATTCACAGTGGTAAAAACTATCCTGCACAAAATGCCGATGATCCAACACTAAATCCAAGAGTAGATAATCCAAAAGATGGATTCTCGTTTGTATATCCTCTTGGATCTTTGAGTGGTGTTGAAGATCCTTGCACATTAACAGATCCAATTAAAACATCTATACAGCCAAAACTTATCGATTCATGCGACTTAGATGTACAAAAATCACCAAGCGCAATCTCACATAAAGTATTTGCACATGTGCACTACAAGTGGGAACCTGAAGAAGGTAAAGAATGTGAAAGAGTTCCATACCTTGGCATTGGTGGTGAAGCAGAATTCACTGGAAGATGCTGCAAAGATAATTGCGATTGTGATAATCCAAGAATGGCTGTATCACAATGGGGAATATGGGTCAAAGCCGGTTGGTCTTATGAATAATCCTCCTTTTAAAGTAGGTTAAACTAAATAGCCACGCATGTTAAAATGCGTGGCTATTTTTTTGCGCTTATTTGCACCTATCAGATACCTTCATAAAAAATTTCTTTACAAAAAATAAAATTTAAAGAGTATAATTAAAGAGTATAATTAATGTATGTAAAATGAGTAATAAAAATTTCTTGCTATTACAAACAACAAAGAAAGGAGTAAAATGAAGTGAATCATAAAGTCTATTATAAATTTTGATTATAAACGTCTCTCTAATCTATAAAAAATCTATAAAAAAAAAGAAAAGGAGTTTTGTTATGAAACAAATTCTCAGGGGGTTACTCACAATTCTTCTTTTGGTCAGTTTTTCCATCCAAGCAGGTAGCTGCTATAGTACATGCTGTAGCTGCGATCAAGAATGCAATTCATGCTGCTTGGGACCATGCGATGGATATCCATTCTTACTTCCACGTTCGCAAGGAAGAAATGCCACAAGAGATTTAATCGGCTGGCAACAATTTATCAACAGATATGACATGGAAGATACGTACGGCGATTTTGCAATCACACTTGAATACAACAGGTCGATGAGGCCAGAACGAATTTTACAATTTTATTTTGGCGATCAACTGGCAACCTGCAATGGACTACTTATTCAAGGATCAGGTGTATCTTCTCGAAATAATAAGGCATGGATTGCTGACTATTTTGGATTGCCGACAGATTATCAAAGCTTAGTAAAATTCGAACCACGAATAGAAAATTTCACGGTGGATCTTAACTTTTACGTTGGCCTTGATGATTTTCTTAAAGGCACCTACTTTAGAATTCAAGCCCCTCTGACACACACCAAGTGGAGTCTCAACATGACCGAGTGTGTAAAAGATAAAGGAGAAGCAGACTTTCAAGCTGGTTACATGGCTAAAACTGCCGTAACTCGGGCAAACCTACCTACACACTTTGTAGATGTCATGCTTGGACAAACCAAATTTGGCAATATGCAAGAACCACTTAAATATGGCAGGTTCCCAATTTGCCCACTTCACAAAACAAGACTTGCAGATATTCGCGCATCCCTTGGCTGGAACTTCTTCCAAAAAGAAGATCACCACTTTGGTACGTTCTTGCAAGTTGTATTCCCAACAGGCACAAGACCAAATGCATGCTACTTGTTCGAGCCAGTCATTGGTAACGGTAAACATTTTGAACTTGGATTAGGATTAACATCTTCTTACATTTTCTGGAGAAGCGAGCAACATGAAGACAGGTATCTTGGTTTGTGGTTTGACGCAACATTGACACACCTTTTCAACTCATGTCAACGCAGATCATTTGACTTCTGTGGCAAACCAAATAGCAGGTATACATTACTTGAGCAAATGGGCCCGGTAAACACTGCAATCGAAGACGGAATCTTAAAAGGAAGAATTGACGGATCAGATGTAACTGCACCATATCAATACCAGCAAAGATTAATTCCTACAATCAACTGGTCAACGCTGAATATTGATGTAAAAATTAATATGCAAGCAGATATGGTACTTAAATTTGGATATGTCAGAGACAACTGGAGCTTGGATTTTGGTTACAACTTCTGGGCAAGAACAGGCGAAAAATTCAGCTACTGCAAACCATGTGGCATTGAAACACCATATGCCATGAAAGGAAACGCTGATCTTTATGGGGAAGTTGTAATACAACCGAGGAGCACTGTAATTACGCATGGCCCTTATCCTCTTTCAAATAGCCATAGCAAATCAACTATTAATTGTGCAGGAAACTTAGATAATCCTGCTCAAGGATTTTACCTTGATACTTCTTCTTTCAGCGGAACTAGACCTCTCACAAAAATTGGAGCAGAAGGAGTAGAAGGATCAGAACTAAACATATCGTTCCCACCAGTACTCGTCTCAAAGAATGATCTGAATATGAGTGAATCACCAAGTGCAATTACTCACAAATTATTCTGGCATTTCAGCCATTCATGGAAACATAGAGACGAAAGATGGTTGCCATTCTTGGGAATTGGTGGTGCTGTAGAATGGGATCATTGCTCTGATGTTGATTGCTGTGGATCTTGTGGTTGCACTTCATCAAGTTGCTGTGGCGAATCTTGTTCATATGCTTCAACAAACGCATCATGCGGCTGCTGCAATACCTGTTGTTACGACAGAAAAACAAAACGTGGTGGCGTATCACAATGGGGTGTATGGGTTAAAGGTGGAATCTATTTTGAATAAGTCAAATAACTTGCACTGAGTAAAATCACCAAAGTGGTTTTATATCAAAAAACAATAAAAAATGCTCGGGATTTTACCTGAGCATTTTTTATATAAAGATAGAAAAAGATTCTTCAAACCATTGAAATATAAAAATATTGATTTTATGATATATAAAGAATTTTGAAAATCGAATTTCTTTCAATAAAAAGGAGCTATATGGAATAAAAAATTACTTTTCTTTATCGTTTAAATAATTTACAAATCTCTAAAAAAGGAGTTATTTCCTATGAAAAAATTATTACAAAGTTTACTCATCTTAACACTATTTACAAGTGCCGGAGTATATGGCCACTGCGGAACATGCAACAACTGTTATGACGATTGCTGCGATAAGAGCTATGTTGGGGCATGTGATGGATACCCATTCTTCTCATATCGCTCACAAGGAAGAAATGCAGCCCGTGAAATAACAGGGTGGCAAACATTTATAAATGAAGCTGATAAAGAAACAACCTATGGTGCAATGTACACAGCACTTGAATACACACGATCGTTCAGACCAGAATACTTGGCAAATTTTTTGTTTGGCTGTGATTTAGATTGCTGCAACACATTATTGATTCAAGGATCTACTGTTGCAGATAGACACCCAAGAGCATGGCTTGCTGATTATTTTGGTTTACCTATGGATTTTGACAGCAGAGTATCATTCTGCCCTCGTATACAAAACGTTATTGTCGATCTTGACTTTTATCTTGGGTTCAGAGAAAAATTCTTCTTCAAATTACAAGCACCAATCGCATGGACCAGATGGGAACTAAATATGTGCGAATGTGTTAGTGATAGAGGTACAGCTCCATTCCCTGCCGGCTACATGGCTTCAGTCGCGGTCCCAAGAACAGATCTACCTGCAAGCTTTAGTGAAGCAATGAGTGGTACCGTTACATTTGGAGACATGAAAGAAGAGATGAAATTTGGACGCATGACCAACTGCAAAAAAACAAAAACGAGACTTGCAGATCTTCGCGCATCCTTAGGCTGGAACTCTGTGTTAGACGAAGACCATCACCTTGGACTCTTTTTACAAATTGCAGCACCAACCGGTAATCGCCCACATGCATGCTATCTGTTTGAGCCAATTGTTGGTAACGGTAAACATTGGGAACTTGGTCTCGGTGTTACTTCATCATGGATTTTCTGGAGAAGCAAAGAATACTCTGATCGATACATGGGCCTCTGGTTTGACGCAACGGCAAGTCACTTATTTAAAGCATGCCAATGTCGCTCATTTGATTTTTGCTGCAAGCCAAATAGCCGCTATACGTTGTTAGAGGAAATGGGGAAAAACGAAGATCCTGAAATACTTGGGTATGAAGATGGGGTAGATGAAAATCCAGTAGCAGCAAGCTACAAATACAAAAACAATCTCATCCCTGCTATTAACTGGTCAACGTTCAATGTTGATGTAAAAATTAATGCACAGTTAGACTTAGCACTAAAACTTGGATATATCAGAGAAAACTGGAGCTTTGACTTAGGATATAACCTCTGGGTACGTAGCGGTGAAAAATTCTGCTTTGACTGCTGTAATGATTGTTGCAACAGTTGCTGCGGATGTTCAACGTACGAAGCAGAAAAAATGTATGCTATGAAAGGTGATTCATTCCTGTATGGAGAAAAAGGAATGATAACAAACCCACCAGCACCAACAGGAAATCCAATTGCACTATCTGCAACCCAAAACTGTGCAACAATATACAGCGGAAAAAATTATCCTGCTCAAAATAATGACAACCCGAAAGCAAACCCTAGAGTTGACAATCCAAAACCAGCCGAAACAGATTCGGGTGCAGGAGTAACGAGAGGACTTTATGTACTCGGAACATATGGAACAAATGACCAAGCTCAGATTAACACCTCAATTGATCCAATCTTAGTCAACAAAAACTCACTCAACATTGGAAAATCTCCACGCGCAATCACCCACAAAATATTTGGCGGCTTTAGTTACGCTTGGAAAGACGAAAAAGAAAATTGGATGCCATTCTTCGGCATGGGTTGGGAAGTTGAATTTGCTCAAAATAGTGCATGTGATGATTGCTGTTTAGATTGCTGCAAATCATGTTGCAACTCATGCTGCAATTCTTGCACCGAAAGCTGTGGCGCTTGCTGCTCAACACCATGCGGATCCTGTTGCGACGGCTCAAAACGTGCTGGAATCTATCAGTACGGCATATGGTTTAAAGGTGGTTTGACCTTTGACTAACTCTTTGTCAAGATCAGGGCTTGGCTAAAAGATAAAATCTCAAAAAGATGCCCGGAATTTTCTGGGCATCTTTCTCAATAACTAGGTAAAATGTTTTAACAAAAGAGGAAATTATGAAAATCAAAACATTACTCACCTGCTTAACACTACTACATATCCCAATGGCACATACAGTAGCAAGCACTACAAAACTCATGAAAGATTATGATACAATAATAAAAGAATTAAAAAATTTAAAAAAACTTAAACAAAATATCGTCAAAAAGAAAGCTGAGATAACAAACACAAAAATAAAACAAGAAAAAGAAATAACATCAAGTATAGCTTTGTATAAAAAAGCTGAAAAAACAAAACAAAAAAAATCTTTAATGGAGATTGATATTAACAAACTAGCAAAAGAAATAAGCTCTATAGATAAAGAAATAAAATCCACCAACATGCAAATTACCAAGCTCGAAAAAGATAAAGTCAAACAGGAAAAAGATAAAGCACAATTCAAAAACGATAAAACCCAAAAAGAAAAAGATAAAGGCACACTCAAAGCAAAAAAATCAGAAATAACAAAAATAATACCACAAAAAAAATCTACAAAAACCGCCGTACAAAATAATATACCTACCAAAGAACAGCAAATAAAAACAATACAAGATAAGCTCGCTGGCAATATTCCAGCAAAGGTACGATACAATACAGGTTTTGAGTATGGATGGGGAAAAAAACCAGCATCGGAAATAGCAATATATGATAACCAATGGTCTGCAAGGTTTGGCAAATTATTTGGTTGGAGCAATAGAAAAAGAGCAGCTCAATTTCCGGAAGGTGGTGAAATTGACATGCAACTAAAAACAATTCGACTTTAATTTTAAGCTATGATCGAAAAAAAACAAATCATTAAAAAAGGAAATAAATGAACAAAAAGTATAACATCTTATTGATTTCAATATTATGTAACTCAATACTATTTTGTGGAGATGGGTCCATAAAAAATAGATCAAATAAAGATTTCGCTCTTGTCGTACAATATTTTAATAGTGAACAAGACTTCAAGGCAAATAATTATGTAAAAACACCGCCTATACTGATAAGAAAAAACACAGATTATATTGTTCCACAACCTTTTTATTGCTTTAAAGATATAGCACGGTACGATGTTGACATAGAAGAAGCTAAAAATAAACTCAATGAACAAAAAACCCAAGCAACAACTGAATTGAATAACTTAAAAAAACAAGTATCAGATTTAGCCAAAGAAATAGCAAGTTTAGAAACTGAATCAAAAACAACAGATGAAAAAATTAAAAAAACAACCGAAAGTATAAATACATTCGTCAAAAAAATAAACACTGCAGATAAAAACATATCAAATCTCAAAACCAAGATGACAGCTATGAAAATTAAAAAAACAAATTTGGCTGCACTCAAAAAAACATTAGGCAACCTAAAAAAAACTAAAGAAGATTTGATTAAAAAAGAAAAAACTTTAAAAAAGGAACAAAATAAAGAGGCTCCTCACTCTGACAAACTTACAACGCTATACAAAAAAGCCTACATGTTAAAAAAGAAAGAATATTTTACAAAGGCAAGCGTAGAAGATGTTCAAAAAGAAATCGATAAAATAATGAAGAAAAAAAAGAGACTTAAAGAAAAAATTTAAAAATCTAAATAGTTGGGTCAACTATTTAAAAAAAACATAATTTTGCCTGTTTTTCAGCCATAGTTCGTTCTGGGCGATGGCTGAAAAACACCAAAACGAATCGAATTAACTTCAAAAAAATGCTTATATATTTTTAGCAAAGCCCCACAAAATGGGGCTTTAAAGCATACAAGGTTTTCAAGTTGAAATTTTCCGCAAGATTTGACCAAAAAGGCAGATGTCATTGACCTAGAAATATTAGAAAATTATTTACAAAAGCCTAGAGAAAATCAATCTACAAGCGCACAAAAATAAACAAACCACCGATATCTACGATATATAAAGTAAACACAAAACCGTTAATGAGCTGTGCTAAAAGTAAAAAAAATCCCCGAGAGAAATCTCGGGGATTTTTTTGGGGCAAATATCAAATCATTGAAATATCTTAATATTGGTTCTAGAATATATAAAGAATTTTATTGGTAATGACCCGTCATGGGGTTTAAAAGATTTTTATAAAAATGAAAAGGAGAATGTATGACATAGTAAAATCGGAATATCTTATTTTTTAATTTCAATCACCCGTCGCAGTTTATCCTGAGTTTAACAAGGGACAAATAGGCTACTTCGGGCTTCGAACAATTCAAACTAATTCTTCACAATAGAGCAAAAAGGAGTTTTTAATATGAAAAAATTATTACAGGGTTTATTTATTCTAACTCTGTTTATTGGTATAACAGCACACGGTTGCTGTGGACCTTGCAACACAACATGCGATGACTGTTGTTACTCAAACTGCTGCAACAGCTGCTTTCTAGGACCATGTGACGGTTACCCTTTCTTGTCATACCGTTCACAAAGTGTTAATGCGGCACGAGAACTTGCAGGATGGCAACAATTTATCAATAAATACGATATGGATTCAACATATGGTGCATTTAGCATAACACTTGAATACACAAGATCGTTAGACCAGAATATCTTGCAAATTTCTTTTTTGGAAAAGATTTAGACTGTTGCAACACATTAATTGTGCAAGGTTCGCAAGTTCCAACCCGAAACAAAAAAGCATGGCTCGCTGATTATTTTGGACTTTCACCAGAATTTGATGGACGAGTATCATTCTGTCCACGCATACAAAACGTCATTGTAGACCTCAATTTATATCTCGGTCTTGATGAACTTGCAGAAGGTCTCTTTTTTAGAGTTCATGCACCAATAGCCTGGACAAAGTGGAAACTCAATATGTGTGAGTGCATAAAAAAAACAGGAGACGCAGGTTTTCCAGCAGGCTACATGTCTGATGACGCAATTGCTCGAACACAATTACCATACAGCTTTGCAGAAGCAATGAGCGGAACAGCAACATGGGGCGATACGAAAGAAGCAATCAAGTTTGCTCGCATG
>Ga0180433_10011403_pt1 | contig 10542 bp, 8 predicted proteins | sample SS_ome_8_FD_132980 | JGI IMG/M metagenome (GOLD analysis project Ga0180433, IMG submission 132980) | Hypersaline lake sediment archaeal communities from the Salton Sea, California, USA - SS_1_D_1 metaG | ecosystem: Environmental > Aquatic > Non-marine Saline and Alkaline > Hypersaline > Sediment...
ACGCTTGAGGGGTCAACGTCAATATGAATAATTTTTGCATGCGGCGCAAACTCATCAAGTTTGCCCGTAACTCTGTCATCGAACCGCGCGCCCACGGCGATTATGAGGTCCGATTCCTGCACAGCGTGATTGGCATAAACGGTACCGTGCATGCCAAGCATGCCGAGTGAAAGCTCATGCGTGTCCGGAAAAGCGCCCATGCCCATCAGCGTTACGGTAACCGGTATGTGCATTTTTTTCGCAAGCTCCGTTAATTCAGGCGCCGCGCCGGAAATCACAACGCCGCCGCCTGCATAAAGAACGGGACGTTTTGCCTTTTCGATGGCCCTGGCAATCCTCTTCACCTGTCCCTTATGCCCCTCAAATGTGGGACGATAACTTCGAATATCGACTTTTGTCGGGTAGTGAAATTCGCAAGAGGCAATTTGGATATCCACGGGCAGATCTATCAGGACCGGTCCGGGTCTGCCTGTCCGCGCGATATGAAAGGCCTCTTTAACCGTTTGCGCAAGCTCCCTAACGTCCTTGACCAGAAAATTATGTTTAGTAATGGGCCTGGTGATACCCGTAACATCCGCCTCCTGAAAAGCATCGTTCCCTATGAGATGCGTTTTAACCTGGCCCGTAAGTGCTACCATCGGAACGGAATCCATGTAAGCAGTCGCTATTCCGGTAACAAGATTTGTCGCGCCCGGACCGGAAGTGGCCAGGCAAACACCGACTTCGCCGGTTGCGCGTGCATACCCGTCCGCGGCATGTGCCGCACCCTGCTCATGTCTGGTTAGAATAAAGCGCGGCTCTTTAACGTCGTAAAGTTTGTCAAAAAACGGCAGTACCGAACCGCCGGGGTAACCGAATATTACCTTTACTTTCTCGCGTTTCAACGACTCCAATAATATCTCCGCTCCGGTTATCTTCATATTAAACTCCCTGTCAATTAATAGCCGCCGATTAAAGGTGTTTGGTCCCGGTCGCTAAATACCGACGACCATCAGCTATTTAAATACCGCTCCTTCGCTTGCGGAACTCACAATTTTCGCGTAGCGCGCCAGGTAACCTTCTTTTATTTTCGGTTCGGGTTTTTTCCATGACGCAAATCTCTCGCTTATCTGTCGCGAACCCAAACTTACATTAATCGCCCTCTTGGCAAGATTAATAATAATTTCGTCGCCGTCTTTTACAATTGCGATGGCCCCACCTGCGGCCGCTTCGGGCGAGATATGGCCCACGCTTACGCCGCGGGTTCCGCCCGAAAATCTTCCGTCCGTAATGAGCGCCGTGTCTTCTCCCAGGCCAAGCCCGGCAATGGCGGCTGTGGGGCTGAGCATTTCCCTCATGCCCGGTCCGCCGCAGGGCCCTTCGTACCTTATGACGACACAGTCACCCTTTCTGATCTTCCTCTGCATGATAGCGTCCATCGCTTCTTCTTCGGAACCAAAGACCCTGGCTCTACCTTTGAAGCGCACGTTCTTCCTGCTAACAGCTGACTGTTTCACAACGGCACCCTCGGGTGCAAGATTGCCCTTCAGAATAAAAATACCCCCCTCGGCATGATAAGGGTTTTTTACGTTCCTTATCACGTTCTCATTCGTAATCTTCGCCTCTGCGGCAATCTGACTTATTGTTTTTCCGCTTACGGTCCGAATATTACTGAGAGACTGCTTCAATCGTTTCATGACGGCCGGAATACCGCCGGCGTATTCAAGATCTTCCATGAAGTAATCACCGCCGGGTCTCAAGTTTGTAATGTGCGGGGTGGTCCTGCTTATTTTGTCAAAGATTTCGAGATTTAGATTTACCCGCGCCTCATGGGCTACAGCCATAAGGTGGAGGACCGTGTTGGTAGAACCGCCGAGGGCCATATCCATTTTCACGGCATTTTCGAAAGCGTTTTTGGTCATGATGGTTCTCGGCAGCACATTTCTTCTGACAAGATTCACTACCGTTATGCCGGACTCATAGGCAATCCTTTCCTTCCTGGCGGAACCGGCTAAAGCCGTTCCGCAGCCCGGAAGGCTCACGCCAAGGGTCTCAGTGAGACAGGCCATGGAGTTGGCCGTGTACAGGCCCTGGCAGGAACCTTGGGCGGGACAGGCAGATAACTCAAGAGCCTCAAATTCTTCTTTGTTGATCTTGCCGTTTTTAAATCTCCCTATGGCCTCAAATGTGTCGCGAACAAGGCTTCGACGCTGAAATTCATAATTTCCTGAAATCATCGGACCCGCGGTAACCACGATCGCGGGTATATTGAGTCGCGCAATCGCCATAAGCATGCCGGGGGTAATTTTGTCGCAATTGGTAAGGCAGACAATGCCGTCAAGTTGATGGGCCTTGCAAACGGTTTCAACCATGTCGGCTATGAGTTCCCTTGATGCAAGCGAATATTTCATACCGATGTGCCCCATGGCAACCCCGTCGCAAACGCCGGGTATACCGAATATGAACGGAACTCCCCCGCCCGCGGCTATTCCGCGCTCAATAAAACGCTCAAGCCTTCTCATGCCCACGTGTCCCGGAATCAGATCCGTAAAACTCGATGCAATCCCGATAAAAGGTTTTGCCATCACCGAAGGCGATATACCCGTACCGTACAAAAGAGCCCTGTTCGGCATTCTTTCAATTCCTTTTTTTGTCTTGTCGCTTTTCATCCTTCGACTCCTTTCAATACCCTCTATCGCTTAAGGCAACCCGTTCTCATGACGAATGAGTTCATGATTTTTTTCGGCTCGGTCACCACAACCTCTCTGACGTCAATAGCATACGATTGTGAAGTATATAGTATACCCTATGAGCGCGGCGGGGTCAACATTAAATTTTCATGGGATATTCCGTTTTAAACATAAAAAAAACCCGGAAAATTCGCCGCCGGCAAATTTTCCGGGATAAACCATAAGTCCCACCGATAAGGCAAACGACATATGGCAGACCTTTTTAATCGGTCCCTACCACTTATGTCGGCAACCCAGCTGCCGTCCCGGCCACAACCGCCTAACTAGCCTCTGTTCATAAACTTGTCCGGGCTACGGCTCGTCATGACTGGCTTAGGCCTGAGGCTTTGCGTCCCACGGTTTCCCGAGGTTTGCCCTTACCGGCTAAAGCTATTATATCATTAAATCCTGCTTTTGTCAAGCCTAACTCAAACCCGGGAAACTCCGCTTTTCCCCAATGTCATTCCGTCAGGCGTATGTGGCGAAATGCGGTTTTCGCAAACGACGAAGATTTAAATCTCCGTCACTTTTTAAACAACTCTAACGCGAAGGGGCCGAGGTAGTCTTTAGATAAGTCAGATATTCGCTGTCCGTCGTCAGAACCAAAGTCGAGTCCTTATCTACGGTGTTTTTGTACGTATCAAGGGTTTTCAAAAAGGCATAAAATTCCGGATCCCTGTTGTAGGCATCGGCGTATATGTCTGTTGCCTCGGCGTCGGATTTCCCCTTTATCTCCTCGGCTACCCTGTAGGCCTCGGAACGTATCTGTTTGAGTTCCTTGCCCATCTGCCCCTCGATCTCGGCCTTTTTCCCCTGACCCTCGGAACGGTATTGTTCGGCTGCGCGTTTTCTCTCGGATATCATCCGGTCAAATACCTTCTGCTGGACCTCTGAAACGTAGTTTATCCTTTTTATGCGCACGTCGACAAGCTCTATTCCGTATTGCGGCACAATTTTCGAAGCCTCGCGCAGTATGCCGCGCGTGAGGATGTCCCTGCCTAACTCGATTTTTTCAAGTTCGCCCGCTATCTGATCGGTAAACTCGTCTTTTCCTTTCAGCGAGCCTTCGTCAATGATCCTGTTCGTGTCCCTTACCGCCTCGACAAGATCATGGCTCGTCACGAAATCTCTCGTAGCCGAATCAATTATATCGTCGAGCCTTGCATGGGCGCCGGTTTCGCTGTTAACCGATTGCAGGAATTTCAGGGCGTCGACTATTTTCCAGCGGGCTGTGGTATCGACCCAGATGTATTTCTTGTCCTTGGTGGGTATCTGGTTCGAGTTCCCGTCCCATTCAAGGATCCTCTTGTCAAAGTAGTTGGCCTGTCTGATAAACGGCGTCTTGAAATGGAGTCCCGCCTTTGCTATGGGCTTGCCTATCGGCTCGCCGAACTGCGTTATCACGACCTGTTGTGTTTCGTCAACGGTATATACCGCCCCGCTTATGACCAAAAGTCCGACAACAATCACGAGCGCGGTTATGAGCGATAAAATCTTTTTCATCCTTCGCCTCCTTCATTCAACTTAAGCAGGGGCAATATCCCCTTCTGCTCGGGGTCGATTATAAACTTTTTACCGGCCTTGGGCAGGATTTCGTTCATTGCCTCCAGGTAAAGCCGTTTTTTTGTAACATCTTTCGAATTTTTATACGCTTCCCATGTGGCTATGAATTTCGCGGCGTCTCCTTTTGCCATGTTCACCCTGTTAAGGGCGTAGCCCTCGGATTCCCTTATTGTCTTTTCCGCCTCGCCGCGGGCCTTCGGGATGATCTTGTTGTATTTCTCCCAAGCCTGGTTTATAACCTTTTCCTTTTCCTGCTTAGCTTCGTTTACTTCATTGAAGGAGGGCTTCACTTCATCCGGCGGATTCACATTTTGCAGTTTTACCGTAACGATTTGTACGCCGCTGTCGTAAAAATCCAGGATCTCCTGCAGCTTGTCCTGCACTTCCTGATTTATTTCCACTCTCCTGGTGGTAAGAACCTCGTTTACCGTATTGTCGCCCACGACCTGTCTCATCACGGCTTCCGAAATGTTGCGTATTGTCCTTAAGGGATTTCTTACGTTGAAGAGAAGCTTTACCGGGTCCTTTATTTTAAACTGGACTATCCACTCAACAACAAGCACGTTAAGGTCACCCGTAAGCATAAGCGATTCGTCAAAATACTGCCCCTGTGAAAATTGGCTTATCACGCCCGGCCTCGTAGTGCGGAAGCCGAACTCTTCCTTGAATATGTACTTCACCTTGACCTTGTTGACCTTTTCGATAAAAGGCATCTTTATATGCAGCCCCGGATCGGTGGTCCTCGCATATTTTCCGAAACGACGTATTACGCCCACTTCGTCGGGTCCTATCGAGTAGACGCTTGAAAAAAGCGACGCCGCGACGGCAACGACCACTACGATAATCGGCAGGGTCCCCCTAAAATTCTGCAGCTTCTTTTGCGCTTCCTTAAGGAAATCATTCGGCGCGCCAAAAAGGTCTTCCGGTTTTTCAAAGTCAGCCATTCTTTCTTCCTCCTCTAGTAAGCACTCGTTGCTCTGTGTATGGATTCATCCCCAAATCTTTCTTTGATTTTATCAAGGGCCCTGTGAACACTTTCTCTGTTCCTGTCGCTTTCCGCCGCAAATAGATTTCCGCGGAAATCGGCAGAGGAAAGATTGGAAACTGAAACGCCCACGAGCCGCACCCTGCCGGCTTTGACGGCAAACTCATTATAGCGGTTTTTAACCTGTTTGTAAAGAACATCCGCAAAATTTGTCGGAACGTCCATGGTAAGTGCGCGCGTATAGGTTTTAAAATTTTCGAGACGTATTTTTAGGGCGATTGTCCTTCCCTTAAGATTGTTTTGTCTCAATCTGTCCGAAACTTTCTCCGAGAGGCGCATGAGCGCCGCCTCTATTTTTGTTCTGTCGGAGGTATCCTCGTTAAATGTCGTTTCATGACCGACGGATTTAATTTCATCGTCGGTTTCGACGGGCCTTTCGTCTATGCCGTTGGCCAGGTACCAAAAACGTGCGCCATTTTTCCCAAAAACATCCGTTAATTCTCGTATGTCTTTTTTCGCTATATCGCCTATCTTGTTCATGCCCATGCCGCGAAAAATAACCTCTGTTTTCTTTCCCAAACCCCACATCCTTGATATATCCAGAGGCCATAGGAAGTCAAGCAGTTTATCCTCTTTGACCTCGACAAATCCGTCGGGTTTTTCCAGGTCAGAGGCGATTTTCGCCGCCATTTTTGTGGGCGCCAGGCCCACGGAAGCGATAAGATCCGTTAGTTGTTTTATCCGGGATTTGATTAAAAGGCACACATCCGAAGGAGAACCGGCGCTTCGACGCGGCTTCCCCCGGCGGCTTTGTTCGTCATCGTCCCGGAGCGGAACCGACTGACCGAACAGATGATGGCTTCCCGTTATGTCTAAAAATGCCTCGTCAATGCTTACCGGCTCTATGTCCGGGGTAAAATCATAAAAAATATCGTAAATCTGATGGGAAACTTTTGCGTATTTTTCCATGTCAACCGGTAAAAAAACCGCGCGCGGGCATTTTCTGTAAGCAATTGAGATTGGCATCGCGGAGTGAATACCGAATTTTCGCGCCTCGTAGGAACATGTTGAAACAACGCCGCGGCCGGCGCCGCCTTTGGGATCCGCGCCGACGACAACAGGTTTTCCCTTAAGGCGGGGATTATCGCGCTGCTCAATGGCCGCGAAAAACGCGTCCATGTCCACGTGGGCAATGAATCTTCTCTTCTGCATGTCTTTTATTGATTTACTTCTTATACAGCCGCGGGACGCGGCCTGTTATACCGGTTACGATTTCATATGGGATGGTACCGGCAAGGCGGGCGAGTTTTTCAAGCCTGATATCTTCACTTTTCTGTTTTCCTATCAGAACAACCTCGTCTCCCACCTTAACGTTCTTTATGTGGCCCACCTCTATCATTGTCTGGTCCATCGTAACTTTACCGACGACAGGGGCGCGATGGCCCCTCACAAGGACCTCCGCTCTATTCGAAAGGATCCTTCCGTAACCATCCGCGTATCCTATCGGAAGGGTCGCGATTTTTGTATGCGACTGCGTTATATAGGTCCTGCCGTAACTGATGGATCTCCCGGGCGGGGTGTTTTTTATGAACGCGATTTTTGTCTTGAGCGAAAAGGCGGGTTTAAGGTCTATGCGCCGCGGAAAATTCCTTTTTGGGTAGATACCGTAAATTATTATGCCGGGCCGCACCATATTAAGATGGGATTTTTTCCAGTCACAGCAGGCAATGGAATTTGCCGCGTGTTTTAAACGGATCGACATTCCAAGGCGCTCGAGGACGTTAAGAACCCCTTCAAAGGCATTTATTTGGTATTGCGTAAAAAATTTATCCCGCCCTGCAATGGAAAAATGGGTATATATGCCCTCTAATTCTATGTTGCCGTGTTTTCTGACATCCGCTATAAATTCTATTGCCTCCTCGTGCCAGACGCCGATTCTTCCCATGCCGGTATCCACTTTTATGTGCACTTTGGGTTTTAGCGTTTTCCCGGCCATGTTTGCAAGCGCTTTCAGGAGCTCGCCGTTGCATAATGTAAGCGCGATATCATTTTTGACGGCGGCGGCCGCTTCTTCCGGCAAAACAGAACCCAGTATCAATATGGGGAGTTTTATTTTAGCCCCGCGCAGTGTCAGGGCTTCATCCAGCGTCGCGACGCCTAAATATTCGATCTTAAGTTTTTCCAGGACCCTGGAAGCCTCGACCATGCCGTGTCCGTAGGCATTGGCCTTTACCACGGCCATTATGCCGGTATCCCCGCGCAATGTACCGCGTATTTTTCCCATGTTATACCTTATGGCATCCAGGTCTATTTCCGCCCAGGTCGGGCGGTAATTGGTTTTATTTTTCTCCATACATTCCTTCGTCATGCGTCATGAGAACCCTGCATCTGTGGTCCCGAACGTCCCACAGGTACGCGAGGGATCCTGACATTGAGATCCTTCGGCACCGGTGGTACCCCAGGATAATATTCGCACATATAATTTACGCTTCTCAAGTCGCGTAAATTATGCGCTCATGTCACCTGACAATACTGCGAATGAAGATACATCGGCGCCAGTCTATCCGCGTTTGTGAATTTCCGTTTTTTCGCCGCGTAAAAGCCTAATGCGGCGAGAACCTCCGCTTTCGGATGCCAATCTTTTTTCGAAATATCGACAAACGGATTTTTCCTCAGAGAATTATTGTAGCGGTCTATGCCGTCTCCGAAAACAAGCGTCGGCCTGTCTATTTTTTTAAGCAGATCATCTACGTCCGCCAACATATAATCCGCCACCCTGTCTAACCGACGCGGACCACCCGTTCCGTTTGACCGGGCCCGACCGAATGTTTTATACAAAGAGGCATAAACTTTGTTTTTTTTCGCATCTATCAGCGGACACAGCATGCGCCGTTTTTCATTCACAAAATTGTATGCAATGACATCAAGCGTGGGAACGGCCGCTATCGGGATGCCCAGAGCCAGATTCATGGCTTTGCACGCCGCCACGCCTATTCGTAGACCCGTAAACGATCCGGGGCCTATGCTTAAAACGATAGAATCCATGTCTTTTAGTTTTAAACGACATTTTTTTAAAAGGCAGTCTATCGTGGGAATGAGCAGATCGGAGTGCCTCAAACTGCCGTCGTCCCGCGAGGAAATAAGGATATTTTCGTTTTCCGCTATTGCCGCGCTCAAGAACTTCGTGGACGTATCTATTGCGAGTAATTTCATTGGCTATTTGCCGCCGATTTCTTTTTTTCTGCCGCGAATCGTACTTTGTCTTTCGTCTCTCGCCCCCGGCCTACTATTATTCCTCTCTTATTTCCGCCCAGATGCTTAAATACAACCGGAACATGCCGAGCCGGCAGCACATCCGGCGCCCTGTCCGCCCACTCAATAACCGACACTCCTGCGGAATAAAAATATTCCTCATAACCGACCGTTTCCAGGTCATGGCTTGATCTTAGCCGGTAAAGGTCAAAATGGTAAAGCGGCATCTTCCTTGAGCTATATTCCTTCACGATAACGAACGAAGGGCTGTTCACGTATTCGTACTCTTTTACACCCAGGGCCCGGGCGATACCTTTGGTAAACACTGTTTTTCCGGCGCCGAGTTCTCCGATTAACGCAACCACATCGCCGGGTTTAAGTTTCTTACCAAATTCAAAACCCAGATCAAACGTCTCTCCCGGGCTCCCCGTTACGTATTTCATGTTTTTTACGGCCTATAGCTGTTTAAATCCCACCGGTTTAAGCGGCTTTACCCTGCCGTTCTCCTCGACAAGCTTCACGCCGGAACGCTTCTTTACGACTTCGCCGATCATGGTTACCGGTAAATTATTTTTTTCGCCTATTTGTTCTATTATTTTTTTCGATTCGCGCGGGGAGGCGGTGAAAAGAAGTTCAAAATCTTCCCCGCGGGAAAAGAATTCATCGATTTGCGTCATCCGGGGCGGGATTTTTCGCGGTGGCGGCGCATTTTCCGCAAGCGGTATCAGGCTCCTGTAAATACGGGCGCCGACATTGCTTGCCTCGGCAACACGATTCAAATCCATGGCAAGCCCGTCAGAGAGATCTATCATGGAACTTATTTTAAAATTCGTAACCAGGGCTCTCGCTTCCTTAATCCTGGGTAAAAAATCAAGATGTCTCGTTTCCCCATCCCCAAGTGTACCGGTCACGAATATTAAATCTCCGATTTTCGCGCCGCTTCTTGTTGCGAGATATTTTTTTTCCACCTCGCCCAGCAGGGTCACATTTAGCACTGTTTTATCGGAGGCGTTTGTGTCCCCGCCTATGATTTTTACGCCGAATTTCTTCGAAATCGCGTCTGCGCCGTTTACGATTTCCTTTAAAAACTTCACGCCTTTGCCCCGGGGAACACCGGCCGAAACAAGGGCGTATTTCGCAACACCGCCCATGGATGCTATATCGCTTATATTTACAGCCATCGCCTTCCAACCGATTCGGTAGGGAGACGTTTTTTTTGTAAAATGCGTTCCCTCTATGATCATGTCGCAGGTAAGAAGCATGTATTTTTCCTTCGTATACTGCAACACGGCACAATCGTCACCGATACCATGTATGACGGGTTTTTTCACTTTGAATTTATGCGCGATACGCCTTACAAATTCCAGTTCTTTCATGCCTATATTCTCTGCGCGGAAATCCGGGGCCCTCTACCCGGACCACGGCTAAACTATGGATAGGTAGACGAGGTTTACACCCCCTGCTTATCCACTGTTTTCTTAATGCTCTTCCCAAACGGTTTTCGCAGTATTCCCTTTTCCGTAATAATCGCCGTAATAAATTTTGCCGGCGTTACGTCAAAAGCGGGGTTGTAAACCTTTACGTTCTTTGGCGCGATGTAAGCGCCGCCGATTTTGCGTACCTCCTCGGGGCTTCGCTCTTCTATCGGTATGCCCGTTCCATTTTTTATACGCATATCAATCGTAGAAAGCGGCGCGGCAACATAGAAGGGCACCTTATGACAACGGGAAATAACCGCCAAATTATACGTACCTATTTTATTTGCCGTGTCTCCGTTTCGGGCTATCCTGTCGGCTCCCACTATTACTTTGTCGATCCCGCCCTTTTCCATGAGGCTTGCGGCCATGCTGTCGGTTATGAGAGTCGTATCTATCCCCGCCCTCATAAGTTCCCATGCCGTGAGGCGCGAGCCCTGCAGAACCGGCCTTGTTTCGTCAACATATGCCTTTATTTTTTTGCCCTGCGCCCCGGCGCTAAAAAGCACCCCGAGAGCGGTGCCATAATCGGCGGTGGCAAGCCCTCCGGCATTGCAGT
>Ga0180433_10011406_pt1 | contig 10536 bp, 9 predicted proteins | sample SS_ome_8_FD_132980 | JGI IMG/M metagenome (GOLD analysis project Ga0180433, IMG submission 132980) | Hypersaline lake sediment archaeal communities from the Salton Sea, California, USA - SS_1_D_1 metaG | ecosystem: Environmental > Aquatic > Non-marine Saline and Alkaline > Hypersaline > Sediment...
ATGATGATATAGTCGACTCATCCGTTGAGGCTTGGAATAGACTCGTATCTATACCCGGCAAAATCAAAAGCTTATGTTCGAGAAGCTGGATGACGTGTTGAGTTTTATTTCCGCAAATGGTATAAGTATGTAAATCTATCTCTTACGGCTGGAACATTTTCCTCAATGCTATCTTTATCGTAATAATTCGCCCTCCAACATCTTCCCATATTTCCACATTCATCAAATTCACAACAATGAGGATGGCGTTTTTTTAAGTCTTCTCCACAACAAAAATACTCATAAGGATACCCTGCACTATGCAAAAAACATACATCGAGTCCAGCGGGTAATTCCTGAAGAAAAAATCCGGCTTCAAAAAGCTCGTTAAATTGAGCAACGTCTATTGCATATTCTTGAGAAAAAACACTCTTGATCAAAGTAACTAAGAATACAAGCAAACAAAAACCTTTGTGCTTATTTAGAGATATTGTCATTGAGCTACTATTACTTTGCTCATTGGAATTTAGACTTTGATTTTTTTTGTCATTTTTAGAAAGTATTACTCTTTTTACAATATTTTTTACTTTTTTTACAGCCGCTTCTATTTCACTGTAAGAAACACCCTTTTTTTCTTCCTTTATAAATAGCTGTTCCAAAATATAAGCAGCCTGACGTGCATCACCGCCAAAAACCCCTAACTTTTTAAGTGTTTTTTTGATTTGCAGCATGAGATAAGCACGCTCTTTGTCTTTAAAACTTTGCTTTGTTTTTTTCTTCAAAAAGCCTTTATCTCTTTTGCGTCGTGTTTTTATTTTATCTTTTTTTACTCTTTGCCTGTATTTTTTTTTATACATGCAATGTACGTTTATTCCCATAAAAACAAAACACGGCAATAAAAGCATAATATATTTTTGCATAATCATCTCACTCAACTTTACATGTATTTACCATACATAGGAGCACCTTTTTCTCGAAGAAAGTCAATAACTTCCTTAAAGTTATTATTTCCTCGATTAAATTTCGCAAACTTTATAGCCAAAAATAAAGGCGTCTCTCTATCTTTATTAACTACGCTCCAGTCACCTTCATCCCAAAAAATCTTAACCAGCTCTATATTACCCCGTTTACAAACTTCATGCAAAGCTGTATTACCATTAAAAGGATCGAACTCGTATACATCTGCATTATTGTTAAAAAGTAATATAGCAAGCTCAGTACCTTCAGCGTTACAAGCGCTAAGAAGAGGCGTTGTCCATTTATCTTTTATGTTTGGATCTGCTTTATATTCAAGGAGTAGCTCAGCTAAAACTACATTTCTATTCGAAACAGCTATACAAAGAGGTGTTGTACCCGTCTTTAGTCCTCCTATGTTTGGATTAGCGCCAGATTCAAGAAGCAGTTTCGCCATTGGGATATCATCAATCCGACAAGCCTCACATAAAGGTGTATCACCAGTCAACTCATTTATTGCATCTACTTCAGCATGATTTTCGATAAAAAGTTTCGCCATTTCTATATCGCCCAACTCAACAACCTTATAAAGGGGCATCTTACCATAAGCCGAAGCTGTAAGCCTCATAAGTTGATTTACGTCAGCTTTCTCTTCGATAAGAAATTTCACCATTTCTATATCACCCAACTTAATAGCCTCATAAAGCGGATAGTTTAACGAATGAGAACATTTATCTACAGGTGCACCATTTTCAACGAGAAACGCAGCTATCTCCATATTACCTGCACGAATAGCTTTACAAAGAGGCCTATAAGGGCTATCTACACTTACACCACCTCTAACAAGAAACTTCACTCTTTCTATATCGCCATCCTTAATCGCTTCACTGAGAAAAGATCCTCCATCAAATCCATTCTTAGAAAAGAGCTTAAACATCTGGAGATCACCATCATCAATAACTTTGGCAAGATAGTTTGGCTCAGAAGTTAGCCATTCTAACAGTTCAACAGCATCAACACTCTCATCTTGGGAAGTAAATTCTTTTGGATTTATGGACACACCAACAAAAAGATCCTTTAACTTAAGAACTCTTAAAATATCTCGAGAATATTCGCTCTGTAAAATTTCTTCAACTGCTGTGAGATTTTTATTGTTTATACCTTCAACAAGTTGCTCATAAGCAACGTATGAGTTGCTTTGTTCGTCATAAGCATCTTGCACCTCCATGCATAACCCCTTATGCACTATCCTACCCCATACAAAACATACGATGATAGATAAAAAAACTGGATTAGTTAATACTTTTAATAATCTTTCCCAATCTATTTTTTTTGTTATATTTCTTTGTTTTTTTCTGGTTCCAAAAAATAACTTTTTAAGATCTGACTCAAGAATATTTCTTTTTTTGAAATATTTTTTGTGAAAAAACTTGTTGATCACTGCCATGCATTTTTTACGATTAAAATCTTCACTTTGATTAAATGCTTTTATATCAAGCGATTGGTTTTTGCGCACCCTTTGCTCATACCTCTTATTTTTAAGAAAAGTTTTATTTTTGTAATATTTTTTTCTCTTTTTTCCACAAAATATAAAAGCACTTGTATTTGCAAGAACTGCAAAATGCACAATACCCAAAACAAACTTTTTAAAAAATTTATTCACCATATTATTAATTCTTTGTGCAAAAGTAAAACTAAATTCGTTTACTTATATTTGGGTCATTATTGGGTACCTTCAAACTTCTATCTGAAAGACGCTGAAAGCGCTTCCAAAGATCCTTAAAATCTTCATCTGGATTATAACCAAGAATCTCACATATTTGATCAACATCACTTAATAATAAATATGTCGCACCACAAGTATCTTTGGACCCATCAGATATATATTTCGACTCACAAACGCTGTATCCCTCTTTTGCTAGAAAAGACATTTTTTTTATTAAAGCCTCTTTTTCTCCCATCTGAGACCTACAACTTTCAACTACACTATCATAGTCTGCACGTTGTAAATTCCTATCATTATTACAATTTCTTAATTTATTTTTTGATGTTTCAACCTTGTTTTTTAAATTTTCGTTTTCGTTTTTTAGTTTCTTAACTTCACTTCTGTATTCTCTATTGTCATTCGCACACTCTTGATAGTCATCATAACAGCTTTGCAATTTTTCTTCGTACTCCTTTGCATCTTCATCAAAGCAGTTTTGGGTATGATGTAAAAACTCTAAATCTTGACATTTTTCTTTTAAAAATAGATCTCCATCAAGTACGCATATCACAGGGATACCATTGGGATTTCCCAAGCACACTTCTTCACCTCCAACATTCATACAATTTTGAAAGTCATTTTTAAAAAAATAATCTTTTTTATGTTCGAGTGAGAATATTGGTCTACACAAAGAAAATAAAATAACAAAAAACAGTGGTCTATTATTTAAGGACATACTTATTGCTTTCTTCAGTAATTTTAAATTTACTGGTCCAGTTTTTACTTCTTTTGATGCCATTTTAGATTCCAATTGCTGCCATGAAATTTTTTCTTCCTGTTGTGCTTTTCTCTTTTTTTCTGCACGCCCCATTCTATTAATATTTCCCTTTCCTCTTTTTCTTGGTTTACATCTGTCACGTCCATATCTAAAATTCCTTCGCATACCATTAACTACTGTACTAGAAAAAAGAGTAACGACTAACAAACTTATAATTGACAAAGAAAAACTTCTTTTCATTTTTAGCTCCTAAAAAAGTAATAAATAAAAGTTTTAAAGTTAAATATTATGTACAATGTATGAGCAAAAGTATTTCAAGTCAACTATTCTATCTCAAAAAAATTTTGAAAAAACAAAAGAAAATTATGATTTTTTTCTTAGCAGGAGTTTTTAAATCTTTCGAAATGAGTCTTTGAGAAGGGTTATTAGTAGTTTCGTTTGGCATTGTTTTGAATCTTGGTATTTTTAAAAATCTGCTTTAGATGTTTTTTCCTTTTGACATTTTTGTACATTTTGAGTTTTTTCGCTTTAAAACACTGCAAAAAGATTCAGGTATTTTTCGAATGTTAAATTTTCTTTTTTTTAAAAGTACACTTTGTAAAAAATATTCATTTTAGAGTAAACTCTCTCTATTCTCCGTAAAACAAAAAAGAAGTAAAGAAGCTATAAAAAAGCAGCTAATAAACTATGCAAAATAGCCTTGAGCTTTAATAGTCTTAATAGCTTCATCAGCCGACTTTTGCCTGTTTGCAACTTTTATTGATTCTGCAATTACAAAGGCTACAAAAACCAGAAAAATATGTGTTCGATGCTTTTCTTCAGTTTTACACTGACAATCCTTTAATCCAAGCTTTTGTTTTGCCGTTCGGAACATCTTCTCAATAGGCCATCTGCGAGCATATGCTTTGACATGTTCTTTTGCTGAAAAACTTTCGATATTACTAACAATAAAAACCACCTGCTTGGTTTTATTTTTTCCCTTTCTTTTGTGTGCAATAATAGTCATTGGCATGCCTTTATAAGCACCTTGCACCTTTTTGTAGCGCTCATTTCTTATTAGTTTTAATTCAGGATGTTTGCTGAGAACTTCTTCTATGCCGTTAATCATAACCTTGCGATTACTGGGCATTCTGATTGAAAATTTTAGGTGTAATCTGCAAAGAAAAAGTAAAAACTCTTCGTTGCCATAATCCCCATCCAATGCGATGTATGCAAAAGGTATCTTGTTTTTTAATTCGATGATTAGCTCTCTGGATATTTCAGTTTTTTTTCGATATTGTCTACCATCAGTTATATCTTTTTCTCTTACCCAAAAATCAAAAGCTAGAGGTATTACAATTTTATTATTGGTCCATACAGCAGTTACACATGTTATTCCCTTTAAAACTCTTTTCATTGAGCCATTATGGTCATAGCATTTAAATTCAGATTTTTCTCCATATATTTTATCTATTTGGGTAGGATCAATTATCAAAATTCCGGGATTGTCCTTAGTTGCATGTTTTTTTACTAGATCCACAAGAAAGTCTTCTATTTGTTCTCGTACCCGACCTTTAAAATCATCAAAACACCTTCTTATTGCCTTATATGGAGCTCCTGTAGCTATATGTATGGTTGAAAAATTTTTCTTATTTGGGCAAACAAATAAACCTTCAATAAATATTTTTGTTGACTCTGGCAATAAACTGCCTAATCTTGTTTCTACATATTTAAATATATTTTCGCTTGATTTTTTTGTCGAGTAGAAATCATATCCTTGTTCCTTCATTTGGAATACAGGTTATGAAAGCCCTCACAGAACCGTACTGGTGGTTTTCCCACATACGGCTCTTCGCAAATGTGTTCACTTACTTGTACGTTTCACCCAAATATTATGGTATATTTTTGGCTCGGGCAGTGGATTCCATTGCATGTACTGTACAAACTGTTTCCAGCTCATACTTTTCTTCTGGCTTCTTCTGTTTATCCACTTGAAACATATCTGCTTAACGTACCAGTAGTACTGTATTAAGCATTTTATATTTCCGTTGATCCCGAAGTAGTTATAGTATCCCCTCAGTTTCGCTTTTACTAGCTTCCACCAGTTTCTCATCGGACATATGTTTCTTATGTTTCTGAGCCATTGGTTGAATCCTTTCAGCTTGCTGGCTAGTCTTTTCTTGGATGTCTTATGTCCCATGCCAAACCAACCGTTTCTGTTTGCTTTACAGTAGTGCGTAAACCCCAGGAAATCGAAGCTTTTAACCTTGCTCCCTGTTTTATTCGCTTGTCTCCAGGCTTTCTTGCCAAATTTAATTACCTGTGTTTTCTCCTTAGAGATTTCCAGGCTAAACTTTGCAAGGCGCTCCTTTAGTTGTAGCAAGAATTGTTTTGCATCATGCTCACTTTCACATACCACTACAAAGTCATCGCAATACCTTATGAGTTTCACATATCCTTTAGCTTGCTTCTTAAATCTCTTTTCAAACCAAAGGTCCAACACATAATGTAAGTAGATGTTTGCAAGCATTGGGCTTACTATTCCTCCTTGCGGGGTACCCTCATCGCTACTTGTCGCTGTGCCGTTTTCCATCACGCCAGCTCTTAGCGTTCTCCATATCAGTCCCAGGAATACTGGATCTGATATTCTTTGCCGTAACATTTCGTAGAGCCATTTGTGATTGACTGAATCAAAGAACTTCTTTATATCGACCTCGACAACAAAGTTAATTGGTTTTCGCATAACTTCTTGGTCAAGTTCACCTATTGCTGTATGACAACTTTTCCCTGGTCGAAACCCATGTGAGCAGTCCAGGAAATCTTGTTCAAATATTGCCTCCAGTATCTCTTTTAGCACTGTTTGTACAAGCTTGTCTTCTACGCTCGGAAGCCCCAACGGTCTTGTTCTACCACTCCCATCTTTAGGGATGTATACCCTTCTGACTGGTTGAGGCTTGTATTTCTTTGATCTTATTAGTGTGTTCAGGATTGCAATGTTGTCTCCCATATTATTACCATAATCTTCTACAGTTACTCCATCAGAGCCACAAGCACTTGCTTTATTGAGCTTCTCGTAACTCTGTGCGAGACTTATTTCATTTATTAGATGTGCCAGTGATGTAAATTTCAATTTCTTGTCCCGCTTTGCCTTTTCAGTTATCACCTTGAGCTTATCTTCGTATGTCCATGATTTGATCACTGTGTACCTTTCCTGTCACTCAAACTGTTACACTTACGCTTACCGCTTCCCCATGTAGCCGGCTTTCCCGTCCTCAGAGTACTATCAGCAAGTCCGACTCCCACTGAACCGTTTGCCAATTCTTACCCTTTCCGGCTTGTTTCAGCATACTTTAGTATTAAAGAGTCCAGTGGGTCTCCCAGGTTCACATATTTACCATCTTGCACCATGCCACTGCCTTAGACTCCGGTAGAGCCACAGTTTCCTCGCCATCTCTCGTCACTGTGGTGCTGTCTTCTGTACATCCGAACAACATCGACCTCTACGACATTCAAAATTACGGAGCTCAATACATTCACTTCCGTTGCAGCCTGGTACATCCATTCCCCGAGCTTCACCCAGCTTGTTACCTCACTGGATGTCGGGTTCAGTTCCGAACTGGTGGCCAGCCTCTATTCGTGTTGGATTTTCACCAACTGGTTAATATGCGCTTTGCCTGGCGCCCTCCAATTTTTGTTCACATTGTAATGTGCACATTTTGGCTCTCCTTTTTCTAGAGAAGTTATACTGATTACTACTCTAAAAAGAGAGCCAAAAATTTTTTGAATTGTCAAATTAGATCAATCATATCAGAGTTTTTCAAAACTCCTGCTGAAACCAAAATATTTGGATCCATGGGGTGAAAAATAACTGAATTGATACTAAATTTATGCCCCCTTAGGACCCTAATCTCTTTGTCTCCCTCTTCTTTGGAAAGATCCAACAATCTAATTGTTCCATCCCCCAATCCTGAGGCAAGGTACATGGGATTATGCATAGCATGTACTTGCTGTGCAGCAAAAAGTGCTACTATAGCACAAAACATAAATTTCGCTTTTAAAATCTTAACTGAATTCCTGAATACTATTTTTAATATCGTTTCCATTTTTTGGAACCTCCGTTTTAAAAAACATTATTTAAAAAATATTAATACACATCGCAAATTCAAATCGCTAATACAATAAAATCAACCAATAGCGAAACCTAGAACACCAAATCTAAAAAGGGCACATCTAGAGAGATAAATCGCAACCTTTACCCATAATTATATCAAAACAGAAAAAAAATCAATCTTTTTTTTCGCAACATTTCAAAAAGGAATGATCCCTGCCCTATGGTTTTTCCATACATAAAAATAATTTTTTGGAACTATTTTTGAAAAAACTTCTTCTCAAGAGCCTCAGCGGCTCGAACTGAGCTTTTAATCCAGTTTAGTCTAACATCAACTAACTCTTGTTCAGAAAGGCGCCAGTTTATATCAGAATTGCGCAATCTTTGAATAATATCATATAAACATATGGCAACACTCACAGATACATTAAAACTTTCGGTAAAGCCGTACATGGGAATAGTTACATAGTCATCGGCCAAATCGAAAGCTTGGTCAGTTAACCCCATGGCTTCTGCTCCAAAAACTAGTGCGACTTTTTGATCTATTGGAAGATCATGTAATGGATATGCTTTTTTATGTGGCGACGTTGCCACGATTTTATACCCTTGCTCTCGAAGTTTATCATAACAAGTTTTTGTATTTTTGTGCTTGTAAAAATCTACCCATTTACCAGCACCCTTGGCAATACTCTTGGTCGGCGAAAAAGTATGCCGTTGCTCAATAAGATGCACATCTTGTACACCAAAACAATCGGCCGAACGGGTTATTGCACTCGCATTATGAGGATGAAACAAATCCTCCAATACAACGGTTACATAATGAGTGCGATCTTGTATAATCTGATTAATTTTTTCTAACTTATTATCTGTCACATACTCAGAAAGATATTGTATCAGCTTTTTTTTTACTTTTATATCCAATATAGATCCATATTTTAAGTTTTATAAAAATTTTTTACACCTATCAGTATAACAAAAAAAACACACATAAAAAAAAGCTCCAACTTTTATACTTTTATAAAAGTTGAAGCTTCTCTGCTGCTTGCTGTAATTACCTATTAAGAACCCAATCATTAATTTTTCTAAAAAGAACTAGGTACTTATCCATGTAATCGTAACATTCGTTTTTACTAATTTTATCTTCTTTATAAAGCTGGGCAATTTTTTTTCTTTCTTCATTAATAATATTCTTAATCTCTCTTACTGCCACCATTCTTTCACGCATACCAGACATAGTAATACGCCCAATGTCTGACACCTGTATTTTTAAAGTAATATATGTTTCTACAATTTCAGTAGGCATAGTTGCCTTTACATAACAAGAAAAACAAAATATACACAAAACACACAAAAAAAACAAAAAACTTCGTTTTTTCACTTTTTCTCCTTTAATTAATCTCCAAAAACCTGTACACTAATAATGATGATATCATATTACTCACAAAAACAATCAACGTTATTATTCTTAAGTTCATTTCATAAAACTTGTTAGCCATTAAAAAAAATACCATTTGCAGCGCTGAATAAATCAGTCCCAAGTAAATACACGCAAGTAAAAAATTAGTTTGCGATAACCACACAGCAGAATCCAATGGTACAAACTGCAACTTCACTACAAACACAAAAAAAGAAACCAGTAGTGTATAGAGCGCAGATGCAAATACTTTTGAAAAAACAGCTAACAAAATAGCAGTCATTATCTTGAGTCTTGCTATGAACTTAAGCAATACTAACATAACAATAATGTTGATTGGCACATGGGATAAACCCCAGGTCATTCCCCAAAGCCATGTATTAAGAAAAAAAAACTCAATCGTTTCTATAGACACCACAACTCCTTTGACTTTGCCATCTTACATAACAATACCTCTTTAATTTAAAAAATTAAACGGAATATTATGTAATATCAAGTTTCTCTTTACAAAAATTAGTGAAATATATAAAAAAAATTTATTTTTTTGATATGGTGAATTAAACCAGTTTATCTTTATAAAAAAAGGATATCGCATGGAATACAAAAAAATTTTTTATAATTTCACTGTAATAGTTTTTTTTGTTTCTTTTATAAACGCTGGCGTAAATTATAATAATAAAAATAAAAATACGCTAAATAATGTTGTTAAAAGTAAAAATTATCAATATACCAAATCATCTTCATCTGGAAAATTTACTGTATCTAATCCAGATTCTCCGGGCAACAACAGACTAAATTCTATAAAAAATTATTTAGATCAAGCAAAAACTATTTCAAAAAATTATAGATCACATATTATACTTTTTTCTTTACTCGGCTCATACGGCACTGTCCACTATTTACTTTACAGTGGAAATAACTATTTAAAACGTGAAACTCTCTGGTCATCTTGGCCCCTTAACAGAAGTATTCAGTCTCTTTTAGAAATTCCACAGGAAAAACTGGCCATACTACTCTTGGACGAAATAAAACAAAGATATAATGGACATACCAATTTTATGCACGCACTTACAAAATTTAAAGAAGTAATTAACAAAGAAAAAAGCAAACTACTTTTTTATGATAAACTGTACACATTTCTTGAAAAATATTGTTTACTCTCTATCTTCCCGATACAGGTGAAAAGTTTCACTACAATAAAAGAACGACTTGAACGTATCGCTTATCTTAAAAACGTTTTTTTTACATGGAGCCATACTATCCCAATGAAAGCACTAGAAGATGTAAAAAAAAACGACTCGAGCAGCGATAAAATCTCTGAAGATGATAAGGTAAATATACAAATCAATAACGAGTTTTCTCCAAATACACTTAATTACCTTAGCAATGCAAACGTACAGTATGCTATAGTAAAATGTATAAACACCATTGGTGAACTCCCTGGACGCATATCAGATTCAGTAAAGTATTATACACAAACAACAAAACAGTTTTACATAAAAAATCAAAAATATATTATCTCAGGAGCTCTTTTATCTTCTTATTTTGCAATACTATTAAAACTTCAACAGGGTAATCAGTATATTGAAAACCTCTCTCTTTGGTCACACTGGAAAAAA
>Ga0180433_10011407_pt1 | contig 10536 bp, 6 predicted proteins | sample SS_ome_8_FD_132980 | JGI IMG/M metagenome (GOLD analysis project Ga0180433, IMG submission 132980) | Hypersaline lake sediment archaeal communities from the Salton Sea, California, USA - SS_1_D_1 metaG | ecosystem: Environmental > Aquatic > Non-marine Saline and Alkaline > Hypersaline > Sediment...
CCATCACTTTCTTGGAAGAATTATTGATGAGGAGAAAGACAATTTAATATATTTTGTAGGTCCGCTTATCGCATCTCTTAGGAATTACAGGCAGAGGGATGTCGCACTGGATCTATTGGATAGGCTGAAAGGCAAAAAATTAGGCAGGGCAGACCCGGAAGCACTTAAGAAACTGGCAAAAATATGTACTGCCGCAATGCATGATAGGCTTGATGAAGTGCATTATTTCCTTACAAAAATAATAGATGAAGGAGAAAATAAGTTTGTATATTTCATTACACCTCTTTTTGGGGCTTTGAGAAGTAATGAATATGGTCACATCGCCGAGGAATTGCTGGATAGTATGAAAGACAAAAAGATGGGCGTTCCTGATAAGAGAACCAAGGAAGATATTGAGCGAATATTCCGGAGGGCAGTTCACAACCCGAATGAACGAGACCTGGTTTTGCTTTTTGTTGATATATTGAAGAAAAGAGGGACGCACCTTAATATAAACAGTAATTATCATGATCCCAGGTGGAATGGAAACAGGGGGTCTAATCAGGTTGCATCCAGAAAGACAAGAAAAAGAAGACGTTAATCATTTCTTCATTATTTTGTGTAGCCTGCTTCCATTAAGCCTTTCACACCCTACCTCATCAGCAAAATTAAGCACTCCTTCATCAGATGATACGACTGTCGCATCCAGTTCTTTTGCAAGCATTAAAAGCTGGAAATCTTCTTTGCTGTCAAGAAGGCCTGCGCGCAATGCAGACCTGTATTTTTCCCTTAACTGCTTCAGCTTCACTGCATTATCAGGCCTATTATCTTTTGCAAACTGCTCTGCAAGCCTCAATCCCTTGTCCATCCTGACCCTTATGTCATCAACGAATTTATCCATCACTGCTGCAGGAAGATAGATTCCATATAAGTTAGGGGAGCGTTTTTTCACAACAAGCTCCAGGTTTTCGGCATTTTTCTTTTTTATGAATGTCTTCAGCTCCCTGAATATCAACGGGGGCATGTAAAATGCAATATCAGTTTTTTTCTTTGCAAGTTTTATGAAGTTCTTTACCGCTTCATCAGGGTCTTTTCCGAATGATTTTCTTGATGCCGGATTGACAAATACAGATGTATCCAGTATATATTTTTTCATTGGCATGATTCTGATTCACTGATAGCATTTAAATTTCTTTTCTAAGCAGTTTATTCATGGTCTCCTTTGAGGAATTCCAGAGAAAAAGAAATGCAGAATACTACTCCAAGACAGGAGTTGATTTCATCAAGGATTTCAAAACATTTGCAGGAGACAGATTCTTCATAGAGGCACTGGCAAAGGATTTCTATTCGACTTTCAGAAAAAAAGAAAGAATAAATATCTATGAATTCGGTGTTGGGACAGGAATCCTTTTTGTTTCATTTATGCAGGAAATAAGAAAAATTGATGCTGAATTTCCTGAGAAGATAATTTACCATGCCTGTGATTTTTCCCAGAAGCTGGTTGATAATGCAGTCAATAGAGGGGATTCATTCGGCTTTAACGTTGACGGCATAGTCTATGAAGGAGTTCCAAAATTCGTGAAAAATGCAGATTATATACTTTCAAATGAATTCTATGATGATTTGCCTGCAAAAATACTGTCAAATGATACAGGAGAAGTAAAGGAGCTGTATCTTGAGGATGGAGTTAATGTGCTGAGGAAATTCGAAGACGGGGAAATTGAAAAATACATTAAGAAAATGCCTGAAGGATATCTTATCCCGGTAAATGCGGATGCCCGGGAGCATCTTTTGAAATGTGTTGAAGGCCTGAATGCCGGAGGATACATTGATATTTTTGATTACGGCTTTACTTCTGTTTCAGATATCAAGGAAATGCCTCCTGAAATGTGGAACAATTCAATACACCGTGAATTCGGAGGGCAGATAACAACAGATGTTAATTTTGATTTTATTTCCAAAGGTATAAATGCTAAAACTGAGCCCCAGAAAAAATTTGTTGAAAATATTTTAAAGAAGAAGTTCGAAGAGGATTTGGATTCCATGAGGTACAGGGTTTGTAAACTTGAAAAGGAAATGAAGGAAGAAACTGATTTTTACCATATGAGAGTGAAAAAATGAGAAGAAGATTTTTGAGCAAGTCAGAAATAAAAGAGCTGAACGGAAAGATGGGTTTTGATTTTGAACTTCCGCATAAAGGAAAAGTTGAAATAGTCGAGGATGAGTTCACTCTGGTTCTTCTTGAGGGAAAGCCCGTTCTTTTTGAATATGAAGGGAAATGGCTGCCTTCACTGCATGTTCTTCAGGAGAAGCAGATGCTGAAGAAGATAACAGTTGACATGGGTGCAATAAAATTCGTTACATCAGGAGCAGATATCATGAGGCCAGGGATAACAAAGATTGATGACGGTCTTCAGGCAGGAGATGCAGCTGTAATTGTTGATGAAACACACGGAAAAGCGCTTGCTGTTGGCATAGTTATAATGTCAACTGAAGAATTAAGGGCTGCCGATAAGGGGAAAGTGGTAAAAAATATCCATTATGTAGGAGATGAAATCTGGAATTTCGGAAAAAGCATTGAATGATTTACAGTTATTCAACAGTAACTGATTTTGCAAGATTCCTTGGTTTGTCCGGATTATTGCCTTTTATTACGCTTATGTGGTATGCCAGAAGCTGCAAGGGAACAATCAATGCGAAAGGATAAAGAACATAATCATCAAGTTTTGGCAGACCAATAACAAAACCGCTTTCAGATGCTATTTCTTTGTTGTTTGTCAGACTTACCACCAACGCACCTCTTGCTTTTGTTTCCTTAAGGTTTCCAAGCATTTTTGATGCGGAATTATCATCAGGTGCAAGAACAACTATGGGAACTCCGTCAACTATCAGGCTTAATGTTCCGTGCTTTAATTCACCGCCGGGATAAGCTTCGGAATGTATGTAGGAAATCTCCTTAAATTTCAATGAGCCCTCATGCGCAATCGGAACGTTTATTCCCCTTCCCAAAAAGAATACATCGTTCTTGTTCTTGAGTTCATATGCTATTTTCTTAATTTCATTTTCTGTTTCAAGCATTTTTTCTATTATTTTGGGAACTTCTGCCAGTTTTTCCTTTCCTACTGTAAGCATGTAAGCAACTGCAAGCTGTGCCATGAATGTTTTTGTTGCTGCAACTCCTATTTCAGGTCCTACATTAAGGTAAACTACAGCATCCGACTCCCTTGTAATTGATGAACCTACTGTATTTGTTATTGCTACAATCCTGGAATTGTTTTTCTTTGCAAATTTTACAGCCTGCAGAACATCTGCAGTTTCTCCGCTTTGCGTTATTGCTATTACTATTGTTTTATCATCAGGATTACCTACGAAAGAATAATCGCTTGCTATGAACGTCTGTGCCCTTTTTCCCTGCATTGAAAGCAGGTGTGAAAGCACCAGTCCTGCGTGGTAGGATGTTCCGCATGCAATTACATCTATATTCTTATAGTTGTCAATCAGTTTTCTTGCTTCTGAAACATCTGCTGCCATTGTTTCATGTATGAAATGCCTCTGGTCATTTATCTCTTTGAGCATGAAATGCGGGTATCCTCCCTTTTCAGCCATCTCAAGGTTCCAGTCAACGGTTATCTGCTTTCTTTCAAGCTTTTCTCCTGAAGTTATATCGAATAATTCATAGCCGTGCTTTGCTATGAATCCATAATCTCCATCTTCAAGAGGCACGAACATTTTTGTATGTTTCAACATTGCAGGAATGTCAGATGCGCAGAACATTTCACCCTGGCCTATTCCAAGAATTAGCGGGCTTCCTTTCCTTGCAACATAAACTTTTTCCTTATCTTTTGCAATCAGCACTGCAATGGCGTAGGAACCTTTCAAGCGTGAAACTGCTTTTTTTATTGCATCAAGTGGCTTGTCTTTTTTCAGATTTTCCTCAATAAGATGCGCTATTATTTCAGAGTCTGTTTCTGATTTGAATTCGTGGCCTGCATTTGTCAGCTTTTCCTTAATCTCCTTGTAGTTTTCTATTACCCCGTTATGGACAAGAACAACATTTCCTTCAGAATCTTCATGCGGATGTGCATTAACTTTGCATGGAGCACCGTGCGTTGCCCAGCGGGAATGGCCTATGGCCGTATTCCCCTTAAGTGAAACGAAGTCAAGGTTTTCTGCAACCTCGTCTATTGTTCCCTTGTCTTTCCTTACTTCTATCTTTTCATCAAGCACAGCCATTCCTACGGAATCATAGCCCCGGTATTCAAGCCTCCTGAGACCTTCCAGCAGTATTTCTGCCGCTTTTTGGTTGCCGATATAGCCTATAATCCCGCACATGAGGTTTATTCTCTGCAATTAACTTAAAAACATTATCTCCTAATCCCTACTCATGAATTTTCAGGAGATAGACAGAAAATGGAACAAAATATGGCAGGAAAAGAAATGTTTTGAGGCAAATCCTGATAACAGAGAGAAAAAGTATCTGACAGCAGCATTTCCCTATCCGAATTCACCCCAGCATATAGGGCACGGCAGGACTTATACAACTACTGATATTTATGCACGCTATCTGAGAATGAAAGGGTACAATGTTCTTTTTCCGATGGCATTTCACGTGACAGGAACCCCGATCATAGCAATGGCGCACAGGATTGCAGAAAAAGACAAGGATGTCCTAAAGGTATTTACGGAAATTTACGGTATTCCTGAAGAAAAAGCGCTTTCTCTTACAGAACCTGAAGAGCTGGTTTCCTATTTTTCAAAGGAAATAGAGCAGGGAATGAAGGAGATGGGCTATAGTATTGACTGGAGAAGAAAGTTCTATTCATTTGACCCCAAATTCAACAAATTCATACAATGGCAGTTCAGGAAACTGAAAGAACTTGGATATCTTGTTAAAGGGGAATATCCCATTGCGTGGTGCCCAAATGACAGGCAGGCAGTAAGTGCGCATGACACAAAAGGGGATGTTGACCCTGAACTTGAGAAAGTTACAGTTATAAAATTCATGGCAGAGGATGAAAGCGCATCTTTTATTGTTACAACCTACAGGCCTGAAACGGTTTATGGAGTTACAAATATCTGGATTAATCCGGGTGTTGTTTATGTTAAGGCAAGGATTAATGGTGAAACTTTTTATATGGCTAAAAAAGCAGCAGAACTTATCGGCTACCAGCTGGATATTGAAATTCTTGAAGAAGTTCCTGCTGAAAATCTTATGAAACTTAAAGCCAAAAATCCTGCTACCGGAGATTTGGTTCCAATGTATCCTGCAAGCTTTGTTGATGAGTCTGTAGGAACAGGAGTTGTGATGTGTGTTCCTGCACATGCACCATACGATTATCTTGCACTGCGTGACCTTGGGAAAGGGGATATTGAAATGCCCCAGGTTATTGAGCTTCCAGGCTATGGAAAGGCACCTGCAAAAGAAGAAGTTGAAAAGGTAAATGTTAAAAACCAGGACGACCCTCTTGCTGAAAAGGCTACAAAGGAGATTTACAAGAAAGAAGCGCATGATGGAAAGATGGTTATAAGCAAATACCAGGGGATGCCGGTTATGCAGGCAAAGGAAAAGGTTGCTGAAGACCTTATTGCTGAAAACAATGCACTCAGTATATATACCCTTGCCAATTCGCCTGTTCATTGCAGGTGTGGTGAAGAGGTAGTTGTAAATATTCTTGAGGACCAATGGTTTATCGATTATGGGAATGAGGAATGGACATCAAAGACAAAGGAATGCATAAATGAAATGAGCACGATTCCTGAAGAAACAAGGCAGATTCTTCTTTATACTGCTGACTGGCTTAAGACAAGGCCGTGCACAAGGGCAAAAGGATTGGGAACAAAATTCCCGTTTGATGAAAGCAAGATGATTGAAGCCCTTGCCGATTCTACAATCTATATGTCATTTTATACAATCTCTCATATGCTGTCTGAGTTTGATGCTGAAGACCTTGATGAGAAATTCTTTGACTATGTTCTTCTTGGAAAAGGTGAAGGGAATGAGAAGATGAAGAAGCTCCGCGACAGTTTCCTTTACTGGTATCCGCTTGATTCAAGGCACAGCGGCGCGGATTTATTGAGAAACCACCTTACTTTATTCGTATTCAACCATGTTGCAATATTTCCAAAAGAACTCTGGCCAAAGCAGATAGCCACAAACGGATTTGTACTCATGGACGGGACAAAGATGAGCAAGAGTATGGGAAATATTCTTCCGTTAAGGAAAGCAATTGCAGAATACGGGGCAGATGTGATAAGGTTTTCAGTTGTTTGCGGAGCAGATATGCTCCATGATACTGATTTCAACAAAACAGTTGCAGAGGGAATCAAAAGCAGATTGATTTATCTTGATGAACTTCTTGAAAGATGCGATGAGAGAACTGATGAAAAGCAGATTGACAAATGGCTTGATTCAAGACTTAACAAAAGGCTGAAGAATGCAAAAGAGCTTTATGAAAAGATAGATCTGAGAGGGGTTTCAATGGAGCTTTTCTATGAACTGCTCAATGATTTGAAATGGTACACAAAGAGAACAGAAAAGCTTAACCTGAAAAAGTTCTTTGAGAAATGGACTATTGCAGTTTCACCATTTATTCCGCATATTGCAGATGAATTCTGGGAAAAGCTTGGAAACAAGGAAATGGTTGTTGAACAGAAGTATCCTGAAATCAATGAACGTGCAATAAATGAAAAACTTGAGAAGAATGAGGAATTCGTATCGCAGACTATGGATGATATTGAAAGGATTCTCGGTCTTGTTGCAAAGAAATCTGAAAAGAAGCCGGAGAACATTACATTGTATGTTGCTGATGAATGGAAGAGAAAATTCTACAAGGTTGCAAAAGAGCAGAGGGACATCGGAAAGATAATGTCAGCTGCGAAGGAAGACAACGTTCTTTCAGGAAAAATGAAGGAAATTTCAGGACTTGCAAAACAAATCATGAAAAACATCCACGGCCTTCCGGATCCTATGAAGCAGGATGATGAATTCCTTGCATTGAATGATGCTGTTGATTTCTTTGCAAGGGAAACAGGATGCAGGGTTGAAATGCTACTTGAAAAAGAATCCAAGCATGAAAAATCGAAGAATGCAATGCCGAACAAGCCCGCAATAGTCATTGAATGATTCAGCTTATCAGTAGAATCCCAGAAGCATTCCAAGGAAGAAGAAGAGAAGCATTCCGAAGACCAGCGGAGGAAGTGCAGGCAGAACAATCTTTCTTTTCCAGACTAAAAACAAAAATACTGCAAGGGAAACCAAACCTCCTATGAATACGAATAATGTTGCAACAGGGCTTAGCGGAAGAACAGAAACTTCAAATATTACAGGAGCTATCAAATCACCTGTTCCCAAATCAATTCTTCTTGCTTTTCCTTCCACAACTCCTTTTGCAGTTACTGTGAATGCCAAATCCTTCTTGATTATGAAATTGGCAAAGTCGACCATATGCTTTGTGATGAATACCGCAACATAGTCATAGACAGAAAGGAATATCAGAAACAGGATTGCAGGGAGAGGCGCAAGTGAAATACCGAATATGACTCCAACACCTGCAGTTGCAAGAACAGCAGCAACATTTTTCAGCTCTGGTATCAGCCTTCTTATTCCTGACATGCAAAGACCTAGAATTATCCCCAGAATCATGCTTATTTCATATCCGGCAGCAAGGCGGATGACAGAATAAAATACAATTGAGGATGCTGCTGCAATAAGGAAAAATTCAAGCACCTGGAACAGGATATCATAAAGCTTGAACATCTTTATCAGGACAATCATTACAACTGCCCCTATCAGAACATACAAACCGAAAAGAAAAGCGTTTGCAGGATTTGATGAATCAGTTGTAACGACCAAAGAACTTACATAAGGGTTTTCAGCATAATCCTGGAATATTATGAATCCTGTGAATACACCTAGTATTTGTGATATTATAAAAAGCAAAACAATCTTTGAAACAAGCTGCATAGGAGCTATTCACCTACTATTTTAATATATCCTTGCTCTTTTTCGTAAATTTCCCCCTTTCTTAGAAGTTCTGAAATTATTCTTTCTGCAGCGTGCTTGTCAACTCCGTATTCATCCGCCTCTTCAATTATCTTCTCAACCTTTACGCTTTCCTCATGGCGGAGATGCTCCCTGATAATTTCAAGTATGGTGTCAACCTTCTGCATCTTGTCTCTTGTTGATTTCGGCTTTCCTGTAGTTACGACATCAACATCAAGCATTCCTGTTTCCCTGTCAACCATGACCTGTTTCATTACATAATTAAGCAGGTTGATTGCAACTTCAGAATCTTCAACATCAACCGTTTCACTTAGCCTCATTCTTGAATGCGCCTCTGCCATCCTTACCAGACCTTCAAGATACCTGGGTGTTATTGCAACAGAGCCTGCATCCCTGCTTTTTGCTCTCAATGAAATATAGAATTCCCTTATTTTTTCAGATGCCTCTTTCGTAAGCTTGGGCCTGATATTCCTTCTTGAATATGCAACGTATTTCCTAAGCAGTTCCTTGTCAACAAGTATAGCGTCATCTTCCCCTTCAAGTTCACCGCGGTGGGTTGAAAGAATATGGTCTGCAAGCTTGGAATCTTTTTCTTCATCAAGAACATCCACAATAGGGAATATCAAATCAAAACGTGAAAGCAGGGTGGGAGGAACATCGAACTGTTCTGCAAGGTTTCTTGACTGGTCAAACCTCCCGTATTTTGGATTTGCAGCAGCAAGTATGGATGTTTTTGACCTGAATTTTGCAACTATACCTGCTTTTGCAACAGAAATGGTCTGCGTTTCCATAGCCTCGTGCAGCGATGCCCGGTCATCTTCAGTTACTTTATCGAACTCATCAACTTCTACTATACCATTGCTTGCGAGGACAACAGCACCTGCTTTTAATGTCCATCCGCCCTCTCCAAGTTCATCCCTTTCTGCGGCAACAGTCAAACCTGCTCCGCTTACTGATTTTCCGCTTACATAAATGCTTTTCGGCGCAAGTTCATCAACGCTCAACAGGAATCTTGTATTGTGGACCACCATTCCATTGGCAATAAAATTATGGGTTGGATCCGATTGAAGGTCATAAACCCATTTTTCTTTTGGTTTTATTTTGCGTATCTTTTTTACTTTGTCCCAGAATACATGTGATTCTGATAGCAATTCAAGTAAACGTATATTCTTGATTTCTTTTCCTGTTTTTTTGAATGCTGAAACTATTTTTGCCAGACTATGTCTTGAAGGATTCCTGTCCCCTCTCTCAAAATGCTGATACGTGGTTCTCGGAATGCCACATTCAAACTGGCTCAATCCAAGTGCTTTTCTTGTTTCAACCAGGATGGATGCAATGTTTGGTATTATGTCGATATTAGTATTGAATTTCTTTTTAAGTGCTGAAAGTTTTCTATTCTTTTTCTTGGAAGTAAACCCAATGTGTTTTCCATACCAATAAGCATTTTCTCCAAGTATAAACATACGATAATATTTGGTTTTTTTATGTCCTGCCGAATTGGTTGCACGTGAATGAGTTTCATGAAGTTGCGATACTATTCCGAACCTAGTAAGGAGAAGTTGTATTCTTGAAAGCAATTCTCTGCTTGCTGAAACAATGGTTATTCCTTCCTTTCCTACGCTTCCTTCACAGTCAAAATAAGCTTTTATGAATTCTGCCATCACTTTGTTCGGGCTTCGCATTACAGCATCCGGAACTGTTTTTTCAGCAGATTTCTTACTGCCGCAGAGAGCAGAAATGATTTTTCCCAGTTCAACAGAAAATGCAAATGCAGTTTTAGCGTTGGTGCGTTTGTCTGTTCTGATTTTTGTATTAATGCCGTAGGAGGAAATTATGGATTGGAAATCTTCAAGCACATCTGCATCATTATTTGTAAGGCTTATTTCATATGATGTTGTCCTTCTCAGATAACCATCGCCTGCAATATAACCAAGCAATCTGGCAAACTTGGCACTTAGATATTTTGAAAGTTTGACTTTGTTTGCATTTGTTTTTCCTTTTTCAATTCCCGGAAGCTGTTGTAATGAACTATTTATTGGGATATAACGCGGAGTTGCAATGAATACACCGTTTTTCAATTCACTTGCTTTCTTTGATGATATGTATCCTCCAGTTGAGACAAAGAAAGGGTGTTCCGGAGTCACTGTAACGTTTTTGCCTGTAGTTGTTTCGACTTCGTACATATATTCCGGAGCCTCGAGTTTCCAGAATTTAGTGGCTTTTCCCGGACCAACTTTTCCGTCGAGGTCTAGCGAAAGTATGTCATGATTGCTTACTGCATATACTCCGTCATCTACTTTATGTTCCCCCTTTTCGTGGATCACTTCTTCCACAATATCGCGTATTTTTCTTACAGAGCCGTCTGAAAGAAGAACTTCGGAATCGCCGTCAGTGCATTTAGCGATACCCGGGTCTCCGATAAGGAGTATATGTATGTCGTCACGTATTGAAGCCCCGCCCTTCATTTTTTTTCCAGGAGTTCCTCCAAACAATTGCAATGCAAGCGCTTTTTTCACTTCCTCATGCCCGTAAATGGACGGAGCTATCGATTTCAC
>Ga0180433_10011408_pt1 | contig 10535 bp, 11 predicted proteins | sample SS_ome_8_FD_132980 | JGI IMG/M metagenome (GOLD analysis project Ga0180433, IMG submission 132980) | Hypersaline lake sediment archaeal communities from the Salton Sea, California, USA - SS_1_D_1 metaG | ecosystem: Environmental > Aquatic > Non-marine Saline and Alkaline > Hypersaline >...
GGTTTTCCTCCACCCGCAGTTCGATTGATAATCAGTTCAACTTTCAATGCTAATTTTCCCCACTATTGTCAAGCATTTTCTGAGCGGTCAGTAAGCCGTAGGATTCCGGTTTCCGACCAAGAATAGCGTTGGTATATGGCACGATCATTTTATCCTTAGCAAGTTTTAAAGGAATTTTAGTGATACTTGCCATTTCCATATTTTCCAGGCACCCCGCTATAATCTGTCCTGATGGAGAAGTGATGAGACTGTGTCCATTACCTTGTTCTTGAATGGCATTGGGACAGATAATAAAGATTTTGTTTTCAGCACTTCTGGTCTGACAAATTTTTAATTGCTCATCTCCAGAGAAAAGGCAAGGCCAAATAATGATTTCGGCACCTTTCAGGGTAAGAATTCTGGCTATTTCTGGAAAGTAACCTTCATAATCCAGCATCATACCGATAGGGCCAAAATGCGTTTCATAAACTTCATATTTGTGTTCCCCCGGATCTATGCTATCCTTTTCCTGAGATTCCAGATGAGTTTTTCTATATTTCCCGATTTCTTTTCCTGATTCAATAAGGAAGATAGTTTTATATTTCCTGTTATTTTCTTGCTCGTATAAGACAATAGAGCAAAGTGCCACCTTATCTTTTGTTAAATCTTTCAATAAATTAAATATAACCTGGTTTTGGCTGGCTGGAATTTTATTATTTTGGGAAAATGAAAAAATATTTACTTCCTGTTCTCCAAGGGTGTGAAAAAAATATTCTATTTTTTGCTGGTATTCCTGTATCTCTTGTGTATGCTCAGTCTGAATTACAGCGGCAAAAAGATTTTTTTTGACATCCTTAATTTTTTGATTTTTATTCTGTGAAATAGGTAATTCGGAAGACGGTAAAGTGAGTATCTTGTATTTTTCAGGATGCCGGTACTTAAAAACATCAATATGACCGGAGACCTTTTTATGATGGGACAGGGTAAGATCTATTTCTTTTGTCAATATTTCTTCCTGGTTAGTCGATGCCATTGTTAGTACTTTGCCTTCCGGTGAGAAGAAGGCACTTTTCCCGCAATATTGAATTGACTTTTCTTCACATCCAATTTTATTGGCAGCCACAATCCAAACATTATTTTCCAATGCCCTGGTAGGTATCATATATTCTGCCTGGGGGTTAGACCACGCGGTTCTTTCCAGGCCATTGGTGACCCAATTGGTTAGATCCAGCAATATTTCTGCATTTTGTAAGGCCAGGCAACGGACGATTTCCGGGAGGCGGCCGTCTGCACATATAAATAAGCCGATTCTTCCAATTTTGGTAACAAAAACAGGATAGCGATGATCACTTTGAAACCAGCGATGCTCAAAATGCCACAGGAATGACTTTCTTACCCGTCCAACTTCTTGTCCCTCATCATTGATAAGTATAGCTGAATTAAATAGTACTTTTTTTTCTTTAATGTATTCCGGTAATCCGATGGCAATAAAAGTCTTATATTTTTTCGCACAATTTTTAACTTCTATCAGGAATTGTTCTGTTAGATAAGAAAGGGTTTCGTAATTATCAATAATCCGGGGAGATAAAAAATAACAAGGATAAACACATTCCGGCAGGACTATCAAATCAGGTTGTGACCAGGCTGCTTGACCTATAAATCGCAATATTTTTTCTTTGTTTTCTGATTGTTTGCGATATGGCATTGCTTCTAATTGCAGGCAGGCAATGCGAATAGTCTGATTGTTCATAAAACCTCTTTAATTTTAATTGTTTTTTAAAACCCAAAATAAAAACTATCTTTTCATTGAAAAGGATTAAATCACTAAATCCAGGTAAGTAATAGGTTAAAATTTATTCTATTATAATCGAATTATCTGATATAGCCAAGTATTTTATATGGTATAGGTTTTTGAGGGATAAGATCTGGCTTGTTTTAAAAATGATAAAAAAATGATAATATAAATCATTAAATAAATATTATTTGAGGGAAAAAAGCAAAAAGCAATGGATCTTTTTCACCAACAGTTAAAAAAAGTTGAAAAATCAGCCCCATTGGCAGACCGGGTACGGCCAAAAAGATTGGATGAGTTTGTGGGTCAGGAGAAAATTATTGGTAAAGGAAAACCCTTGCGTATAGCTATCGAAAAGGATCAGTTGCAATCAATAATACTTTGGGGACCACCTGGTTCCGGTAAAACAACACTTGCCATGATTATTGCCCAGATGACCAGAAGCCATTTTGTGCAATTCAGTGCTGTAACATCCGGTATACCGGACTTGAAAAAGATGATTAAAGAGATTCATCAACTTTGGACTTTCCATCAGCAAAAAACCATTCTTTTTGTGGATGAAATTCATCGATTTAACAAAACACAACAGAACGCATTTCTTCCTTATGTGGAGGACGGAACAATCATATTGGTCGGTGCAACCACCGAGAATCCTTCTTTTGAGGTTATTTCTCCCTTATTATCCCGTTCCCATGTTTATGTTTTAGAATCTCTTTCCAGCGAGAATCTTTATTACATTATCCAGCGAGCCTTAAAAGATAAAGAAAAAGGTTTAGGAAATCTGCTTATAGAGATTGATGATACTATAATTGATTTCATTATTCAGCTTTCTTATGGGGATGGTCGCATAGCTTTAAACATTCTAGAGTTTGCAGTTACGGCAAAATCTCCTGACTCTGAAGGAATCATTAAGATAGATCAAAAACTGGTACAGGAGATTGTCCAAAAAAGCAATCTTCGCTATGATAAAAGTGGAGAAGAACACTATAATATTATTTCTGCCTTGCATAAGAGTATGCGTGATTCTGATCCGGATGCAGCTTTGTATTGGATTACCCGTATGATTGAGGCAGGTGAGGATCCACTCTATATTGCCCGCAGACTCATCAGATTTGCTTCTGAAGATGTGGGGATTGCTGATCCAATGGCTCTTTCCGTTGCCGTTTCGGCAATGCAGGCGGTTCATTTTTTAGGCATGCCGGAAGGAGATTTAGCGCTTATTCAAGCTTCTACTTATCTGGCGAATGCACCCAAAAGCAATGCATTATATAAGGGGAGACAGATTGCCGGTCAGGATATCAAAAAATATGGTTCCTTACCGGTACCTTTAGTTATCCGTAATGCTCCGACCAGGATGATGAAAGAGATGAGCTATGGAAAGGGTTATCAATATGCCCATAATTTTCCGGGTGCTCTGGTGCAGCAGCAACACCTTCCAAATCAGTTGAAGGACAGAAAATATTATTTTCCCACTGAACGAGGTTTTGAAAAGGAAATTAAGGAAAAAATATTTCAAAGAGAAAAAAAGAAACAGAATCTTCTGAAGAATAAAAATGAGTGTAATATGCTAATAGAAAATGGAAAAAATAAGGAGAGATATACTTGAAAGTATCCATAAAATTTTATTCGGGATTTGAAAAATACCTGAAGAATAGATCTAATCAAGATATGAGCTTGGATGTTCAACCAGGAGAGGATATAAAATTAATTATTCATCGCTTTTTACCTAAAGATATAGTTGGTTTTGTAGGTGTGGTTCTGGTCAACAAAAAAATTACCAACTTGGATTATAAGGTCAAAGATGGAGATATGATTGAAGTATTTCCTGTGGTAGGTGGAGGATAAGGGTTATCTGAATCAATTTTCTGATTAAGAAAGAGGAGAAAATGAAAGAGCAAGACAAGCTAAAAGTGGGAATATTGTTTGGGGGTAAATCAGGTGAACACGAAGTTTCTTTCTGTTCAGCTTCCTCTATTATCAAGGCAATAAATAGAGAAAATTATGAAGTTATACCTATCGGGATTACCAAAAACGGCTGCTGGTTATCACCGGAGGAAAGTTATATTGCTCTGGAAACCGGTAATATTGAAGGAAATGATATGATTGCCTGGAAAAGCAGGCCAGATGAGAATCAGTTGATTATATTAAGCAGGGAGAATAACAAAATTAAGTATTCTTTTCCGGATAAATTAGATGTTATTTTCCCGGTATTACATGGGCCATATGGTGAGGATGGTACCGTTCAGGGCCTGCTGGAATTAATGGATATTCCTTATGTGGGGTCTGGAGTGGCGGCTTCATCGGTGGCAATGAACAAAGACCTGATGAAAAAGATTTTTCAGCAGGCTGATCTTCCACAGACTAACTGGATGACAATTAAGCGTAACAGATGGAACAAAGATAGAAAGAAAATATTAGATGAAATAAAAAATCAATTGAAATTTCCTCTTTTTGTAAAACCGACCAATCTGGGTTCCAGTGTCGGCATTAGTAAAGTGCAGCAAAACCAGGGATTAGAACACGCAATTAATGGTGCTGCTTCTTACGATCGCAAGATTATTATTGAAGAAGGAATAGAAAATATCATAGAGGTTGAATGCAGCGTTCTGGGAAATGACGAACCGGAAGTTTCCATGGTTGGGGAAATTCAACCCGGAGGAGAATATTATGATTATAACTCTAAATATATGGATAAAAAAACCAGATTGATTATTCCGGCCAGGATACCTGACGATATTGTCGAAGAAGTTCAAAAAATATCGAAGCTGGCTTACCTCGCGATTGATGCTGCAGGTTTATCCCGGGTTGATTTTTTTGTGCAAAAGAGAATCGATTGTTATAAAGTATACCTTAATGAGATCAATACCATTCCTGGTTTTACCCGGTCCAGCGTGTACCCCAAATTATGGGAAAAAACCGGTATTGGCTTTTCAGAATTGATAGATCGGTTAATACAACTGGCTTTGGAGCGCTTTCGGGATAAGATGGCCAATAAAACAGAGTATCCTTCCAGACTCCTGAAAAAATAAAATAAATAACTAAATTTTTGTCTAAAAAATTTCATTTGGGGAATAATCATTATAGAAATAGAAAAAGAATATTGACAAATCATATAGTAGAATCATAGGAAACTGTCTGTTAGAGGTTGAAAAAGGCAAACTATTTGAAAAAATAGGGCGCAAAGAACTGGGTCTAAGGCACCAAGCTGCTAAGATTGCCAGGCTGCCGACTTCTTTTTCTTTTACAATTAAATAAAATATTGAGGTTGAAAAAGGCAAACTATTTGAAAAAATAGGGCGCAAAGTTATGGGCCTAAAGTCAAAAGACCAGGGTTGCCAGGCTACCACCTTTTTTTATTTTGCCCAAACTTTGATACCTTTTTCAGCTGATAATGAGGAGAGTGAATAAAATGAAAGTTTGGGGTAAATTGATTAATGCCAGTAAAATTCTTATTATCATTAGCACAGTTTTCTTATTAACATCCTGTAATGGAATTATACCACAAACAGACCTTGAAGAGCAGGATAACGTCCTGAGTAATATCACATCAGAGGTTGAGAACAAAGCCAAGATAAGTTCAGTATATCTGGAAGTACCCTATCAGAAATATGCAGGAACCAACTGGTGTTTGCCTGCTTCTGGCTCAATGGCCTTTGATTACTTTGGTCAGAAGATAAGTCAACAGGAATTAGCACAAAAGATTATAAAACCTGATGGTTTGGGAGATATTTATAAAATGGTCAAATTTGCAAAAGATTTAGGCTTTGAAGCCTCATTCACGGTGTTGACTATGGAAGAAATTGAGGAATGCCTATCTAACAATATTCCATTCATAGCTATTCAGGAATATAAAATAGGTAATCCCCTGGCACATGCCCGGGTTATTATTGGATTTGATTCAGAGAAGAAAGAAATTTTCAGTAATGATCCAACCATTGGCAAGGATTACACTATGTCCTATGAAAATTTTATGGATTTAAATTTAACTGCGAATCCGAAATACTGTATGGCAATTGTAATGACTCCCAACTATTTATAAATATAAAAAATATACATTTATGAAATGAGGAATAAATGAAATGAAAAATATGTATGATTATTGTGAAATATCAGAAAATCAGGGTGAATATCTTGTTGAATATGGTTATCTGAGCTACAATGGTAAAATGATACATTCACCAATTAAAATTGGTGACCGGAGTTTCTCTACTGAGAAGAAAGCTCTACGCTATGCAAAAAAAATTACTTCAAAGGAATGCATTAAAGTGGAAAAGTAGAATATTATATTTTCTTACTCGAATACCTCATTTATTTAACTAATAAAAGATAAAAATATATGAAATACTTGAAGGGCTCTTTAGTATTAATCTATGGAGCCTTTTTTCTTCCCGGGTTTCTGATATTTTTAACAGCTTTATTTAACCATAAATCCACCTTCTTTGAAGGTGGTAATGGAAGTTTCAAAGAAGATTGCTCCACTGACTATATTATGTTATGATTGACAATAAGCAAAAAAAATATTATTAATCATTAAAAGGTGAGTAGTGTCACACATAGTTCGATTTAGTGTTTCTCTGGAAAAAGAATTACTGAAAAGATTTGATGATCGCATCAGAGAGCAGAAATATAAGAATCGCTCTGAAGCTTTAAGGGATTTGATAAGAGAATATCTGGTGGAAAGGGAATGGCAAAATAATGAGAGAGTTGCTGGTACAATTTCTCTGGTTTATGATCATCATAAAAGGGGGTTAGTTCAAAGATTAACCACCATACAGCATGAGTATCACAACATGATTATTTCAACGCAACATATCCACCTGGATCATGATAATTGTTTAGAGGTGATTATTGTTCATGGAAAGGCTCGTGCTTTAGACCAGCTTACGGGCAAATTAAAAGCGGTTAAAGGTGTAAAGTATGGCAACCTGGCTATGGCGACTTGTGGAAAAGAATTGGTATAAGTATATTTTCAAATAATATATAATGGTTACTAAAAGAGGGGAAAATATGAATATTGGCATTCTGGGTTTGCCTTTGACTGGAAAAACAACTCTGTTTAACCTTTTAACGAGTCAGCACAAGAAAATGGATGCATTTTCATCTCGTAAAACAAAAAATATTGGTGTTGTTAAAGTTGCGGATGATCGTGTTGATTATTTGAGTTTAATCTACCAACCTAAAAAAATAATTTATGCAACTATTGAAATGATTGATATTCCGGGTATTTCACCAGAGTTACCTGACAAGGAAAAACAGGATGTTTTGAATCAAATACAAAATGTTGATGCACTATTAATGGTTATTCGTGTTTTTAATGATACCGTTATTCCCGGAAATAATGACCCCCTTAGTCAAGTGGAGTCTTTAGTATATGAAATTCTTTTAAGGGATTTAGAAATAACGGAAAATCGGATCAACAGACTTAACCAATCTAAGAGAAAATTAAACCGCCAGGAGGAAATGGAAAAACAAATTTTAGAAAAGTGTCATCAACATTTAAGCAATGACCAACTGATGATTACCCAAGCCTTAACCGAAGAAGAATTGAAGTTGTTAAGTGGATTTGGGTTTTTTACACTTAAGCCAGTTATTGTGGCACTAAATCTCGATGAGAACCAGTTACGTACCAATCAATTCCCAAATCGTGAAAAATTTAACAAGTTCCTTGGAGACCATCAGATGGCAAGTATCCAGATTTGCGGAAAATTGGAAATGGAAATTAATGAATTGGGTGAAGAAGAAAGAGAAATATTTTTAGAGGATCTGGGTTTTCAGGAAACCGGTATTGAGAGATTGTCCCATATTCTTTATCAGCACCTTGGTTTAATCTCATTTTTTACTGTAGGAAAAGATGAAGTCAGAGCATGGACTATACCTCTGGGTACAACGGCAGTTAAAGCGGCCGGCAAAATACATAGTGATATAGAGCGTGGTTTTATCCGGGCGGAAGTTGTAAGATATACGGATTATAAACAATGGGAATCAATGCAAAAAGTAAAGGAAAAAGGTCTTTTAAAAGTTGAAGGGAAAGATACTATAATTGAGGACGGGGATATTATCAATTTTCGATTTAATGTTTAACCTGAAACATAGAGGATTCAGGTTAAACTCATTGACTATATTTTAGATGATGGATGATGCTGCTAGATATCTTTAAAAAATACTTCTGCAAATGAGCTATTCTTATTAATAAGGAAATTGATTTTAAAGAGATACTAAATATAGAATTATTTTTTAAATATTAAAGAAAAAGGGGTTTTAGGGTAATCTGTTTCCCTGACGATAATGCAGTGTTGAAAATAGACGAACAGCAAGTAAAAGAAGTTAGTCATTTGATGAAAGGTTCAAAATATACGGTCTGTTTGACGGGGGCGGGGGTAAGTACCGCTTCCGGGATTTCCGATTTCAGGACACCCGGTAAAGGTCTGTGGTCTAAAGTAAATCCAATCGAAGTTACCAGTATACAGGCTTTTCAGGAAAATCCTGCCCGTTTTTACCAGTTTTATCGACCCAGAATAGAAGAGTTACAACAGGTTTCTCCCAATCAAGCTCATAATGCTCTAGCTCAATTAGAACGTGCAGGCTATTTGAATTTTTTGATAACCCAGAATATTGACTGTTTACATAAAAAGGCAGGCTCTCAACGTGTATTGGAAATTCATGGTAATTTAGATCAATCTATTTGTTTCCAATGCGGAAGGAGAATTTCTTCCCGATTATTACTTCAAAAAATTGAAGAAAATGATCACAAAATTCCCTATTGTCAGTGTGGTGGTGTTTTTAAGCCTGATGTTGTCTTGTTTGGTGAAGTACTCTTAAACCTTGATCAGGCCATTGATGAAGCCAGTAAGGCTGATTTATTTTTAGTGGCAGGGTCATCATTGCAGGTGTCTCCTGCCAATTTATTACCAGAGTACAGTTTAGCTCAAAAAGGAAATATGGTTATTATTAATTATATGGAGACACATCTGGATCATAAAGCTGCTGTTGTTGTCCATCAGGATGTCGGGTTGTTTTTGTCTGAATTATGTCAACATCTGAATTTAATATAATTTTTTCAGAGAGGAGATTTATATGAATTATTTTGAAATTATTGCTCTACTTGTTTCTTTTCTGGCGATTATCATCAGCTTGTTTACCATCTTTCTTGCTATGATTTTTTATCGGCTCTATAGCCATCTAACTTTATTGATTACCGAAATGACTAAAGGGCTGGAGATGAGTACCCTTCGTTTAGAAAGGTTGCCTAAGATTTTATATAATGAACAAGATATAGTTGTTCCAACAAGTGCAGTCCAGGATAGTCAAACTGGCAAGGAGAAAAAAAGGCAGGAAAAAAAGCAACATCCTGATACAGTGAATTATTCTCAGCGGCAAACTAATGAAAATAAAAGTAAAATGCAGGACAAAGAAGTTTCTTCACATATTTTTTCAGAAGGTGAAGAAATTTAATTATTCTTATCTCATATTTATAAAGGGAGGAAAAACGATGGAGAATATTCCGGTGCTTGGACAAACATCCCAGTTACTGGCCAGTGGTATTGTTTTATTGGCATTATGCCTGGGTATTATTTTTTATTTTTGGTCTTTAAATCTCTTAAAGAAGATTGAATTATTAATTACCAAGATGAGACAAAATATCGATAGTCTGGAAAGTTTATCACAGTCTATTTATGAAACTGCCTATTTGGAAATGAAAAAAGAAACCGGATATTTTGTTCAAACAAAAACCGAGATTGCCCAAAAAACCGATCAGAAGTCAGATAAAGAATCAGAAGAACAAGAGCTATTTTCTGTGAATCCAAAACCAGAGCAATCTTCTAAAACGGAAGAAAAAGATAAATATCAAAGTATTAGTGAATTAATTGTAAGATATTTTAAAGATTTGTTACCGGAAAAGGAACAGGTTACGGCTCAGGAATTGGTGTATGCTATGCCTAATCGATATTCATTGGCAGATATTTACCGAACCCTGGAAGTAATGAAAGAAAACAACCAGATTAGCTGGGAAGATAAGAGTATAAGCCCACAATCGATATTAAAAATGGAGTAGATACAGGCTCTTTCCTTAAAAAATAAGAAAATAAAATAGGGACATGAGTCCCTATTTTATTGCTATATAGAAAGAATTTTGCTAAAATATTCAAATATTATTCAAGAATGTAAACCTATTTTATTTTTTGTGAATAATCAAGAAAGATGAATCATTTAAAAACAGAAAGGAAACCTATGTTATACAACAATGTCATTGAAGCAATCGGTAATACACCACTTCTTTGTTTAAACAAAATATCTTCAGGCAAGGTATTTGCAAAAGCGGAGTTCTTAAATCCCGGAGGAAGCATCAAGGATCGTGTAGCAAAATATATTATTGAAGAAGCGGAAAAAGAGAAGAAATTGAAACCGGGTATGACCATTATTGAAGCCACCTCCGGTAATACCGGGATAGGATTAACCCTTATAGGGGTACAAAAGGGTTATGAAGTTATTTGTGTGATGCCGGAAAACATGAGCGAAGAACGGAAAAAAATTATTCAGGCCTTTGGTGGAAAAATCATTGCTACAGCTGCTGAGGAAAGTCTAACCGGCTCTATCAACAGAATGAGAGAATTAACCGAACAAGAACCGGAAAGATATTTTATCACTGATCAATTTGTCAATCCAAAAAATCCCGAGACACATTATAAAATTCTTGGTCCCGAGATATGGAAAGATACCAAAGGAGAGATTGATGTTTTTGTTGCCGGCGTGGGTAGTGGCGGAA